>Ga0129315_1000273_pt1 | contig 50972 bp, 44 predicted proteins | sample Cm827metagenome_FD_94432 | JGI IMG/M metagenome (GOLD analysis project Ga0129315, IMG submission 94432) | Eastern black-and-white colobus group fecal microbial communities from Wisconsin, USA - Cm827 metagenome | ecosystem: Host-associated > Mammals > Digestive system > Large intestine > Fecal... | reverse complement strand
TTTATCTTTACTAACCTCATCCTTTGATAAAAAGGATTCTTTAAAATACCCTCCCTCAATATGTGGCTCCATATTAAGATTATTTATATAATATTCTGCACTTTTCATTTTTACTCTCCATATAACTTATTAATTATTTTTATATAATTACTTCTAAAAATTCATTTAATATGAAAATCATATATTTATATTATATAATTTAAACTAATAAATACAATATAAGAATTCTATTTAAATATAACACTATTAGCCTTCATAAAATCCTTTGGAGAAAATTTAGTATATTTTTTAAATACAGTACTAAAATTCTTATAATCTCCAAAGCCAACTATATCTGCAATTTCATAAACCCTATATTTATCTCTTTCTTTCATCATTAATTCAACAGCTTTTTGCACCCTATATTTATTTAACATATCTAAAAAAGTGTAAGATGTTTCTTTTTTAAATTTTCTACTTAAATAGCTTGGACTAACTCCCAGTTCATCTGCTAAACCTTCAATACTAAGTTTTTCACTATAGTTTTCTATAATTTTATTAATTGCATATTTTACATAACTATTAACTTCTTTTGAATCTATATATATTTTAAAATTAGTTAATTCAATTTTTTCCTTTCTTTCAGTATGACATTTAATATCTTCATATAATTTTCTGTCATCTATTTTGCCTTTAATATTTGATACTACTTCAAAGAGTTCTTCTTCATTTATAGGCTTTAGTATATAATCTCCTACACCTATTGAAATTGCTTTTTTGGCATAATCAAAATCACTATAGCTTGTTAATATTATACTTTCAAAATTCTGAGTACTTTTTGCTATTTTAATCATATCTAATCCATTTAAAAAAGGCATTTTAATATCTGTAATCACTAAATCTGGTTCTAGTTCTTTTATAATTTTTAAACCTGCCTCACCATCTTCTGCTTCACCAACAACAATAAACCCCATTTTCAGCCAATCAATAGTATTTACTAAACCTTTTCTTATTATCTCTTCATCTTCAACTATAATTAACTTGTACACTTTTATACTTCCTTCCTTATATAAGGTAAAATTATAGTAACTCTAGTGCCCTCACCTTCAACACTGTCTATATCAACTCCATATTCTTCTCCATAAATCAGTTGAATTCTTTTCTTAATATTATATAATCCAATTGTATCTGTATCATTTTGATTTTTACTTAATAATTTTTTTAAATAATACATCCTTTCTTTTTCAATACCGCATCCATCGTCTTTTATAACTATATTTATTATGTCATCTTTTATTATTGAAGTTATTTCTATATTAATTGTTGATTTATTTTCAAATCCATATTTTATTGAATTTTCAATAACTGGTTGTAATAATAGCTTAGGTATTACTGATTCTAATACTTGATCCTCAATATTTATTTTAAATTGAAGCTTATCTCCAAACCTATATTTTAATATCTTTAAATAACTGTTTATATATCCTATATCGTCCTTTAACTTAACTGAATGTATTTCATTATTTATGCCATATCTTAAAAGTGATGATAAGTTTACAATAATATCTCCTGCTTTTTCTTTATCTAGCTTTATCATAATTCTAATTGTCTCTAAAGTATTAAATAAAAAATGAGGATTAAACTGTGCTTCTAATGCCTTTATTTCACTTTGCATTCTTAGAGATACTTCTTCCTTATTACTTTCAATTAAATTCTTAATATCTACTAGCATATTATTATATGCTTTTGCAATTATACCAAACTCATCTTCTGAATGAATTTCTAGCTTTGTCTCTAAGTTTCCCTCTTGAATACTTTCAATGGCCTTAACGATTTCATTAATAGTAACAGTCTTACTATATGCCACCTTTTTAGATATAAAAAGCATTAAATAAAATATAATCAAGAACAAAGCAGCTAGAAAAATCCCCCCAATTAAAAACGCTCTATTAAATACATTAAGATTAGTTATAGAATAAACCATAATACTAGTATCTTTCAATGTAGTTTTCTTAATATAATAAGGATTTCCTTCTATATTAGAATATCCATCTTTTTGTCTAAAATCATTCTTTAATCTATATAGTTGATCACTATACTTATTATTTGTGGCAGCTATAATATTATGTCTATCTGTAATTATAATATCACTTGCTGTATATCCTGTAATTAAATTGAAGATATCTTCTTCTGAAAAATCAAATATAATATATCCTAAAATTTCGTTATTATAGCAAATAGCTTTACCTAGTGTTAATATTCCATAAGCATATTTTCCTTGATCCACTTTATTAATCATTGTAATTACTTCTTGGTTTTTTAACTTCATTCTACTGAATATACCCCACATAAAAGTATTATCTTCACTGATATATTCAGGCTTAACATTTTTATTGGATATAATCATATTCCCATCTTTATCAAAAACATAAAAGTTACTTTTTACAGTTCTTTTATTTACAAACTTATATAAAACCTCATAAATACTTTGTGGTTTTACTCCATCTTTAATTATAGATATTAATCCTTCATCAGATGAAATATTATTAATTAAAGAACTATATTCCTTTAAGTTCTCTTCCATTAATACAGAAATTTTTTCGTTGCTGTTGTTATTTTCTTTTACTATTAACTTATTACCCCAGAAAAATAAAACTATATATGCAATTAAAGAAACTAATATAATTGGAACAATGGCATACCAAATTATAGTACTCCTTATTACATCACTATATTTTTTAATTTTTTTATCCATATTCCTCCCTTTATCACAAAAAAGGAGCTGTTTTAAGCAGCTCCAAATTAATCATGTAGAATTTAAAATGTAGAATTATTGATGTAATTTGAAACAAATTACTAAAAATACATATTTATTAAATTTACATTTTTCATTATTAATTTTATATTTTACAACAGTGCCTTTTCCTTAAAGACTAATTTCTTTGCTTCCAGAAACCTTAAAGAATATTAATAATGAAATTACCGTAGTAACTGTTAATATTGTAGATAAGGCGGCAGCTGTTCCATAACTTGCTCTTATAACTTCAGTATATATAGATACTGATAAGGTTTTCGTACTACCTGTATATAATATAACAGATGAACTTAACTCATTTATTGTTGTTATCCAGCTAAGTATAGCTCCTGCAAATACACCTGGTAACATCATAACAGCAGTAACTTTAAAGAATGTCTTAACTGGAGAATATCCTAAACTAATAGATGCTTCCTCCATACTAGGACTTATTTGATAAAGAATTGCTGCACTTGATCTTAATGTATATGGTAGCCTTCTTACTACATATGCTATTATTATTATAACAAAAGTACCACTTAGCACCAAAGGTTTTTTATTAAATGCAAGTAATAAAGTTATACCTAGTACTGAACCTGGAATTATATATGGGAACATAGTTACAGTATCAATAAATGATGTAAGTGCATTTCTTCTTCTTGTTGATATATAAGCTATAAACATTCCTAAAATAACTATTATTACTATAGCGATTAATCCGTAAGTATAAGTATTAGTTATAGCAGAACCTAGTTTATTAAATACTGTTTTATAACTCTTTAATGAAAATTCATTAACAAATCTTGAGCCCTTTGTATTTAAGAAGGAAGTATATATTACTGTTAATTGTGGAATTATAGCTAAAAATACCACAAAGTAAACAAATAAATGGGCAAATATATTTTTTGCACCCTTTAAATTTTCTGCAACCATCGGTCTTAATGAACTCATTGTAAAGGATTTTTTATTTACAACATATTTTTGAGCTATAAATACTATTGAAGTTATTAAGACCATTATTGTAGCTAAAGCAGCTGCAAAATTAGCTTGTCCTCCAACTTCACTAATAAACTCTGAATAAATCAATACAGGCATTACATTGTAACCTTCTCCTATTAACATAGGTGTACCAAAGTCTGCTAAAGCATTCATAAACACTAGTAATGAACCAGCTAAAAGTGTTGGTAAAATTAAAGGAAGTATTACTGTAGCTATTTTTTTAATTGGCTTACATCCTAAGCTTTCTGCAGCTTCTAATAATGAAACATCTATTTTCTTTAAAGCTCCAGAAACATATAGATATATAAATGGATATAACTTAAGAGTAAATACTAGAAGTATTCCAGCAAAACCATAAATAGGTGGGAAGCTAATTCCTAAATATTTTTCAAAGAATTTAGTAATAACACCGCTTCTACCACAAAGTAATACCCATGAATAAGCTCCTATAAATGGTGGTGATAACATTGAGATAATTACTAAAACTTCAATTAATTTTTTCCCTTTAATATTAAATGCAGTATTTATATATGCTAAAGGTGCTCCTATTAATATAGCTAATATAGTTACACAAATAGTTACTACAAAGGAATTAATTAATGCATTATAATAATATTTCTTTTCAAAGAACTTAGAGAAGTTTGCAAGGGTAAATTCTCCTGTTGCTGCATCTTTAAATCCACTAATAAATAATGAGAATAAAGGATATATGAAGAAAACTAAAAATATAAGTGATATTACCAAAGTTACTATAGTCCAAAAATCAAATTTTAATTTAAATTTACTTTTTCCATTCATCATTAGTTTTCACTTCCTTTTACTAAGTTTTCCTCTCCATCTTCAGTGAAAACGTTAATTTTCTTAGGATTAACTTCTAAAAATAGACTATCTCCCTCATTATAAATACGATTAGCAGTTCCAATATCTTGTGATAATTCTATAGAAGCTTGTCCTTCAAATAATTCATTATTATCAAATATAATTTCATAGTTAGTGTATCTTCCAAGGAAGGTTGCAGTTTTTACTTTTGTTAACAAGCCTTTATGAGATATTATAAATTCTTCTGGTCTAACTGCTATAATAACTTTTTGTCCATTCTTTACTTCACTCTTTAGATTATCCATCTTAACAGTATAGCCTTTTTCAAACTTAACAAAGGTTGCATTATCCTTTATTTCTATAGTTCCTTTATACAAATTAGAGTGTCCTATGAAGGTAGATACAAAAACATTTCTAGGTCTTGTATATATTTCTTTTGGAGTTCCAACATGTTGAACTACTCCATCCTTCATAACTGCAATTCTATCTGAAATTGCTAGAGCTTCTTCTTGGTCATGAGTAACATAAACAGTTGTTATTCCAACCTCTTTTTGGACTTCTCTTATTGCACTTCTCATCTCAATTCTTAATTTAGCATCTAAGTTTGAAAGAGGCTCATCCATAAGTAATACACTTGGATGAATTACAATTGCTCTTGCTAAAGCAACTCTTTGTTGTTGTCCTCCAGATAATCTTTCTGGTAATCTATCCTTAAATTGTTCTATTTGAACTACTTTTAATATATCTGATACCTTCTCTTCCATTTCACTTTTAGAAGGTTTCCTTAATTTTAATCCATATTCTACATTTTCTTTTACAGTTAAATGAGGGAATATAGCATAATTTTGGAAAACCATACCTATATTTCTCTTATGAGCTGGAATATCATTTATAACTTTATCTTCAAAGCTAATTTCTCCACCTTCAATGCTATTAAATCCTGCTATCATTCTTAAAAATGTCGTTTTACCGCATCCAGAAGGTCCAAGTAGAGTGAAAAATTCTCCATTTTCTATATCTAAATTTAAATTAGGAATTACAACATTATCACCATATTTTTTAATTACATTTTTTGCTTTAATTGAAACGCTCATTTTTACTTCCTCCTTTTAGTAAAATTAGTCTACAACATTTAGATGTAGACTAATTTCATAGTATAATTACTTGCTAGTGAATATTTCTTTAAATTTGTCTATCCAAGCTTGTTTATTTGCTGCTACTACATCTGCATCATCTTTTATAATATTAATATCTTCCATAGCCTCTAATCCTTCTGCTGGTTCTACATCTTTTCTTACTGATCTTCTGCTTAATTCAGATGCAACCAATGTTTGAGCTTCTTTGCTAGTTACGAAATCTATAAATTTCTTAGCGTTTTCCATATTTGGTGCACCTTTAATTATTGCAACTCCATCTGGTTTAGAAATAACGCCTTCCTTCATATAAACTATTTTTACAGGAGAGCCATCCTTAACATATTTTGCTCCACCTTCTTCAAAAGTTAAGCCAACAGTATATTCACCATCTGCAACTCCCTTATAAACAGCAGATGAACCTGATAATAATTTACCATCTAAATTCTCAGCTAATTTATCAGCATAATCCCATCCTTTTTCTGGATCTCCATTACCCATTGCATAAAGCATATTTACTAAATGTTCAAAGGATGATGATGATTTTGCAGGATCAGCATGTGCTATCTTACCCTTTAATTCTGGATTTAATAAATCTTCATAACCTTCTACTTTAATATCTCCAATTAAGTTAGTGTTAATCATAAGAACACTTGGAATATCAGAAAATCTTGTTATTGTGCCTTCAACATTCTTATTTTGATCTAGCATATATTCTTCATTAACTGATCTATATTCTTCAAATAAGTCTGTCTTTGGTTGTAATGTTCCTAGGGATCCTCCCCACATTACATCTCCTAATGGATTGTCCTTTTCTGATTCAACACGTTTTAATAATTCTCCAGTACCAGCTGCAACCACATCTACTTGTATACCAGTTTCATCTTCAAACTCTGCTACTATTGGATCTATAAATTCTAATGGATGAGGACAATAAACAACTAAATTCTTAGAACCAGTATCTTCTCCTCCTGAAGTTGTAGTTTCAGTCTTTTGACCACATGAAACCATCCCAACCATCATTGAAGCACAAATTAGTGTAGCTAAAACTTTTTTCATTAACAATTCCCCCTTGTTTTTTTTATGTTTTTAAGTTCTTTGGTATCTTTATATTATCAAATGTAAACGTATTAATAAATCCTTGAATCTGCATAAATATCTCAATTTATGAACTAAAATAAAAACAATATCATAAATATATTTAAATATTCTATCTTTCATATGAAAAATTATTAAAATTAAATTTCACAATCAAACTCTCTATAAAACATAAAAATAAGGTCCCTTTAAAGGGACCTTACTTAAATTCACTATATATTAATTTAGAAAATTAGTTCTACTCTATTTTTTAATCATCTTATATTATTTTCTAATGCAACTACTGATTCAATTTCTACCAATTGATTTGTATATCCTAATTATGTATGAATTTATTTGTCAAAAGCGACTAAACATCTTCTCTGTGCAAATTGCCGCCTAAATTCATAACTACAGACTTTGCACAGAGTATTTTAAGCGTTTTTCTATCCATGAGCTTTATATTCATGATATCACACTCCCTATATATTAAATCAATTATATTGTTTTTTTAGGCCATAGTAAAATTAATACTATTTTTAATAACTTGCAAATTAATATATGATTTTTATATATAATTTGCAACAAAAACAATTAAATATGAAGCTGGAATAAATATTACTAATGCTGCAAAAGTACCAACAATCTTACTAAAAACCATTCCAATTACACAGCCTCTGAAATCTTCCTCACTACACTTTCCTTCAATTACATCATCAGTCATTATAGATAAATGTGGGTCTATAAATATTGAAGTCAATATAGTTGCAGTACCATTGATAATTGGTGATAGTGATAAGCAAACTGCTCCAAGTTTTGGAACTATGCTTCCTGCATATATAGGAGCAAAAGCTCCTGCAGTAATTATGGCTACTGATATAAAATTATAAAATAAAATCCTTTTAGGAAGATTTTTAAGATTAATGCTAGTTAAACTTTCTTTAACTGGAATTGCTATACTATCCCTCATATACTTAATCCCAGTTTTTGAAAAACTATGAATAATTAACTTTGGCATGGATTTTTCTATTGAAAAATGATTTACAGCTTTACTAAATATTTTTTGAAAGGTTGGTATTAAAAAAGCTCCTACTATAGATGCTAAACCAGAAGTAATAATTATTGAATTAAAAATTTTAATTAATCCATCACTACTAGGATTATTTGCAACAAACTTTGTTAGTAAAGGTGACTGAAAAGTCACTGCAGTTCTAGATACTAACATAAGTATATTAAAAACAGCAAAAGTTACAGCTATTTTACCAGTTCTAACTCCTACTAGCCTTGTAGAGTATGCTAAGGTTCCAATTAAGGAAATTATAAAATTTAAAATAAGTACAATTATTATTTGAGTATCCATATAAACTCCTTCAAAATTATAGTAATTATAATTATATACATATAAACTATTTTACTAAATAGAGTTTGAAAATTGTAATGTAATTGCAATAAGTTATTTATTATTCAAACTTCCAAACCTTTCTAAGGGGAATATTCTAAAGGTTGCTTTTCCTTCAATTTGATTTAAATTAATTAATCCAAAATCTCTACTATCTTGACTTACTTCTCTGTTATCCCCTAATACAAAAAATTGATTTTCTCCTACTACTATAGGAAATTCAATATCTCTATTATAAGTGTCTCCTTTTATATATGGCTCATTTAACTTTTCTCCATTTATATATACATATCCTGAAGTAATGTTAATTTCATCCCCCTCTATACCTATTATTCTTTTTACATACCTTGTTCTATTATCATTAAAATGCTTAAATGAAATAACTTCTTTTATATACTTATAACTTTCACTTAAAACATTTTCCTTTTCCTCATCTTTTAAAAATATAATGATATCTCTTCTTTCAGGTTTAGAAAAATTATAGCTTAATTTATTTACAAAAAGTTTCTCATCACTATATAAAGTATTCTCCATAGATTTTTGCTGAACTTTTGCCATAGCAAATACTTTTGTATTTATTATGGATAATAAGATTATACTTCCTATAATTATTGTAATTAATCCTCTAATTTCTTTAAATATCATCTTACTTTTCATATGTAATCCTCCATTATTTTTCAATTTATATCCAATAATTATATCATATAATATTCACATTAAAAATATTTCTTTTTTTACTTTTATTGTTATTTATGTTAAAATATTAATTGTACTATTAAATAAATGGAGGAAAATAAATAATGAATGCAATGCTTGAAAAACTACTTAGTGCACTACCTATAATATTTATAGTTGTTGTAGTGCTAATTCTCTTCTTATCATTTTGGAGAAGAGTTCCAACTGATAAAGCTATGGTAATTACAGGATTAAGAAAAAGAGTTTTATCAGGTCGAGGTGGCCTAATGATTCCTATTCTAGAAACCTCTTCTACAATTTCTTTAGAAAATATCTCAATGACAACAGATGTAAATGAAGCACCAGCAAAACAAGGTATATTTGTAAATATAGTTGGTACTGCTGTTATTAAAGTTAAAAATGATACTGAAAATGTACTAAAAGCTGTTGAACAATTTTGTAGTGGTGGAGAAAAAAATACAGTTAATGTAATTAGAACAATTGTTGAGCAAATATTAGAAGGTAAATTAAGAGGTATAGTATCTACATTAACAGTAGAACAAATTAATGAAGATAGATCATCCTTTGAGCAAAGAATTGAAGATGATATTAGAAATGAACTTGGCTCTATGGGATTGGTTTTAATATCCTATACAATATTAAAAATTAGTACACAAGGTGGTTATTTAGAAAATAGAGCTAAGCCTCAAATTGCAGCTGCAAAATCTGAAGCAGATATAGCAGAAGCAGAAAGAAAAAGAGATACTGAAATTAAAACTGCTGTAGCAACTAGAGAAGGTCAAAAAGCAAAACTTGAAGCTGAAACTGAAATTGCTCAAAGTGAAAGAGATAAAAAATTAAAGTTAGAATCATTTAGAGCAGAACAAGATAAAGCAAAAGCTAATGCCGACGTTGCTTATAAATTGCAAGAGGCTGAGAATAATGCATTATTAGCTGAGCAACAAGCTGCTCTTGCTGAAAAGGAAGCTCTAGTGGTAGAAAAGAAATTAATTGCTGAAGTAAAAAAACCAGCAGATGCTAAAAAATATGAAGTGGAAGTTGCTGCTGAAGCTAGTAAAATTGAAGCAATTAAAAAGGCTGAAGCAGAAGCAGAAACAATAAAAGTTAAAGCAATTGCAGAAGCAGAGGCTAAGAAAATACAAGCAGAAGCAGATGCAGCTGCTATTAAAGCCCGTGGTTTAGCTGAAGCAGAAGCTATTAAAGCTCGTGGTCTTGCTGAAGCAGAAGCTAAAGATAAATTGGCAGAGGCTATGGCTAAATATGGAGAAGCTGCTATTGTAGAAATGATTGTAAATAGATTGCCAGATGTAATGAAGGAAATAGCAAGTCCATTAGATCAAATAGATAAATTAACAGTTATTGATAATGGTGGAAACCAAGGTGCTTCAAAGGTCTCAAAAATAGTAACTGATGTAGCTGCCAATGGCTTTGAAGTTCTAAAGGATTTAACAGGTGTTGATTTATCAAAGGTAATAAATGATTTTGTAAACAAAAAGCCATCTCCATTAGAACCTAAAACTGAAATAATTGATACAGAAAACTCTGCTAATGCATAATGCGTAATGGATAATGCATAATTAAGGTAGTAATTTGTTTCAAATTACTTAAATGAATTAAAAACTCCCTGTTTAGGGAGTTTTTTCTTAATCATTTCATTCTTTCATTTTTTCATTCTTTAATTTTTCATTAATTAATGGTTATTTTCTTTTCTTCCTTTGTTGTCTTATATGCAGCTATTATAAAAAATGCTATTGCAAATAATAAAATTAAAAACAAATAATTGTAGGTTTCATTAAAACTTGAACCTTGTTGAATTGCTGATATAGATTCCATAGCCCATCTAACTGGAGTAAAATATGATATCTTTTCTATTAATGGAGGCATTACTTCAAGTGGAACAAAAGCTCCCCCTACCATAAGAAATAGCATATTAGCAAAGTTAAAAATATTTGATGCCTCTGTCCTATTTCTAGCAAAAGCACTACAGCATAAAGCAAGACTAATTGAAACTAATCCTACTAATGCAAGAATCACAAATAACTCCATATTTCCTAATCCTGTTTCTACATTAAGAATATTTATACTTATAATTCCTAAAACAACTTGAATTAATATAGTTATATATCCGCTTAATATATCTGCTAAATAATATTCTATTGTTCTAACTGGTGCCATAAATATTCTCATATAAATATTTTCATCTTTTTCCTCGAAAATTCTATATGCTGTCCTCATTCCCCTTATTAACATAAACATAATTAAAAATCCAATATATACTTGACTTGAAAAATAGTCATTATATAAATCATTTAAACTTTCTTTATTTATACTAACAGTAATGTTATTGTTGTAATTATCTATGGATCTATAATATATATCTTCATTTTTATCGCTTACTAAAGCAATTTCTCTAATGTTACTCATCTCCATATTAACTAACTCTTTAATTAAATTTCCAATTCCATCATCTTCCACAGCTGTAACCTTAACTTTACTTATATCACCATTAATAGTTTCCTTTTCTAAACCCTTACTAATTTCTATTACAACGCTAATACTCTTTTCTGAAAATAAGTTTTTAATATCCTCTTGCTTTACTTCTTTCACATTATATCCTTCTTTATCTTTTAAAGAATCTATAATAAGATTACTAGTTTTACTATTATCCTTATCAATTACTCCTATATTTATATAACCTGAATTACCTCCAATTACGTTAAGCATTATATAAAGAATTAATACAGGAGCAAGTAATCCTATTAAGAATCCAAAGGGATTCTTCAATATATCAACTCTTAAATTATTTTTTATTAATACTAATATATTTCTCATTACCCCTGTCCTCCTTTATAGATAGTAATTCTATTATTATTATTACTGCAACTAAAGTTATTCCACCAAATAGAAGCCAATTTTTTAATACACTATTATCTCCAGAATATATATACCTAAATATACTACTATTAAACCATCTTAATGGTGATATTTTAGTTATTATATTAAATAGTCCTTTCATTTCTCCATCTATTTCTACATATCCTCCACCTAAAAAAGTTAATACTGGAATAATTATATTTTGTAATATTGTTGGAAATACCTTATCATCTTCAGATAACATAGGTATTATAGTTCCTAATCCATTTACTATAATTAAAAATGGTATAATAGCTAATGGCAATACTAATAGATTATCTCCATAATTAACATCAAATATAATGATACTTAAAATATAAGTTATTAAAGAAGTTCCATAGGAAAATAGAAAATATCCTATAAATGATGATAAATAGTATTTTGCTGATGATATTCCTGATAGCCTTACTCTATCTTTAATTTTATTTCTCTTATCTTGTCTTATAGAGAATAAAGGATAATTAATAAAATAGAAAAGCATAAGACCTATTTCTGCCACTCCATAATAATCCATAGAACTTGGTGATTGTTCATAAGGTATATTTTCTTCTTCAATAAAATCTTCATTATTATTAATTATTTCTTCAGCTTTTTCTGGATTAATATTATAAACTTCTGTTATTGCATTATACTTATCAGAAATACTTTCTAAAATTTGATAAATAATAGATGATTTTATAGATGAGTTATTATTAGAATACATCTCTATAGTATTTTCTTTTAAGTGTAATAATATTGATCTGTTTGTTTTAACTTCTGTCTTACCTTCCTCAATATTACTTATTTCTTTTAATTTTACCTCTTCTATATCTTTACTTTCCTTAAGGATATCTTTAAATGTTTCAAAGACTTCCTTAGTTTTTGCGCTACCTTCATCAATATAATAAATTGATAAGTCTTCAATTGCTACTTTATTATTCTCTTTATCAAAAAAAGAAGATAATGTATTACCTATTAGGAATACTAGAAATAAGGGGAAAAATATCATGAATAAAAGATTTTTTGTATCTCTAACACTATTTAGTATTGTTGCTTTTATAATTGCAATCATAATTCTTCCTCCTAATCTCTTAATTTTTTACCTGTTAATGATAAGAATACTGTTTCTAAAGTTATTTCTTTAAATCCTAAATCATTTATTTTTAAATCTTCAGTAGATATTTCCTTAATTATCTCACTAATATTATTTACTTCTTTGGCAGAGGTAATAATAACATTATTATTATCAATAGAAACATCTAAAACTCCCTCTATATTTCTTAATGTTTCAATATTAACCTTATAAATATCATCTACTCCCACACTGAATATCTTTTTATCACTAACTATATCCTTTAATTCTTCTTTAGTACCTTCAACTATAATCTTACCCTTATCGATAATTGCTATTTTACTACATAAGCTTTCTGCTTCTTCCATATAGTGAGTAGTATAGATTATAGTTACCCCCTCTTTATTTAACTTTTTCACTGCTTGCATAATATTATTTCTTGATTGTGGATCTATTCCTACTGTGGGCTCATCCATTATTAATATTTTAGGTCTATGAACTATTGCACAAGCTATATTTAACCTTCTTAACATACCACCTGAAAACTTTTCTGCTTTTTTCTTTTTAACATCTAAAAGTCCTGTAAATTCTAAAGCATTATCTATAGCTTCATTTAATCTCTTTCCTCTTAACCCATACAATTCTCCAAAAAACTTAACATTTTCATAAGCAGTAAAGTCCTTATAAAGTGCAATATTTTGTGGAACTAATCCTAATTGTTTTTTTATACTTTTTAAGCTTTTTCTTATATCTTCTCCAAATATCTTGATTTCACCTGAAGTAGGAAATAATAATGAACAAATTAAACTTATAGTTGTACTTTTACCAGCACCATTAGGGCCTAAAATTCCATAAATTTCTCCTTCTTCAATTGATAAATTAATATTATCTACAGCAATAATGTCATCATACTTCTTGACTAAATCTTTAATTTCTATAACTTTCATAAGCACCCCTCCAACTTCTTTAACTTTATTATATAAAAAAAGACCTAGCTAAAAATCTAGCAAAGGTCATCTCTTTCATATGACAATAGTCATATATTTTTATACTATCTATAATCTAAAAAATTATATTCCCATCTTTTTTATATAATAAATTGCAATTTGTGTTCTATGGGTTAAATTTGTTTTTTGTAATATAGCTGTTATATAGTTTTTAACTGTGCCTTCAGAGATATAAAGTTTCTTTGATATCTCTTTATTGCTTAAGCCTTCAGAAACTGCTTTCATTACATCTAATTCTCTTTCAGTAAAAATATTTTCATCAGCTCTTTCTTTTTTACTAATTGATGAAATAAGATTATTACAAAGCTTATTTAATATTTCTTCTTGAATTACAGCTATTCCACTATTTACAAGCTTTATTGTCTCTATTATTTTGTCTGGTTTAGTGTTTTTTAATAAATATCCCTTAGCTCCATTTTTTATTCCTTCCCTTATATATTCATCTTCGTCAAAGGTAGTTAAAATTATTACCTTTGTTTCAGTTTTTTGTGAAATCTCTAAGGTTGCTTTAACACCGTTTATTAATGGCATTCTAACATCTACCAAAGCTATATGAATTTTATTTTCTAATAAAAAATCAACTAAATCCTTACCATTTTCAAAGGTATCAACAACTTCAATTTCTCTATCATAAGATAAAATTATTTTTAAACTTTCTCTTATTAATGCATCGTCATCAGCAATTACTAATTTTATACTCATACTTCCCCCTAATATGGAATTAAAATAATAACATCGAAGCCATCTTCATTATTAATTATCATCTTTCCCTTTAAATTGCTTATACTTTCTTCAATATTTCTTAATCCAATACCCTTTTTTACTTTTTCACATCCAAGTCCATTATCTTTTACTTCTAACTTTATAAACTTATTTAAAATTTCTATTTTTATTTCTATTAAATCTCCTCCCGAATACTTAATAGAATTAGTAGTTAACTCAGTTATAATATGCATAAAAACCATCCATAAACTAGCACTAATCTTATCAAGATTGCCAGCATAGGTTACTTTTCCATTTATTTTAGTTCCTTTAATTTTCTCGTCTAAAATTCTTCTTATCCGATTAATTCCAAGTTCCTCTTCAGCAGGTTTTATATTTCTTAAAGTCATTCTTATTTCATCCATACCTTTTCTTAAATTTTCTATGCAAGATTCTAACATTGAAAATCCCTTGTCTTTATCCTTATCTAAAATAAATTTACTTGCTTCTAATTGAAGTAAAGTACCAGAAATAGTATGACCAATCTTATCATGTAATCTTGAAGAAATATTATTTCTTTCCTCCAGCCTTGCTGTATAAAGAATTTGTTCTTGTATATCCATCTCTTGTGCCATTTTCTTCTGTAAATTATATATTAGCTTTCTTTGATCTTCTTGTATTTCATCTAATTTTTTTATTTTTTTAGCTTGAAGTTCATAAATTACTATAAAAGCTAACATATTAACTAGAATTATTACTGCATTTTTTAAATCACTATCTTTTAATAGAAATAATAATGGTATATTTGATACGAATATACCTAAATATATATTTTTTATATCTTTTATAAATAATTCAACTATTAAAATACTAAGCATTAATATTGCTATATTTATATATTTAGTGGCAAGAATAACTACAAAAACAGCTTCCATTATAGATAGGATTCTAAATAATAAATTATATCTTTCTAACATTCCTTTAATAAATATAATTATAATATATAAAAGAATATAAAAGACTGATATGAAGTTTATACTATTATTTTCTATACTTGTCCAAGATACATATATACTTAATATTAATTTGACTAAAATATAAATATCATATCTAGTAATAAAAACACCCCCTGGAGAAATGAAAAATGTAAAATGTAAAATGAAGAATTGTAGTAAAAAAACTCCCCAAAGGGAGTTTTCTCCTTAATTTTTTCATTTTTTAATTATTTCATTGTTTATTGTGTGTCAGCACATTTCCCGTATCTCTTTACTATATTTACTATAACTTCTACTGCTTTTTCCATAGATTCAATTGGAACATATTCATACTTGCCATGGAAGTTTTCTCCACCTGCAAATATATTTGGAGTTGGTAAGCCCATAAATGATAATCTAGCACCATCTGTTCCTCCACGAATTGGTCTAATATTAGGAGTTACATTTGCTTCTATCATTGCTTCTTTAGCATTATCAATTATATGCATAATAGGTTCTATTCTTTCTTTCATATTTTTATATTGATCTTTAATTTCAACAATTACAGTACCTTCTCCATATTTTTCATTTAATTTCTTTTCTACTTCTTTTAGCTTATTTTTTCTTCCTTCAAAAGTATCTGTAAAGAAATCTCTTATAATATAGCTTAATGTTGTATTTTCTACGGTTGCATTTATATCTGAAAGATGATAGAAACCTTCATATTTTTCTGTTTTTTCAGGAACTTCATCTAAAGGAATGCTATTTATAAATTCATTTGCTACCATAATAGAGCTTAGCATCTTATTCTTAGCATAACCTGGATGAACATTAACACCTTTTATTTTAACTTTCACACCTGCCGCATTAAAGTTTTCAAACTCTAACTCACCTATTCTTCCGCCATCCATAGTATAAGCAAAATCTGCTCCGAAGCCTTCTACATCAAAATGATCTGCCCCTTCACCGATTTCTTCGTCTGGAGTAAATCCAATCTTTATATCTCCATGTTCTATTTCAGGATGATTAATTAAGTATTCAACTGCTGTCATTATTTCTGCAAGACCCGCTTTATCATCAGCTCCTAAAAGTGTATTTCCATCTGTTGTAATTAATCTTTGTCCTATATATTGCTTTAATTCTGGTGAAAATTTCGGAGATAAAACTACTGAATCATTTAATTTAATATCTCCGCCGTCATAATTTTCAACTATTCTAGGATTTACATTTTCCCCACTATAATCAGGTGCAGTATCCATATGAGATATAAATCCTATTGAAGGTAAATCCTTATTACAGTTCTTTTCTAAAGTTGCATATACATATCCATATTCACTTATTCTTGCATCCTTTAACCCTAATTCCTTTAGCTCATTACATAATATTTCAGCAAGTACTAACTGTCCTTTAGTACTTGGTGTTACTCTAGTTGTTTCATCAGATTTTGTATTAATCCTAACATATTCTAGAAATCTTTCTTCTACTTTTTTCATACTATCACTCTCCATTCTCCATTGTTTTATTACTTATTTATATAAATTATACTTTTTAATAAAACAATAGGATTTACATTATTTATCTTATACTCTATATTTTAGCACAATAATATAAAATATTTGTATAAAAATATTATTAAAAACATAAAATATCCATTACATTAATCCCCTTAACTATTAACAAAATGAACTATAGTATTAGGCTATAAAAAAATTTATCTCTATAGTAAATTTCTATATAAATAAAAAAAGCAGATATAAATCTGCTTTTTATTTACACAAAAAGAATTAAATATGTAATTCATTTGAACATATTATAGTAAGCACATAAATAGTATCTTAATATCCTACAATTATCTACATTGCAGTTAATCCACCATCTATAACAAATTCAGATCCTGTTGAATATTTTGACTCATCTGATGCAAGATAAAGAACTAAGTTTGAAACTTCTTCTGGCTTAGCCATTCTTCTCATTGGAATTTGTTTAGCAAACTTCTTAATTGTTTCATAGGCTTCTCCTTCAGTAACCATTGGTGTTTCTATTACACCTGGATGTACTGAGTTAACTCTTATTCCATATGGTGATAATTGAAGTGCTGCTGCCTTTGTCATTCCACGAACTGCGAACTTAGTATCTGTATAACCAATTGCACCCCCTACCATTCCATTCATAGATGAAATATTAACTATTGAAGCTGTTTCAGCTTGCTTCATAGAAGGAGCTAATGCCTTAATTCCAAGAAATACAGAAACTTGATTTATATCTACTATTTTTCTATATTCTGCTTCAGTCATTTCTATAATAGATTTGTTCATAGATATTCCAGCATTATTTACTAAAATATTAATTGGTCCAAATATTTTTTCAGTTTCTTTTACAACTTTGTCCCAACCTGAAGCATCAGTAACATCATGTTTAATAAATTTTGCATTACCACCTAATTCTTCCTCTAATTTTCTACCTTCTTCTTCATTTAAATCTGTAAATACAACTTTTGCGCCTTCACTTACAAATAGTCTTACATGAGATGCACCCATTCCACGTGCTCCCCCTGTAATAATAGCAACTTTACCTTTTAAACGTTCCATTAATAAAACCTCCTTTATTAAACCATCAAAAATATATTATTTTTAATAATTTTATCTTGTGTTTCTTAATTTCATTATAATAATTCATACCATTAACAATATATATAGAAAATGTTGTCTTACTAAGATAATAGACAACATTTTTTTTAAAGTTTAAACACTTATAATTTAATTATTTTGATTCATCATTATATGAAGAATCATTAATTTATAAGCTGCATAAGCAGCTTATAAATTACTAGTAGTTATTGTTAATATCTATTTAAATTTGATATTATCTAAAGTTATATTTTGTAACTATACTTTCTCTATTTGTAGTTATATCATTATAATATTCATAGAAAGACAATCCTAAGAAGCTACCTGTTATATTGTATAAATTTTTATATCCAAGATTTTGTAATGCTAAAGTAGCATTATAACTTCTTTGACCTGTTCTACAATGTAAGTAAACTGGAACATCCTTTGGTATTTCATTAACTCTTTCTCTTAATTGACTTAATGGAATATTCTTTGCTCCCTTAATATGACCATTTTCATATTCTCTAACTTCTCTTACATCTACAATATAAGCATTACTTTCTACTAATTCCCTTACCTTATCTATATTAACTTGCTTAAAATCTCCATTTAATAAATTTGAAGCAATATATCCAGCATAATTTACAACATCCTTAGCAGTACTATATGGCGGTGCATAGCAAAGTTCTAAATCCTTTAAATCTTCCACTGTTCCACCTAATTTTATTAATGTAGCAATTACATCTACTCTCTTAGCTACATCACCCATACCTATTGCTTGAGCTCCTAAGACCTTGCCTGTTGGAACTTCAAATAATAACTTAAAGTGAAGTGGCTTTGAATCTGGCATAATTCCTACTTTATCATTTGTAATTAATCTTACAATTTCATAATCTATATTCATATTTAATGCTTTAATTAATCCTTCATTTAAGCCTGTAGATGCTGCATTATAATCAAATACTTTTATAGCTGAAGATCCTATATAACCTTTATTAATTCCTTTTTTGTCATTAATATGATCTGCAACTGATCTTGCTTGTTTTAATGCTGGACCAGCTAATGCTAACTTAGTTACACTGTGAGTTAATGCATTATAAACTTCGATTGCATCACCAACTGCATATATATCATCATCACTTGTTTTATAATTGCTATCTACTTTAATAGCACCAGTAACCCCTATTTCAAGACCTGCTTCCTTTGCTAAACTAGTTTCTGGTGAAACACCTATTGCCATTACTACAGCTTTTGCATTAATCTTTTTACCAGAATTTAACACTACTTTGTTTTCTTCAAAGCATTCTACCTTGTCACCTACTACTAAGTTTATTCCCTTATCATAAATTTCTTTATGTAATATTTGAACCATATCATAATCAAAAGGTTTTAATATTTGATTTAATGCCTCAACTAATGAAACATTATATCCAGCTTCTCTTAAGTTTTCAGCTGCTTCTATTCCTATAAAACCTCCACCAATTACTGCTACATCTTTAGTATTAAGTTCTTTTACAAATTTATTTAACTTATCTATATCTACAACATTTCTAATTGTAAATACATTTACTTTATCAATACCAGGAATATTAGGAACTATAGGTTTCGCTCCTGGAGATAAGATTAACTTATCATAGCTTTCTCTATAAGTTTCACCTGTTAAATAATTCTTAACTTCAATTTCCTTTTTTGCTCTATCTATAGCAACTACTTCACTACTTACTCTAGCTTCAATATTATATTGCGCCTTAAACTTTTCTGGACTCATAAGAACTAGCTTATCAGCTTCATCAATTATTCCACTTAAATGATATGGAAGTGAACAATTTGAAAATGAAACATGAGGTCCCTTCTCAAACATAATTATTTTGTCCTCTTCGCTTAACCTTCTAAGTCTTGCTGCTGCTGAAGCTCCACCTGCAACTCCACCAACTATTAATACTTTTTTCATACCAAAACCTCCCTAAATTAAGTTAATAGTTAAAAGTTAAGAACTAATAGTTCTTCCCTCTTACTTCTTACCTATTTTCTTTTGCTTCCAACGTAAGATCCTACTCCACCTGCTACGTTAACTACATCAAATCCTAAACCTTCTAACTTGCTACAAGCTCTAGCACTTCTTCCGCCTGATTGACAAACAATGTGATATTCTTTATCCTTTTGTAAATACTTATCTGGTTCTCCTAATAGATCACTCATTGGTATGTTTTTTGCTGTTTTAATACTTCCTGTTCTATATTCATAAGGTTCTCTTATATCTATTAAATTAATCTTTCCAATTAAATTATCAATATCATTAACATTGATAACCTTCCCTGCATTTTTATTAAATATTCCAAACATTTAACCATCTCCTATGTACTTTCTTATTAATTATATTTTAAACCATAATTAAAAATTTTTATGTAACTAAGTCACAATGATTGAAATATTTTGACTATTTATATATAATTTTAATATTGAAAAAATTTTTTTGCAAGAAGGTTGAGCTTATGATGGATAAAAACCCATATCAAACTAATAATTTTAAAAGTATAGTAATAAATGATACTCCACTAATAGATGTCCGCTCCCCTATAGAATACGAAAAGGGTGCTTTTCCTAATAGTATTAACATTCCTATATTGAATAATGAAGAAAGGCATATAATTGGAATTTGCTATAAGGAAAAAGGAAATGAAGAAGCAACTAAACTTGGATATAGTCTAGTATCTGGAAAAATCAAAGAAGATAGATTAAATTTATGGACAAACTTTATAAAATCAAGTCCAACTTCTATAATTTATTGCTTTAGAGGTGGTTCTAGGTCTAGAATAGCTCAAGAATGGATAAATGAAGAATTACATATGAATACTCCGAGAATATTAGGAGGATATAAAGCTTTTCGTAATTACTTACTAGATTCCTTATTAAAAGAAAATCAAAACTATACCCCTATAGTTCTTACTGGCTATACTGGTTCTGGAAAAACAAAGCTATTAAAGGAGTTGAACAATTCTATAGATTTAGAAGGAATTGCTAATCATAGAGGTTCTTCTTTTGGAGCTCATGTTAAACCACAGCCAACTCAAATAAATTTTGAAAATAATTTAGCTTATGATTTAATAAAAAAACAAAATAAAGGCTATAAATACTTAATTTTTGAAGATGAAGGTAAAAACATTGGAAAAAATTTTATTCCTCAAGAGTTTTTTAATTATTTTCATTCTGGAGATATAGTTCTTTTATCTTCAAGTCTTGAAGAAAGAATAGAAAATACCTTAAAGGAATATGTTATAGAATCCCAAGAAGAATACATAAAAATATATGGCTTGGAAGAAGGCTTGAAAGAATGGTTTAATTACATATATTCAAGTATGGAAAGACTAAAAAAGAGATTAGGTGGAGATAAGTTTAAAAAGGTTATAGATAGCCTGAGTTTTGCTTATAATAGCCAATTATCTACAGGTAGTATAGACTATCACAAATATTGGATAGAGTTATTTTTAAAGGAATATTATGACCCTCTTTATAAATACTCTTTAGAAAATGTACAAGATAAAATTATTTTCCAAGGAAATTATAAGGATGTAAAAGAATATTTAAATAGCTTAAAATAAAAAGTATGAAATATACTGATAAAAATCAATATATTTCATACTTTACTCTTTTTATTCTTATAAAAACAATTTAACTATATAAAAACTCATCAATAAGTTTTTCTGTTTCATAGGGACTCCATTTCCTATCTATTAAATTAGTTCCATTCTTTAGTACTGGGTGCACTTCATGGTAACTTTTCTTATTATTATCCTTATAAATTATTCCTATAGGTATACCCCCATCTCCAAATTCTTCTGCCTTTTTAAGTGCTTCATATTTATTAGTATAATCATAACTATTATCTAGTTTATAAATCCTATCCTTATACCATTTAAAAGTATTTACTTTATTAAATACTACACAAGGTTGCATTATATCTACTAAAGCGTATCCATTATGGTTCATTGCTTCCTTAATCATGGATTTAAGATGTTCTTTATCTGCTGAAAAACTTCTTGCAACAAAGGTAGCTCCTGCACTTATTGCAATTGCTAATGGATTCATGGCTTCCATATATACTCCTTCAAATTGCATTGAAGTGACTTGTCCTTTCCCTGTTGTTGGAGAACCTTGCCCCTTTGTTAAACCATAAATTTGATTATCATGAACTAAATGAACCATATCTACATTTCTTCTAATACAATGTAAAAAGTGATTTCCTCCTTCTCCATAGGAATCTCCGTCACCACTTGTTACTATTACCTTCAAATTTTTATTAACCATTTTTATCCCCTGTGCTGGTGGAAGTGCTCTTCCATGAAGTCCATTAAATCCATTAGCTTTAATATAATGTGGAGTTTTAGCTGCTTGCCCTATTCCAGATACTAATACTACATCTTCAGGCATTAGACTTAATTCTACTAATGCTTCTTTTAATGCCATTAAAATCCCAAAGTTCCCACAGCCTGGACACCATGCAATTTCATCATTACTTTTATAAATATTTAAGTCTAACATTAAAACTCCTCCCTTCTTAGTTTTTCAACAATTTCATTTCCTGTTATTTGTCTTCCATCATATTTTAATATGCTATTACTCATTAAAATCCCTGTTTCTTGAGTTATAAGCTTTCCTAATTGTCCTATATAATTTTGCTCAACATTTATTATTTTCTTTGCCTTATTAGCATATAGTCTTAAATTTTTCTCTGGCAATGGATAAATATCTCCAAAACTTAATGCACCAATCTTTTTCCCTTCACTGTTCAACTCATCTACAGCATCTTTTAAAGCTCCATAGGTTGATCCAAAACCTACTAATAAAATTTCTAAATCTTCATTGCCCATAAATTCTGGTTCTTCCATTTCATCTTTTATTAATTGAAGTTTTTTCATTCTCTTTTCCATTTGAGCCTTCCTTACACTTGAAGCTTCAGTAATATGTGCTTCTTCTGTATGCTCATCACTATCTACTAAGATAGCTTGACCTTTTGAATTTCCTGGTATCATTCTAGGTGATATTCCATTTTCAGTAATCTTATATCTTTTATATACTTCTCCTTCTTTTAACTCTTCCCCATTAGATATATATTTTTCTATCTTAACATTACTTAAATCATATTTAGGAATAGTTATATTAGCATCTGCTAAATATTGATCTGTTAATATAATTACTAATGTTTGATATTTATCAGCTAAATTTAATGCTTTTACAGTTTTATAAAATCCATCTTCTGCATTTCTTATGCTTATTACAGCTCTAGGAAATTCCCCTTGTGCAGCAGTTAATAAAAAACTCAAATCACTTTGTTCTGTTCTTGTTGGCAATCCTGTTGCTGGACCTGGTCTTTGTGAATCTACAACTACAACTGGAGTTTCAGTTATAGCTGCAAGTCCAAAAGCTTCCACCATAAGTGAAACTCCTCCTCCTGAGCTTCCAGTCATAGCTCTTGCACCAGCATAAGATGCACCTATGGCAAAATTTATAGCAGCAATTTCATCTTCAGCTTGATCAACAACAATTCCTATTTCACTTTGCTTTTTAGATAGATAAGTCATAATACTAGTTGCTGGTGTCATTGGATAAGCTGAATAAAAGTCTACGCCACCTGCAATTGCTCCTAAGGCTATTGCATTATTTCCATTAATTAAAATATTATTTGATAAATCTGTTCCCTTAAGTTGATACTTTGAATCTATTAATTCATAGCCTAGCTTAACAGCTTCAATATTCTTATTAATTATTTCCTCTGACAGCTTACTATTAAAATATTTTTCTATGCCTTCTATTTTCAAAGAAAAATATTTCAGTATTACCCCTGCTGCAACTGAAGTAAAAGCTTTTGATAGACTAAGGCTCTTTGCTAATTCTAATAATGGTAATTTTAATATTTTTTCATCATCAACCTTAATACCCTTATCAGCTATTATAACCCCGTCTTTCATAAGCTTTTCTTTATGATATAAAACAGTATTTTCATCTAAAGCAAGTATTAAATCTAATTTATCTTTATGTGCAAATATTCTATTTTCTCCAAATCTAATTTGTACAAAGTTATGTCCTCCCCTTACTCTTGACATATAATCCTTGTTTGAAAATAAGTAAAAGCCTGATTTTTTAATAACTTTTTCTAAAAAGTCACTTATAGTATCAAGACCTTGTCCGGCACTTCCTCCAATTAATATATTGTACTCCACTTAATTCCCTCCTTTTCATATTTACTTATACTAAAAGATTTAATTTTTTAATTGTAATACCTGGTTTTTATCTTTAGGTCTATAAGCTATTTCCTTATGACTTATATTAAAAGAATAATTTAGTTTTAATATTTCTTCTAAAAACAAAGTAATTTCCCTAAGTTTTTCACTTACATATATTTCTTTAGTTTCTCCATTATCAATAAATTCTATTTTCCTAGTACTATCTTCTATATTATCTATATAAGTTAATTCACTAGAAAAGCTTTCTCCAAAGTCTAGAGAATAGCAGCCATAAAGTTTATTTTTACTTATCCAAAGTAAGTAAATAATATTCTTCACTTCAATAATTAAACAAGATGATAAATTCTCATCTTCATATATAATAAATTCTCTTTGTTTATACTGACTTTTTTCTAAAGAGTTATATTTGTATATTAATGATTTTTTCCCTTCTTCATTAATAATAAATAGAGAATGAATTTTTGTATCAATTAAGCAAAATGATGAATCTATATATGAATTCTTTGAAATGAAAATGATTTTATCGTTATCCCATTTTTTATTCTTTAAGTTATATGTTTTAAGAATTATTTTGAACATATTAAAAGAGGTGCAAAATATTATTAGAGATATATTATCTTTCTCCTGTAGAACCTTATAATTTATGTCTATATCATTTTTTTCTTTATAAATTATTGTACTTTGAGAATTAATATTATTACGAAGATACAATGTAGTTGGGTCACTTTCTAATGTATAAAAGATAAAATAATTATCTGTTAATGCAATAGCTTTACTATTAATTGGAGTGATAAAATTATTCTTAGTATACAAAATAGTCCTAAAATTTATATTGCCTTCACTTAACACACATAAAATAATATTGCCTGTTAAGTCTTGATATATTAAATTAATATCTCTATTATTATCTTCAAATATATAAAAATATTTAAGACAATCTTTAGCTAAGATTTTCTTACTAATTATTTTATTATTTATAAACTCTTCACAAATAATACCTATTTTTTCTTTATGGTAAAACTTTAATAATTTCTTATCTTTAGTTCTTAATAAAAAATCATTACATTCCTTATTTTTCATATTACACCTCCTTTATATTATTATTTATTCCATTAGAAGGTATAAATATAAGTTCTTCTTTTATAACATAAGTTGAAATAATAGAACTAACATCAAATATAACGAAATTATCCTTTATATATGGAAAAGACATAATTTTGCTAGAGGACTTGATTATGAAATCTAAATCCTCCCTTTCCTCTTTTGATATATATAAAATAGCCTTTTGTTTTCCCCTTAAATTTCCTTTAATATTTAATATTTCTCTATTAGAGTCAATAGATTTTATATAATAAGGAATTACAAATTCAAAATTTAGTATTATATAATCTTCCTTATTACTAATAAACTCTTTATTTTTGCTTTCCTCAATAATCTTACAATTTTCAAATCTTATTTCTTCTATATTTATTTTATCTTTATTAATTATCTCAACCTTTTCTTGCTGAAATATTATTTTTTCCTTGTAAGTAGATAATACTTTGTTAGCTAAAATAAGTTCACCTTCCTTTTCTTCTATATTAGGTTTTGTATTACTTAATATATCTTCATTCTTATAAGTTTCTTTTTGAATTACTGCTACGTCATAGGGATTTGAGTCTTTATCTTTAAACATTAATGTATTTAATATTTTTTTATTATAAATATCAATTAAATCTAATGCCCCTCTACCCTCCTTGTCTTTACTAGTTGATAGAAGTAAAGTATTATCCTTTAAAGATTTAATTTTTTGAGGGTTACTTAAGGAAGTCTTTAAGCTGCCTATAATACTATTTTTTGATGTGTCTATAATTTCCACTCTATTAAGTCCTGAATTCACAGTAAATAATAACCCTAAATCCCCCTCAATATCTGTAATATCTGATCCTTTAGGAAAACTTATATGCGAAATTTCATCAGAATATAAATCAATAAATACTAAATTCCCATTAAGTCCTAGTTTACTTATACCTTTATTTCCTATATATATATATCTTTCTTCTTCTCCAATACAAAAGCAATTTGGATTTTCCCCTATATTCTTATAAACTTTTAAAAGTCTTAGTGATACTGTGTCATAAATTTTTATTTCATTTTGAAAAATATCTAAAATAAAAAGCTTACTTCCATCCTTATTTATTTCAATACTATTAACAGCAACAAATCCGCTTATTTTATCGATTATCCTATCTTCTTTTAATCCATATATGTAAACTTCTTCTGTATTAGAAACATAAATTTTTTCAGAGATGGAATCCACTTTTACATGACCATTATTAGGAATGTGTATTTTTTTTATCTCTTTTGCTACACTATCAATAATAGTAACCTTATCATTTCTATCTGTGGCAATATATATATTATTTTTATTATCTAAGGCTATTTCAAAGGGTCTTGGACCAACTTTAATTTCATCTATAATACTTAAGTTTTCACCATTAATTATAGAAATCTTATTTGTTCCTAAATTAGATACATAAAAAATATTCTTACTTATTGCATTCACCATGGATTCCTCCTCCCCTACTATTCTATTAATTCATACTCCTCTTCTTTACCCTTCTTTATGATTTTAAATACAGCTGTTGGATAAATATTATTTCTATCAATCTCCAACTTAATATTTTCTCTGTCCTCTTCTTTAATTTTTAAAGCTTGTGTACAGCTTATATTTACTTTATTTGGAGCTGTTATTAACTTTGTTTTAATATTTTTAAGCCTTAATCTATCATAAATATAAAGTGCTCTGTAATGTGAAGTAAAGACCATTATATAGTCATATTCATCTACTTTCATATTCTTCTCCAATTCCTTTTGTAATTTATAATTTCATTTTATGATATTGCTTTTTATAAGTTTCCATTAAAGTTAATTCCTTTTTCTAAGAAGCTTTTCCATTACAGATTTATTTTTCTCTATTTCAAGCTCTTCATTAATTCTCTTATTTTCTTCTATTAGTGAAGATAGTTCTTTCTTCATTAATAAGTTTTCTTCTAGAATTATTCTATTTTTATTTTCTAGTGTAATTTTTAAGTCAATTTCTTCTTGAATTTTTCTTTCACCTAGTATTAGTTCCTGAGTTAAGCTATTTATTTCTTCCTTAAGTAAATTTATTTCATCTAAATAATCCTTTATTTCATTTTCAATACTTTCTTTTTCTCCTTGTAATAGGGATATCTTATTACTCAGTTCATTCTTTTCTTCTTTCAGTATATTGTATTCCTCTATGGCAACTTCTTTCTTTGATAAATCTACATTAATATTTTTTATTTCATTTTTTAAAAATTCAATTTCATCAAGATATAAATTTATTATATCTTTTAATTTTTCTCTTTCTATAGTTACTGAATTTACTTCCTGAATTAGTGAATCTATTCTGGTATTCAATGAATATATTTCTTCATTTAAGTTTTCATTCTCACCTTGAATTTTCTTTTGTAATTCTAAGAAAATATTGCTATTTTCTTCTGCCTTTCTTTTTTGTTCTTGAGCTCTAGCTAATTGTTGACTATATTTTTCTATTCCCTGCTGATTTTTTTGTAATAATATATTTAAATGATATAGCTTATCCTCTAACTCTTTATTTTCTTCCTTTACCTTATATAGTTCTGATTTTACTTTTTCTATATCTTCATTATTATAATTATCTCGACTATCATTCTTTATTGTATTGCTATATTCAGTTCTTTCACTTATTATTAAGTCCTTAGGATTATATAAATATATATCTAATCCAGTTGTAGCATAAATGCTTTTCCCTTTTATACTTCCTTCCTTAACTTCACTTATATAAGCATTACATCTTTCTATTTTTATATTATTATCTCTAATATATTTTTTTTCTTGCGACCACTTATCTCCAATAAAAATCGAATAAAATATTTCATTATTTTCAATCCAAAAAGAATATGTTTTATTCGAAATATTAATTAACAAAGGTTCACTAATATTATTTTTTCCTTCATATACTCTAAAATATTTAAATCTTCCTGTTGAATCAATTATTACATGATCTAAAAAGTAATAGGAATTTTCCTTAGATCTATTTAAAACATGGATATTCTTTCTATCTAAGTCCACATGAAAATATACTTCTTCACCTTGAATTCCATAAAGCCTGTTAGCAGGTAACCATTGTCTATTTTGATAAATTGAATAATTTAAGGATAATTCATCACCTTCATCAGATAAGTAAAATAAATAGATTTCATTATTAGTACTTACATTAATTAAATAGTATTCCTTTAGACTAGATTTTAAAATTATGTCTTGTAGCTTATTAGTACTACTTTTATGACCATCCCATATACAATGCATAAGAATTCCATGATCACTACCATCTTCACTAGCTAAGGAATAAAAAATATGCATATTTGTTCCAATAATTTTCATTTTAATACTTTCAATACTATAGTTAGTATCTTCTATTTTGTCTAAAATTTTTCCAACCCATTTTTTATCCTTCATAGTGCAATATCTTAATTCACCTTTAGTATTAGAATATACTAAATGTATTCCTTCACTATCGTCTACAAATAATCCAAAGCCCGTTACCCTACTGTCGATTAAGTTTTCTTTTGTCCACTTGCCTTCTGTATACATAATTTTATAATTTAACTCTTTATTGTCATTTACTGAAAATCTCCATAAATTATCTTTGTAGTCAACATATAGCCATGGATATAACCCTCTCATGCTCACCTCTCCTTTATATACAAATAATCTATATGAAAAAATATATACATAAACCATCTATAAAAGTATATTTTTATTTATTATACATTATGCAATTTTTAATTATAAAAAACTTTATCAATAAACAATTTTTCATATCACCACTTCATTACTCTTTCATATCATATATTGTGAGTAGTTAAATGATAAATTAGTATTTTATAAAGGAGAGTCTATATGTCCATTAACTTTAAAAAATTTATGCCTCGTCCAGGACTAGTAAACAAACAAGGTCGCTTACCTGATCCTGCTGAATTAGTATGTATAGAAGTACCTAAGGTATTTGATCAATGTTTAATTAAAAGATGCCTTGTATATTGTGATGGTCCAGATACAACCACTACTGATTGTGAATTAAGAAGTGACCCACTTGAAGCACCAAAAAGATACATTTCCAGTAGAGACTTTAAGCTAACTTTAAACAATGTAGATAAAATTCCACTAAAAAAACAACATGGATATAAGAAGATAATATTAAACTATACTATTTCTTTCTATTCAGATTATCTTGATTGTGATGGAAGAACTAAAAGTGAGTATTATGAAATTAACAGAACTGATACCATAGGAAGATTCTATTGTCCAGATTCAATATCTCAAGCTACAACTACCCTTGGTGATGAAATTTGTGATAATAATTTAATTAAGCTTGAAATGGTAGCAGAAGCATTACATGGTGAAATAGTTGCAGATGAACATTCTGATGAATTCTTAGATATAACTTTAGGTTATTATATTGTAGTTAAATGCCAATTATTAGTTCAACTTTTAATACCAGCTTATGATTATTGTCCAGTTCCAAGAGTTGCTTGTGAAGATGAACCAGAAGAAGACCCATGTGAAGTATTTGATAGGGCTCCAATTCCTAAGTTCTATCCAGATCAACATTTAGATCCATTATTCCCAGACAATGAAACTTGTGAGGATGAACCATTAGATTAATATTTTAAACTTTAATTCTACTTATGAGGTAGTTATTAGTCTAATAAATTTTATACTTTTAGAAAAGTACTTAAATAGAAAATATATAATGACCCACTATTAAAGTAGTAGGTCATTTTTATTTTATTAATTATTCATTTTTAATATTTCTTCAGCTATATTATTTGCAGCTATAGCTCCACTTTGCAATTCTCCTTGTTGAGTTCCATGTTTATTGCTTGAGCTATCTCCAGCAAAGAAAACTCTTCTATTAAATTCAGGATTTATACTTGAATAAGAATATAAAGTCTTGTCCTCTGGTTTATATATTGTAGAAAATCCCCAGATATATTGCACATCAGACCAAACTAATGATTTATAATCTAATAAAATATTATCTAAATATCCTTTTGATAAATTATGAATATTTTCAATATAACTTATAGTATCATTTATTTTTATATCATCAGTTAAGTAAGAAAATTCATCTGCTTTATCTCCAATACTGCTACTTGCTAGTAATATGCCAGGTTTCTTTGAACTTCTTCTTATATCTACACAAGCATTATTATTTTCATCAAAATATATACTTTCATTATTTAAAGGGTATTCAATAGAATAGATAGGTAAATCTGTTATTGTCTTTCCCCCTATTATTCTTTTATTATTTCCTCCCTTTTCCCAAAACCTTTCTTTCACATATAAATATATTTTTTGAGAATTTTTTAATTTTATCTCATCAATTGCTGCTAATTTATCATTACTAAAGACTGAAATACCTTTTATTCTCTTTATACTATTAAAAGGTGCTGTAATTAATAAAAAATCAAAGTCTTCAGTAACTTCTAATTTATTTTCTAAATCTTTATATCTTAAAGCTATTCTATCTTTATTATTAAATATTTCTTCAACAGAAGAACCTAACTTAACATTAACGATTCCTAACTCTTCTTTACTTATATTAGAATAAGATTTCAAATCTGAATCTATTATTGCACTATATAGTGCCTGTGGTAATTTTATCATTCCACCTATAATACTGTAATTATTCTTGAAGTCTAAGGTGTATTGTTTTTGTAAAAATTCAGTTAAACTAAAATTATACCATTCCTTAATTCCATTAATATATCCTATCATATTTATAGCATCTTCACTAAAGCCTTCTAATTCAAAAGCTCTTTTTAAGGTTAATTTATCTAAATCAACTATCTTATTGGAATAATTCTTTTTTATTTCTATTAGTTCTTTTCTTTCCTCTGCTGATAATTTCATCAAATATTTGTTATATAAACTTAAATGTTCTCTATTTTTTAATTTCATTTTATCTGTCTTTGTTAAAGTATACTTTGGAAAAATATTCTTTTTTATTTGCTTTTCTGTATTATAAGCAAAACTATTTCTTAAATAATAATATTGATCTTTATTTATGCATGGATAAGTTTCTAAATTAAATAAATTAATATAGTGCCAAGTTGTATAGTGAGATATAGGAATACTAATTTCACCAAAATCTCCATAATACTTATTTAATCTATCAAAGGAATAAGTATAAACTCTTCCCCCTATCCTTTTACTTGCTTCAAAAATAGTAATATTACATCCTATCTTTTTTAATTCGTAAGCTGCCGCAAGACCCGCTTCACCAGCACCAACTATTGCTATATTTACTCCTTTTCCCTTATGGCTAGTACAAATATTCCGTATATCTTTTGGAGGACTTAATAAATTTATTAGGTTTTCTAAATCCTCTATTCTATTTTCTTTCTTTAGTTCATTTTCAAGAATAATATATCTATCATAATCACTAGGAGTATTTAAAAGGTTCTTATTTCTTGAAATACTCTTTTCCTCCATCACTTCACACCCTAATGTTTTTATTTACATATATAATTATATATGTATCTACTAAAATTTTTATTTTGACTTGTATATCTTTATTATAGTCTTTACTAATTCATCTATATCCTTTGGTGTATTAAAACATCCTGGGCTAATTCTAACTGTCCCTCTATATTCTGTACCAATTACTTTATGAATTAATGCCGCACAATGATAGCCTGTTCTTACAGCAATTTCAGAGTCATTTAATTTCTCCCCCACAACGGAAGCATCAACACCTTCCATGTTTATAGAAAGTACTGCTAATCTATTTTTTAAAGACATGCTTCCATATATCTTTATAAAATCTAACTTTTTCAATTCTTTTATAAGTTGATCCATTAATTCCATTTCTTCTTTATAAATATTTTCTATTCCTATCTTTTTTATAAATTTCAACCCTTCACATAAACCTGCTATACCTGGTGTATTTAAAGTGCCACTTTCAAATCTATCTGGTAATTCTAAAGGTTGGTCCATAGAATTGGAATTACTTCCTGTTCCCCCCTCTTTAAATGCTTTAACTTCAATCCCTTCCTTTATATATAACCCTCCTATCCCCTGGGGACCAAAAAATCCCTTATGCCCTGGAAAGGCTAATAAATCTATATTATCTCTTTCTACATCTATGCTAATAGAGCCAGAACTTTGAGATGCATCTACTATAAAAATAATTCCGTACCTTTTAGCAATTTTGCCTATACTATTAATATCTTGTATGCTTCCTAGTACATTAGATGCATGATTAACTATTATTGCTTTAGTATTTAATCTTATTTCGTCTTTTATATCTAAAGGATTAATATAACCTGCTTTATCAGAGGATATTATTGTTATTTCTATCCCATTTTTAGCCATTGTATTTAATGGTCTTAGAACAGAATTATGTTCAATAACTGTACTAATTACATGATCTCCCTTATTTAATACTCCCTTAATTGCTATATTTAAAGCTTCCGTAGCATTACTTGTAAAAACTATATTAAAGGGACTTTTTATATTGAAAATTTCAGCTATTAATTCTCTTGCTTCCATTACTTTTAATGCAGATTTAATTGCCATATTATGAGAGCCTCTTCCTGGATTTGCACAATAATTTTTCATACAATTCAAAACTTCTTCATATACCTTAGATGGTTTTGGAAAAGAGGTAGCTGCATTATCTAAATAAATCATTTTACCACCTTATATTAATACTCTATTATATTATATTAATTATTATTATTTTTAGTTCTTAATATAAAGGCTAAATATATTCCACCAATAAAACGCCTCTTTATTTTTACTTCATTCAACTAAATTTTTTATGTTTTTTTCTATAAGAATCCTCAAATTCTTTAAAAACTTTCTTTTTATAATGTAATAAATCCCGGAATATATGGCTACAAATTCCGGGACTTTTTTAATTTAATTAAACTTTACTTCATAGTCAATTATTTAAATATTTTAAAGTAGTTTTTTAATATATCAAATCTTCTTATTCCCTACATTTTTCTTTACATTTATTTGATTTACATGTTGAAATTGCTCCAAGTGTAGCATTGTTAAATGTAACAATACCTGAAGCTGTTGCAGTAGCTGTTGCAACTACTGTATAAGTGCAACAATCATCTTCACATGAATCAGAATCACAGATAAAGAAAGATAATGGTAGTGTAGCTCCTGCAGTAAGGGTTACAGTCCAAGCAGGTCCAATAGGAGCTGGTGTAAATTGATGTCTACATTGTTTAAATACTCTTAAAGTTACTGTACCAGCAAATCCGCCAGTTGCTGTAGAAATAATTGTTGCAAATTCTAATTTAGTTATTGGATCACATAAGCAAGTGTTATCTACTGTAACTGATGCAATTGTACCAGTTGCTGTAGGTGCTGCAGCTGTTGTAAGAATTTGTGCTGAACTAGGGCATCCACATTTTATAATTGTTGGACATTTCTTTTCTTCTTCTCTTCTTTTTTCTCTTCCACAAGGTTCATAATAACCTCTTGACATTGAATTCATAAATTGAATCCTCCCTTTTATATAATAAGAATATTTCTAAATTAGTATTTATAGTTTTTTATTTATTCTTTATTTTTAAGATAATTTATTGTTTATCTTTTGTAATTTTAGTTTTAATTATCTTTCTTCCTCATCACATTCTTGGAATAGTGGTTCTAAATTTTGATCTGGATAGAACTTAGGAACTGGTGCTCTATCAAATCTTTCACATGGATCTTCTTCTGGTTCTTCTTCGCAAGCTTCTCTTGGTACAGGGCAGTAATCATAAGCTGGAATTAAAAGTTGTACTAATAATTGACATTTTACTACTATGAAATAACCTAAGGTTATATCTAAAACCTCATCACCAGCTTCATCCTCTACTATTTGTCCATCTAACGACTCTGCTACCATTTCAAGCTTAATTATATTAGACTCTTCACAAGTACAATCTTCATCACTACTTGCTGAAATTTGTGCTATAGAATCTGGACAATAGAATCTTCCTATAATGTCTGTTCTATTAATTTCATAGAATTCACATTGAGTTACTCCACTATCATCAATATAGTCTGAATAAAAAGTAATTACATAATTAAGAACTATCTTTTTAAAGTTTGGATCTCCTTTAAGTGGAATTTTATCAACTGATAGTAGTCTTACTCTAAAGTCCCTGCTTGATAAATATCTTTTAGGATTTACTAAAGGATTACTTCTTAGTTCTTCATCAGTTGTTAAGGTGTCTAGTCCTTCAGCATAAACTAAGCATCTCTTTATTAAGCATTGGTCAAAAACCTTTGGAACTTCTACACAAACTAACTCTGATGGATCTGGTAAACGTCCTTGCTTATTTACTAGTCCAGGTCGTGGTACGAATTTCTTAAAGTTAATGGACATATATTCTCCTTTCCTAAAAACTACAATACTATATATTGATTTTTGTAATTATAGTACATATTATGAAGTAATATAAAAGATGTGATATTTAATTGTCTTATACTAAAGTTTTTTATATATTTTTTTACAAAAAAACTGTACCAAACACTATATGCTTGGTACAGTTTTTATTAATATTACTTATTTAAAGCTTCTAATAAAGATTCTAAATTTAATCCATGAACCTTTGCTGCATCTTCAATACTTTCAGCTTGAGCTGATGGGCATCCTATACATCCCATTCCAAAGCTCATTAATATTTCTGGAGCATTTTCCTTAATTCTTACAACTTCCCCTATAGTCATGTCCTTAGTAATCATATTATATCACCTATCCTTATGTTTTTTAGATCCAATAATAATTTTAAAATATCTTAATTGTTATATGCAATATTTATTTTTTAATTCTTCCAATATATATAAATTTTTATCTTTTACATCATTAAATTCATTTTCAAAATTTACACATTCACTATTTATTAAATTCATAGTATCTTCTTTTAGTTCTCTTTGTGCAAACTTATAAATAACATTATCTTCTTTATGGATATGCCTTTCTAAAAGATTAGTATAAGATACAGCATTTGCTATTATATCAAGTTTAGCCTCTTCATTTCCTTTTTTTAAGCTTTCTAAAGCCTCACTTAAACTTGATATATATAATCTTCCTAAATCATGTTCAACTAACATTCCATATTTAACAACTTTCTCTGCAGTTTCTCCTATTTCATCTACCATTCTATTAAATAGCATTATCTCTTCTTTTTTATGATGATGGGAATCTGCATAATTTCTTATAAATTGAATCATTTTATTGAAGTCTTCATAATTAACATCTTTACCTTCTAATATAGAGTAAGATGCTTTTCTTACTATTTTTAGCATAGTCTTAATATTTTCATGCTCTTCCATCATTAATTTTATTGCATCCATATTTTCACCTATACTCTTTCTATAGAGAATTCATTATTTCCTAGGAAACAATACTTGTAATTACTATTAACTTTATTAACAAATGACTTTATCCATAAGTCTCTTAAATTATAAAATAAATTAACATCTCCACCTACAGTATCCCAAAGTTCCTTATGAACACAAATTCTTCTTTTCCAAAGTAGTTTATCTTCATCTTGTGATATAACTTCATTTACTCTATCACATGGCATTCCATCTAAAATATAGTCATTAACAGCATTAAATATATCAAGGGCATCATTTACTGACTTTCCTGATTCTATAACCTGGTTAGCTGCTTTTAATCCTTGATTTATGAATAAATCTTCCAACTTTTCTTTTGTTCCTTCTTTTTTCAAGATATTTATAGTCCAAGTTGCAAGTCTATATTCTGCAGAATGGATTCTATCTTGAAGCCATCCATGTATATTGGAAGTATCTATCATTTCTTCTAAAGGAAGCTTAGGTAATTTCACCCCATATTTATTATTTATTTCAATAGATAAAGTATCTACATCTAATCCTTCTTTTTTAGCTAAGTTAATTATTTCTTCTTCAAGGTCTTCAAACCAAACTATCTTATTAAATAACCAATAATGAATTTTTCCTAAAAATAAGCTCATATCTTTCCTCCAATTATTTATTTTCTAAAGATAGTCTAACATAATAATTACAGACTTTCGGTAACATAAGTTACACACTATAATTTATCTATTACTTCTAAATTTAATTTTTTTGCAAAATCTTCTCCCATATATCTGTTTCTCAGATCTTCTGGAAAATGTGCATCTACTCCTAAAATTCTTTTTACATTATATTCTTTAGATAATTTCCAAAACTCTTCTATAGGATAGAAATATCTTTCTCCCAAGTTATATTTAACTTTCCCTCTTTTGAAACCATTTATGTTTATTTCTATTGGAAAATCCAGTCTTTCAGCAGCTTCTAAAATTCTTCTTGATGCTTTTATTGAATATTCATCCCAATCTCTATATCTAACTCCAAATAAATCTGGATGAGCTAAGCAGTCAAAAAATCCACTTTCCATTGACTTAATAATATAATCAGTATAAATTTCTAATATTTCTGGAGTTAGCTTTATTCCCCCTACGTATGTCCATTCTCCTTTATAAGGGAAAAAGTGTACTCCTAATAATAAATAATCTACTTTATACTTTTCTCTAAAGTCATTATATAGCCAATGATAATCTTCAAAGTATTCACATTCTATTGCTTTTTTTATAGATATTTTTCCTTTATATTTTTCCTTTGCATCATCTATTTCCTTAAAATATATTGGTAAATCTTCATAATTCATTCTATTTTCATTATCTATATTCTTTCCTGGATGCGGTAGATGGTCAGATATTCCTATTTCATCATATCCTTCTCTTATTGCTTCTTCTATATAGTCTTCAATTGTACCAACTGCATGATTACATCTATAATTATGTGTATGATAATTAGTTTTCATATTATCACCTATCCTTTTTCTTATTTTATTTCAATTCTTTTTTATAATAACATATTAATATAAAAATCTCCAAAATTCATCATTTTAAACACTTTGGTAAATTTCGACAAAAAAATACTGAAAATAAAAATTCTCAGTAATTTTTTTAGAAAAGTAAGGATAAAACTTGCTAAATAAAATCCATTCTTACTCCCTGAACCTCTATAACCCTTTTACTAATTGCTCCATGAACTACAACAACTTCATCTCTTTCTTGAATATAACAATAATTTCTTACCTTAAAAGTAATTTCTTCTTCTGTCTCATAATTAGTAATATATACTTTATATACTGGAATTCTAGATTTACTACTGGTTACGTCAATAATTCCTGTACATATTCCACTAGTCTTAGTATATAAGCCAAAAATAACTTCAATAAAATAAATTATATCTTGTATAAAAATTATTAAAAACCAAAATGCTGTAATCTCAAATCTTCCTAAGAATAATATAATTAAAAATAAAATATTATATTTTCTTATTCTATGAATTCTGTCACTCCATTTCACCTTCATATGGGGATAAAATCTAATTTTAATCCTCCAAAAGACATTGCTCTCCTTATCAATGCTTCCTGGATAATTAAAATCTCTTTTCCACCTAAGCTGAATATCCATTAATTCATAAGATACTATTTTTCTTTCATTTATATATAGAATTACTAAAATAGCTTCTATTAATATTTCAAGTCTAATTAATATTAAATCTTTAAATATCATAGAAATAATTAAGGTAAATATAGCAAATATTATGCATATTATTTTATAAATAAAAGTTTTCTTTTTTGTGTTTATCATAATTTCATCATTAACAGCTAACTTAATATTCCCAATAGAAAAAACACCTAAAATTAAAACAGAAAATGCCATCATTATGCTTAGACCATGTAAATCTATAGAATTAAAAAATTCTATATTAATTTCTTTATATCTTAAAAAATATGATATATTTCCTATTAACCCCATAATAAGTCCTGCAACAAAGAAAACTCTTAACTGTTCTAAGCTTCTTCTTTCAGACCCCATTGTTCCCATAATAATTACTCCTATTATAAATTTTTAATTACTATATACTTTTATTATACTATAATAAGATTAAAAGTAGTTACAAACTATTAAAAAGGAGGTATTATTATGAAATTTATAGATTTAAGAAGTGATACAGTTACTGAACAACCAGACTTTATGAAAGAAGCAATGTTTAAAGCAGAAGTTGGTGACGATGTCTATGGAGATGATCCTACAGTTAAAAAACTTGAAACTCTAGCTGCAGAAATTGTTGGAATGGAATCTGCCTTATTTGTACCAAGTGGTACCTTTGGGAATCAGCTTGCATTATTTACTCACTGCAGACGAGGTAGCGAAGTAATAATTGCTGACTCTAACCATATTATTGCCCATGAAGTTGGGGCAAGCTCTGTAATAGCTGGTGTACAACTAAGAGCTATAGATGCTCCAAATGGTGTATTAAATTCAAAGGAAATTGAAAAAAGAATACGCTTTGAAGAAGATGATATTCATTTTCCTTCAACTTCACTTATTTGTATAGAAAATGCTCATTCTAGTGGAAATGTGTTAACTATTGAAAATATGAAAGATATATATAATGTAGCTAAAAAATATAATCTGCCAATTCATTTAGATGGAGCAAGATTATTTAATGCTTCAGCAGCTCTTAATGTTGATGTTAAGGAAATCACTAAATATTGTGATTCAGTTATGTTCTGCTTATCAAAGGGATTATGTTCTCCTGTTGGATCTATTTTGGCAGGAAGTAAAGATTTCATAGATAAAGCTAGAAAAAAAAGAAAATTAATGGGTGGTGGTCTAAGACAAGCTGGATTTTTAGCAGCTGCTGGAATAGTATCATTAGAAGTAATGACTAAAAGATTAAAGGAAGACCATGATAATGCAAAATTACTGGCAGAAGAGTTAAATAAAATACCTGAAATAGATGTTGATTTACATAATTTAAAAATTAATATGGTATTTTTTAGCTTCAAAGACAAAAATATAAATACCAAAAACTTAGTTAAATATTTCCTAGAGAATAATATAAAAATCAATGATGTAGAAAATGGACTTATGAGATTTGTTACTCATTATTGGGTTTCAAAGGATGATATTTATAAAATTATAGAAGTGTTAAAATCATTTTTAAATAATAACTAAAATAAGAGGCTGCTTATGCAACCTCTTATTATATATTTATTTAATAATATTATTCAGTTCTTAGTGCCTCAACTGGATCTTTCTTAGAAGCCATCTTAGCTGGAATAGATCCTCCAATCATAGTTAAGCATACACTTATAATTACTAATACTATAGCATGAACTGGATTTAAAACCGCTACATCTTTTAAATCAGTAATATTATAAAGTATTTTATTGGTTGGGAATGTTAGAAGGTAAGCAATAACTATTCCTAAAATACCTGAACAACTTCCTATAATAAATGTTTCTGCATTAAATACTCTAGTGATATCTTTCTTTCTAGCACCTAAAGCTCTTAAAACACCTATTTCCTTTGTTCTTTCAAGTACAGATATATAAGTTATTATTCCTACCATAATTAATGAAACTACTAAGGATATTGCTGCAAATGCTACTAATACCATAGTAATTGCATCCATAATTCCACCTGATAAACTTACGAATGTACTAGCCATATCATTATATATAATTACATCTTCTTTATCTTTATCTTCATTCCAATCATCTAAATAATCTGTTATAGCTTCTTTAGTAGCAAAGTCCTTTGGATATAAAGTTATCATATAAGGTGTTGAAGTTGCACCTATAGAAGCAAGAATATTTTCTTTAGTATTTGTATTACTCGAGTCTGCTCTATTACTGTCTCTTTTAAAACTTTCTCCAGTAAATACATTGTAGTCAACTTCCTCTTGTGCCTTTACTACTTCAGAATTTTTAGCATCTTCTATGAAGTATTTACTTAATTCATCTGAATAAGATAATCCTGATGATAATACTGGAATAGTTACATCCTTTTTCAACCTTAAAATACCTGTTATCTTTAATGGTATAGCTCTTTCATTATTATATATTTCACTCATATCATTTGGATTTCCTGCTAGAGTATAATAGTTCCCTAGTTTTTTATAATAATCATCATTTAAGATTGCCTTTATTTCATATCCCAATATATCATTAAAACTAATTTCTTCTTTATTACTGTCAATTCCTAATGCATCTAAGACAGCAGTATCTAATTTATTATATTCATCTACTACTAAAATTAAATCATTCATTGTCTGTGGATAACTACCTGCAAGTAAGTCATATGAAGTTTCTAAATACCCTTCAGAATTATTATCTAACTTTATTGGGTAGGAAGATAAATTTAAATCTGAAGCATTAATTGGAGTTGCTACACTTCCGTCACTTTTTAAAAGATTCATGTTGACTAGACGAGTAAATGAAATCCCTGAAAGTAATGTATCATCAATATCCTCAATATATTTTACATATTCTTCCGTAAGTTTATTAGTATGAATAAATGTATTTTCTTTACTATTGTAAGGATATATTACGTCTGTGTCAGGATACTTGCTAGAATCTACTTCTTCCTCTCCTAACATTTCCTTTCTCATTTCCTTACTATGTTCCATCATTGTATTTATATCAACTTCAGCTGTTTTCTGGCTTATCATAATAGGGAAACCTGATAAAGTATCTGATTCAAATATATCTATTTGCCTGTCAAATCCATTAGATAATGATAGTATTAATGCTATTCCTATAATACCAATACTAGAAGCAAATGCAGTTAAAAATGTTCTCCACTTTTTAGTTCTTATGTTCATACCTGATAATTTTAATGCTGTAAAAAAGCTCATACTAGTTTTCTTAAGACTATAAGAGCTATTACTTTTTTCTTCTTCTAAAGGATTAGTATCTGAAATTACATTACCATCTCTAAACTCAACTATTCTATCTGCATAATCTCTTGCTAATTCTGGATTATGTGTTACCATTATTACTAATTTATCTTTTGCTATATCTTTTATAAGATCCATTATTTGAATACTAGTCTTAGTATCTAATGCACCTGTTGGTTCATCTGCTAAAATTATATCTGGATCATTAGCAAGAGCTCTTGCTATAGCAACTCTTTGCATCTGTCCACCTGAAAGTTGATTAGGTCTTTTATGAACATGATCCTTAAGTCCTACCCTATCTAAAACTTCTAAAGCCTTCTTATGCTTTTCAGCTGCAGAAACACCACTTAATGTCATACCCATTTCAACATTATCTAGGATACTTAAATGATTTATTAGATTATAACTTTGGAATATAAAACCTATGCTGTTATTTCTGTATGCATCCCAATCTGAGTCTTTAAATTCTCTAGTGGATTCCCCGTTAATAACTAAATCTCCACTATCATACTTATCTAAACCTCCAATAATATTTAAGCAAGTAGTTTTACCTGAACCACTTGGTCCTAGTATAGCTACAAATTCATTTTGCCTAAAATTTAAAGTTACTCCATTTAAAGCAACCTGTTTAAATTCGCCTGTTACATATGATTTTTTTATATTTTTTAGCGATAACATACTTCTCCTCCTACTATATTTTCTCTACAATACTTATTATTTATTTTTATAATACAGATTTTATAATATTTTAGTTTTATGAACTAAGTATGAAATTATTATTACATATTTATAATTATAACCAATTTTAAAATCTGCATCTAAAAAACTTAATAAAAAAGTGCATCTATGTAATTTTACTTATGACCTCGCTACGCTCCAAGTCATCGTAAAATTAATAGGTGCACTTCAAAACTGAAGGAAGTAATTTATTTTAATTTTCTCCTATCTATTATAGGTTCCTTCCCAAACTATTTCTCTATACTTGTCTGGATCTGTATCGCCTTCAGTACTAAATAATAACACTTTAGAATTTTCATCTAATCCTAAATTATCCTTTAATTCCCTATATTCTGTATTAGTCATTAATTCATATACTAGTCCTAAAGTAACAGCACCAGATTCACCAGATATTACTTTATTATCTCCATTTAATGGATTCCCAAGCACTCTCATTCCATTTGCAGCAACATAATTTGGTGCTGATACAAATACCTTAGAGTAATTTTTTAATACCTCAAATCCAGTTATATTTACTTCCCCGCATGCAAGTCCTGCCATTATTGTTGGCATATCTCCTCCAACAGCTCTTGGGGCTCCATCATTTGCTATAGCAGATTCATAATAACAAGCTGCTTCCTTAGCTTCTACTACAACAGTAGTTGGACAATCTTCACCAAAAACTGATGCAAAGAATCCTTGAATTCCTCCTGCAAGGGAGCCAACTCCTGCTTGTAAAAAGATATGAGTAGGTCTTTCTACTTTATAATCATTTTTTAGTTGTTCTAAAGCCTCTAGTCCCATAGTTCCATAGCCTTGCATTATCCAAGCTGGAATTTCTTCGTAGCCTTCCCATGCAGTATCCTGAATTACAACTCCATTATGCTCATCTGCATATTTGGCTGCTAATCTAACTGCATCATCGTAATTCATATCTGTAATTGAAGCATCGGCTCCTTCTTTTCTTATATTTTCTAATCTTACTAGAGATGAACCCTTTGGCATATAAACTACTGATTTTTGTTTTAATCTATTAGCAGTCCAAGCAACTCCCCTACCATGATTTCCATCAGTTGCTGTTACAAAAGTAATATCACCTAGTTTTTCTCTTACTTCATCAGAAACTAACTTTTCATATGGTAAATCCGTAATATCCATATCTAATCTCTGAGCAAGATATTTTGCCATAGAATAAGATCCTCCAAGCACTTTAAAAGCATTTAATCCAAATCTATAGGATTCATCCTTTAGGAATATACCACCTAGCCCTAATTTCCCACTTAAATTTTCTAAATTAACTAAAGGTGTAACACTATACTCTGGAAAACTCTTATGAAAGTTCCTAGCTTTATTAATTTCATCCATACTTAAAAAGTCTAAATTAATATTACTTTTAGGCATGGTATTTTCCTTCCATTTAATTTTTTCAGACATTTTTTTCACTCCTATATTTATTTTGTTATCCTTGTTCCAGTTTCTCCTAGAATTCCATCTTTCGCCTTTTCTAATAAAGTAATAAGTGCAATATTTCCTTCTTTATATTCAGCAAATTCTATTCCTGCTTCAATTTTAGGTCTCATTGAACCTGGTGCAAAATGACCTTCTTCCACATATTTTTTCATTTCAACTACTGAAACATTATCTAACCACTTTTCATTTTCCTTACCATAATTAATAGCAGCCTTTTCAACTGCAGTTAAAATTATTAGAAAATCTGCTTCTAATTCTTTTGCTAGTGTAGCACTTGCAAAATCCTTATCTATAACAGCACTTGCTCCTCTTAAATGGTTTCCTTCCTTCATTACAGGAATTCCACCACCTCCACAAGCAACCACAATGCTTCCTGATTCTACTAATGTTTTTACTACTTCTATTTCTACTATACTCTTTGGTTTTGGAGAGGCAACTACTCTTCTGTATCCTCTTCCTGCATCTTCAATGACATTAACTCCTTTTGAAATTAATATATCTGCTTCCTCTTTTGTCATAAAACTTCCTATTGGTTTTGTTGGATTTTTAAAAGCCTTATCATTTTTATCTACTTCTACTTGAGTAATTATTGTTGCAACAGGTTTATTTATATTTCTATTTAATAGCTCTTCTCTTAATGCATTTTGTAAATCATATCCTACATATCCTTGGCTCATTGCTACACAAACAGACATAGGAATTGAGGAATATTTTTTATCTGATTTTGTTAAAGCATCCATTGCAAGATTTATCATTCCTACTTGGGGACCGTTTCCATGAGATATAACAACATCATGTCCTTCTTCAATTAAATCTACTATAGCCTTTGCTGTTGATTTAACTGCTGTCATTTGTTCTTCTAGGTTATTACCTAGGGCATTTCCACCTAATGCTATTACAATTTTCTTTTTCATAATTATCTCCCTTAAATTTATAGACTATGATATTTTAATAATTAGGAGCTGTCGCGACAGCTCCTTATAAATCTGTTTTAACGGCTCTTTCTTTCCTTTTTAGCTTCTTCTAATTTAGCTAAAACTTCTTGTGGATTATTAACCTTACTTAGGAAAATCATTGCTGCAATTACATATGGCTTGTAGCTAGCTTCCTTATAAAGAGGTTTTCTATATCTATCAAATACTGAAGCTTCAACTTCTCCTGTTTCACAGCTAACACCAGTAATATCTGCTGGTAAACAGTGTAAATATAATGCTTTTCCATCCTTAGTTGTCTTCATTAATTCTTCAGTACATTGCCAGTCTTTGTGCTCTGCATTTTGTGCTAATAATTCTTTTTCTAATTCCTTAATTCCATCAAAGTCTCCATTTCCATATAAATCAGTTCTCTTTTCCATTGCAACAAACGGAGCCCAACTCTTTGGATATACTATATCTGCATCCTTAAATGCTTCTTCCATAGAATTAGTTTTTGTAAATGATCCACCAGATTTTTCTGCATTTTCTTTAGCTATTTCTTCTACTTCTGGCATTACTTCATAGCCTTCTGGATGAGCTAAAACAACATCCATACCAAATCTTGTTAATAATCCAATAATTCCTTGTGGAACTGATAGTGGCTTACCATAAGATGGAGAATATGCCCAAGTCATTGCAACTTTCTTACCCTTTAAATTTTCAATTCCCCCAAATTCATTAATTAAATGTAATGCATCTGCCATAGCTTGAGTTGGGTGGTCAATATCACATTGTAAGTCTACTAAAGTAGGAATTTGTTCTAATGTTCCTTCTTCATATCCTTCTCTTACTGCTTTAGATACTTCTCTCATATAAGTATTACCTTTTCCAATATACATGTCATCTCTAATACCTATAACATCAGCCATAAAGGATACCATATTAGCAGTTTCTCTAACAGTTTCTCCATGGGCTACTTGAGATTTTCCTTCGTCTAAATCTTGAACTTCTAATCCTAAAAGATTGCAAGCAGAAGCAAAACTAAATCTTGTACGAGTTGAATTATCTCTAAATAATGAAATTCCAAGCCCGCTATCAAATATTTTTGTTGATATATTATTTTTTCTTAAATCTCTTAAAGCTTCTGCTACTGTAAATACAGCCTTTAATTCATCATCACTTTTCTTCCAAGTTTCCATAAAGTCATCATTATACATCTTTGAAAATTCTAATTTATTAAGTTCATTTATATATTTATCCATTAAATCCATTTTTTAATTCCTACCCTTCATTTTAATTTTTATATTTATAATTATTTTTCTTTATTAACACAATATATCGTTGGCAATGCAGCATATACAGCAGCACATTTAACTAAATCTTCCTTCCAAGTCATTTCATTTGGAGCATGTGCCTGTGCTTCTGCACCTGGTCCAAAACCTATAACTGGAATTCCATTACGTCCCATTATAGAAACTCCATTTGTTGAGAATGTCCATTTATCAGTAAGAGGACGAGCTTTTCTCATTTCATCTGCATTAGCTGCACCACTTCTTGTATTTCCATAAAGTCCTTTATAAGCTTCTTCCATTGCTTTTGTAACAATATGATCTTCTGGAATTACCCATGTTGGAAAATAACATTCAATTGGATATATTAATCCAGTATAGCTTGGTCTATCATAGTTATACATACTTACTTTTGCATTATATTTCTTAACTGCAGGAAGCTCTCTAATTTCCTCTAAACAGCTTTCCCAAGTTTCACCTGCTGTCATACGACGATCTAATGAAATTGAACAAGAATCAGCAACAGCGCAACGACTTGGTGAAGTAAAGAAAATTTCTGAAGTTGTAACTGTTCCTTTTCCCAAGAAATTAGCTTCTTTCCATTCTACATTATATTTTTCATCAAGCATTTTTACTAATCCCTTTATTTCTTTATCATCACTAGCATCATTTTCATTTAAGTCTCTAACATTCATTAATATTTCAGCCATTTTATAAATTGCATTATCTCCTCTTTCTGGAGCTGAACCATGGCATGAAACCCCTTGAACATCAACTCTGATTTCCATACGACCTCTTTGTCCTCTATAAATCCCACCATCTGTTGGTTCTGTAGATACTACAAATTCAGGTCTTATTCCATCTTCTTTAATGATATATTCCCAACAAAGTCCATCACAATCTTCTTCTTGAACTGATCCTACAACTAAAGCTGTATATTTTTCATTCAAAAGGTTTAAGTCCTTCATTATTTTTGCACCATATACAGCAGATACTATTCCACCTAATTGGTCTGATGTTCCACGTCCACCTATTTCTGTTTCTGTTTCATATCCTTCATATGGATCAAAATTCCAATTACCTCTATTTCCTACTCCAACTGTATCAATATGAGCGTCAAATCCAATTAAAGTTTTACCAGTTCCCATATATCCAAGCACATTACCTTGTGGATCAATTTCAACCTTATTAAATCCTAGTAATTTCATTTCTTCAGCTATTCTTTCAACTACACCCTTTTCTTCACAACTTTCTCCAGGAATAGCAATTAAATCCCTTAAAAATTTAGTCATTTCCTTTTCATAATTTCCTGCTTTTGTTCTTATTTCCTTGAAATCCATTTCTTTTCCTCCCTATATTTTTTATATAAACTTTTCTTCTTTACTTTTATATAATTAGCAATTTATATGCCAAAGTTTTTTAATGATTTTTAATGATATTTCTATGTTTTACTTGTATAACCCTTAATTATTTCAACAAAAAAATAAAGAGTTATCATAATGATAACTCTTTATCACTTTGGTTAAACTAGCTAGTTTCCTAGCTTTTAACACATTTTTTCTATTTTTTATCAAATTGATAATGATCCTTTGTACTACTAGTCTATTTTCTTTAAAGCAACTGAATTTAATATACCCCAAGGTTTATTAAAATGAGGTTGGAAGAAGAAATCTGTCATTGCTAATTCATCTATAGTCATATTATTTTGAATAACTACTGATAAAGTATTCATATGTTCTGTCATATCTACCTTTGAGGCTATTTGTCCTCCAACTATCCTCTTACTTTCTTTTTCAAAAACTAATTTTACCATAACATCATGGAAAGTAGGCATAAACTCTGGTCTATTATTTTCATGAATAGTGACACTATCTACCTCTAAATTAGTTGTAGCCTTTACACTTGCTTCCGTAAGTCCAGTAGAAGCAATACAAACATCATAAATTTTTATACCAGATGTCCCTTGTGTACCCATATACTTCAATGAAGGTTTCTCTATATTCCTAGCAATTAGCATTCCCATCCTAATTGCATTAGTTGCTAGTGGAATATATCTATTATCCCTTGCTGGATTATACCTTACCATGCAACAATCTCCAGCTGCATATACATCTTCTCTGCTGGTTCTCATATAGTCATCAATAATTATTGCTCCATTTTTTAATGTATCTAATTTTCCTTCTATTAATTTTGTATTAGGTCTAAACCCTATACATAATATTACTAAATCTCCTTCATATTCTCCCTTATCTGTAATTACTTTTTCAACTTTTCCATTGTTTCCGTTAAATTTAACAACCTTTTCTCCTAAAACTAACTTTATTCCTCTATCAGTAAATTCTTTTTCTGCAATATCTGAGAATTCTTTATCTAAATACTTGGACATTATTCTATTTTCTGCATCTATTAATGTAACCTTTTTGTTTAGCCTTTCAAAGGCTTCAGCTAGTTCTACGCCTATATAACCTGCTCCAATAATTACTACATTAGTAGCTGAATCTTTCTTTTCATCTATAATTTTTGCATGATCATAATTTTTACATAATAGTATATTTTCTAAATCTATACCTTCAAGCTTAGGAATAATTGGCCAAGATCCTAAAGTTAATATTAATTTATCATAACTATCTTCAAACTCTTCATTAGTATCTAAATTTTTAACTTTTACTTTTTTATTTTCAAAATCTATACCTAAAACATCATGCTTCATTCTAGTTTTAATTCCACTTTTCTCTAGGTTTTCTGGTGAATTATAGAATAACTTTTCTGGTTCTTTTACAATCTCCCCTACACTCAAAGCAATTCCACATGATAGGAATGATATATTATCATTATTTTCGTATATAACTACTTCAGCATCAGGATGTAGTACTTTTAGATTAACAACTGCTGAGGTTCCAGCATGAGTACAACCAACTACTATTACTTTCATAAATATCCTCCTTTTTATAACACTTTTTATTTCACTTAATATATTTTACAAAAGGAAGATTTTATATTCTCTTAATTACATATTTCTAAGGATAAACTCTAGCATTTTACTGCCTACTGTCACAACTTCTTCCATATCAAATTCTGAAAAATCATGAGTTGCACCTTCTAAAGTTATTATATTAGCTTTATTATTTTTACTTATTAGCTCTTCATATAATCTTTCAGCATTTTTGTATGGAACAATAGAGTCTTTCCTACTATGAATTATTAAGGTACTTGGTTCATTTTTATCTACATAGTTAATAGGACTATATTTATTCAACACTTCTTCTTTATTATCTCCAACTGAATTAATAATTTGTTCTAAATCCCAATTAACATTGTTCATATCTAATGTATTTAAATCTGTTGGTCCAAAAAAATCAATTAAGTATTTTATTGATGATGAGTAATTCTTTAACTCTTCATCATCTACAAAGTCATCATTACTACTATACGCTGCCATTAAAGATAAGTGAGCGCCTGAAGATGCTCCAATTATTCCTATTTTATTTTCATTTAAATTATACTCATCTTTATTTTTATGAACCCATCTAATAGTATCTTTAACATCACTTATTTGTTTATTAAAATTTTCTTCACCCCTCATAAGCTCGTAACTTGTACTTATTATTGCATACCCTTCTTCTCTAAAAGCATCCAGTAATGGTGATATAGCATCTGGAATTTCTTTATCACCATAAACCCAACTACCTCCATGAACATAAATAATTACAGGTGAACCATTTTTAACTTCCTTTTTTGCATTAAATATATCTAATGTTAAAGGAACTCCATTTGTATTTTTATATTCCACTTCAGTATAGTCTTTAGTAATATCTTTCTTCATATTAAAATCATTATTTGTTAGCACCTTAGATTCTTCTACAAACTCTGAATACTTATTAAGTATATTAATGGTTAAACTTATTTTGTCTCTAATTAAAAAAGCAAAAACTCCAGAGGCTAAAATTATTAATAGTACTGCTATTCCTAAAAACTTAAAAAATTTCCTCATAAGCCCTCCTATATAATTTAGTATTTATAATATATTTTATCATTATTTTATGTTATATTTGTCAATAATACCTAAAAAATTTAATAGAATATAATGATATTATAATAAGGAAGTGATTTTATGAAAAAGAAAGTCTTTCTTTTGTTATTCTCTCTATTTTTTTCTATAATATTAATTGGTTGCAATAAAAATAATGATAAAGCAAATCCTAATAATTCAAACAATAACAATATTGAAGATAAAAATAATAATGATAATGAGAAGGATAAACCAGAAACTGAAATTCCAAATAAACAGTTAAAAAAAGTAAGACTATTTTATTTCGATACTGTAAATTATGAATTATACTATGTAGATAAAGAAATAGAAATTAAAGATAAAGCAATAATAAAAGCATTAACTAAGGAACTACAAAATTATTTACCAAATAACAACTTTTTAAGCCTAACTAACAAGGTTGAAATAACCTCAGCTACTTTAGATGAAAAAAGTGGGGTTTTAAAAGTAAAATTTTCATCATCTTATGTAAATGAAATGCTTTTAGGTTCCTCAACTGAAAGTGGTCTTTTATCAGCTTTACTTGCCACTTATGGATATAATTTAAATGTAGATAAAGTTGCTATATATTTCAATGATGAATTATATACTTCCTTAAAAGGTGATTTACCTAATGGGTATTTCGATGTTGATTATAGTTCTGCTAAAGCCTACTCTAAGGACAACTATATTAGTGATTCTAGCAACCCTTCACCAAATATTAAAAATATAAATTGTAGAATTTATTATTATAACGTGAATGATGATATTTATTACTTTAAAGATAAAAGCATAGAAGTAGTTGATAGTGCTTTAGTAACAGCATTAACTAAAGAAATTAAAAATTTACCTAATAAGGACTTCTTTGACTACAAAGATGATCTGGCTGTAAAATCCGCTAAATTAGAGGGTGATATTTTAACTGTCAATCTATCTAAAGATTATTATAATATATTATCTCGAGTTGGATCTGGTACTGAATCTTCAGCATTAAAAACCTTAGCATTAACTTATGGATATAATTATAATACTAACAAAGTTATTATTTTAGTAGATGGTGAGCCCTATAAAGGAAGTCATCTTCTATTTAATAATGGTGAAACAATAAATACAAATGTAACTAATATAGCAGAACTTAAATAAATGAGTTCATCTATATAATATTTATAAATTGTAAAACTAATTCTTATTTATTTTTCTTCATTTTAATTCAATATATTATTAATAGTTAAATGGAAAAGCTATTAGGTAATTAATGGAATTAAATTGCAATTTATGTTACTATATCATTAAATAAATTATTACTAATT
>Ga0129315_1000272_pt1 | contig 50979 bp, 55 predicted proteins | sample Cm827metagenome_FD_94432 | JGI IMG/M metagenome (GOLD analysis project Ga0129315, IMG submission 94432) | Eastern black-and-white colobus group fecal microbial communities from Wisconsin, USA - Cm827 metagenome | ecosystem: Host-associated > Mammals > Digestive system > Large intestine > Fecal... | reverse complement strand
TCGGGATCGAAGAGATGCACAAGTTTTGCATCAAACCCGAACTGCACCGCCGTGTGGCGCGCATACGCACCGGGGTCGATGTTCGCCGTGGGAATGACGGCGACAATATCCTGTCCGTCTGCCGTGAGGTGCAGGTGCAGCTCGCTGCCCATCAGCTCGCTGACGTCGACCTCTGCACCGATGCCGTTTTCACCGAGCGTGATATGCACCGGGCGCACGCCCACGGTAACGCTGCGGCTCTCCACGCCCGCATTGGCGAGCTTTGCGCTCTGCTCCGGCGTGAGGGAAACGGTTTTTCCCATGACGGTGAGCGTATAGCCGTCGGCCGTTTTCGTGAGCTGGCAGTTTTCGAAGAAGTTCATCTGCGGCGTGCCGATGAAGCCCGCGACGAACAGGTTCGCCGGGTGGTTGAAGACCTCCTGCGGCGTGCCGATCTGCTGAATGTAGCCGTCGCGCATGATGACGATGCGGTCGCCGAGGGTCATGGCCTCGACCTGGTCGTGCGTGACGTAGATGAATGTGGTGTCGATCTTTTCGCGCAGCTTGATGATCTCGGCGCGCATCTGGTTGCGCAGCTTCGCGTCAAGGTTCGAGAGCGGCTCGTCCATCAGCAGCACCTTGGGGCTGCGGACGATGGCGCGGCCGATGGCCACGCGCTGGCGCTGGCCGCCGGAGAGCGCCTTGGGTTTGCGGTCGAGGAACTGAGTGATGTCGAGGACTTCGGCTGCCTCGCGCACGCGGCGGTCGATCTCCTCGTTCGGCATTTTCTTCAGGTGCGTCTTGCCGTCTGCGGCCGTTTCCGCGACCTTCTTGAGCTTGAGCGGGAAGGCGATGTTTTCGTAGACGGTCATGTGCGGATAGAGCGCATAGTTCTGGAAGACCATCGCAATGTCTCGATCCTTGGGCGCAACGTCGTTCATGAGTTTGCCGTCGATCGTCAGCTCGCCGCCGCTGATCTCCTCGAGTCCGGCGATCATGCGCAGCGTGGTGGACTTGCCGCAGCCGCTCGGGCCGACGAGCACGATGAACTCCTTGTCGGCCACGTCAATGTTGAAGTCCTGCACGGCGACAACGCCCTCTTCGGTGATCTCCAGATTGTGTTTCTTTTCGCTGTTTTCGTCCTTGGCTTTCTTTTTCTTGCTTTCCGTGTTGGGGTAGACCTTTCGGACATTTTTCAGAATGACCTCTGCCATAATGATGAACCGCAGCCCTGCCGCCTCCGCGATGCAGAGCCTCGCAGCCGCCTGAGCGCGCCGCTTTACGGCAGGTCTCCACACTGCCGCACCGCCGGTTCGGCGGAAAACGTTCCTCCTTTTGTATTTCCCACAGGCGTTACGTTGAAGGTGGAGTAGCGCGGGCGGGAGGGAATGGAAGCGAGTAATTTTACTCATCACCAGTATACGGCAACGCGCGGTTTTCCACAACGGAAAACCGCGCGTTCGACATTTTTTTCGGTAAGTTCGATAACAAATAGCGCCTGTATTTATGCTTTTTTACCACGGCGGCGGCGATAAAGGAACGACAGCCGGTCAATGGCAATATCATACAGGAAAAATAGCGCAAGCCCCGTCGCGGCCGTTACCCACAGCAGCCACGCGGCAGTCTCGGAAAATTCCTGCACGACGGCGGGAAGCTTGAAAACGAAGATGATGAGCGCATACATGAGCCCCATGCTCACAGTGCAGAGGGCGACCTTCAGCAGCAGACGCAGCACTTTGGAGGAAATTGCGTCGATTTTCGGCTTGAGCAGGGGATAATAGCCGAGAAAGCAGAAGAGCAGCGCCGCTTCCTTGTCCGCGCAGAGAAGGAGCCCGAGGATCGCCGCGGCGGCAAAGCAGCTCCAGGCGTAGCTTTTGCGGCATTCCTCGCGCGCGGGCAGCAGCGCCGCCGAGGCGAGGATCGGCCAGAAGTAGGTGGAAAGCGGAAGGATGCCGCTCAGCCAGAGAAAGGCGACCGACAGCGCGCACAGCACGCCGCATAGCGCCAGTTCATGTGTTTTCTTTGCCAAAACTCAAATCACATCGCTTTTACAGATATTCCGGCTCCATTGCGTCGTGGAGCACGGTGGTGATCGCGTCGGAAAAGACGCTGTCAGCGTGCGCGTGCAGGGCGTTGAGCGTTTCTGCCACGGCGGGAACCTTCACCTTGGCCGTGGAGTACACGTCCTGATCGAAGATGAAACGCACTTCCTTTTCCTGCACCTGCTGCACGCGATTGCCGTTTCTGATGTTGCGCTGCACAAAGCCGGGGCCTGCGTGCAGCTTGAGCGCCGCAAGCGCGTCGAGCTTGCGCTCGACATCGACCGAGCATTTGACGACGCTTTCTTCGTCGATCTCGTCCTCATCGAGCACACCGAGGTACGGCGGCTGAAGAAGGTCATTCCAGCGGCGGCCGGCAAGACCCAGCTGCTCGCGCGAAAAAGCGTTGACAAAGCGGAGCCCCACGCGGTCGAAGCAGTTGGGACGGTAGATCTTGATGAACTGCCCCAGCGGTTCGTCGAGACGGGCGGCAAAATCCTCCCAGTTCGTGTAGCGCATGGTGGAAAGAGCAATGAAATCCTTCGTCAGACTCAGCTTGTAGCCGCCGTCTTCGGAGAGAAATGTGTGGTTGTTGATGGTTCTGTTCGGTGCGCCGTTCACGCCGGGGATCGTTTCCACCTGGCACTGGTAGCGCGGGAAGGCTTCGCGCACCGTCTCCTGAAAGTCGGCGGGTTCACGCGTGTCGATCGAAAGAATGGTGGGGAAGCGCAGCTGGCAGATGACTTCGATGAGCTGCGCCTTGCCGTAGGCGTAGCGGCGGTTATCGGGAGAGATCATAGGATAAGTACCTCCGGATCCTGCAAGATTTATCATAAATTATAGTGGAAAGAAAAACGATTGTCAAATTTCACTTCCTGTGTGAATGCACGCTGAAAAACTTACCAACAGAAAACCTGCATATCCGATTTTCTTTGAGCCAAACTACCCTTGCGATACCCAAAGCGCAAGACCCTTTGCGATCCGTGAAACAAAACAATTGTAGGAAAAGGAGAAAATCATTATGTCCAGCAAGAACAGCAACAAGCTCAACATTCCCGAGGCCAAGGCCGCTATGAACAAGTTCAAGATGGAAGCCGCCAGCGAGGTCGATGTACCCAGCACCTATTAAGACTTTTACACAGACGAATTAAGGCCCACTACTTACTGCAACAAGAAACGGCCGGACGTCAATGCTTAGCAAATGATGTCCGGCTGTTTCTGTTACTGCTGATGACGGCAGTCTCCGCGTCCGCTGCGGAAGTCACATTTTCTGACGTGTCAGCCGACCCGCTGTGGCTTGAAAGCATTCAGTATGGTATGTGCCTCGCGCCCTTCCTGCGCTGTTTGAATGGGAGAACGAGGGGCAGACCCTACGGCAAACCTGTAATCTCAGATGCATCTTTCAGCCGATTAAAGCAGTTCAATGACAGCTGCGACATATTGGTCTCCTCCGGCTTTTATTTGTTCCCGGTGGGGGCTTGCGCAGAAGAGACTTCTGCCTTTTTGCTCTCCTCCTCGAGATGCTTTTCGAGTGCTGACTGCCGGGCGAGAATGGCATTTACCTTGTCGTAGAGGTCTTCGATCATGATCTCCGTCTTGAGGTTGACCTTGTAATCGTTCTCCGCGCGGCGGCGGTCCTTTTCTTCCTGTCGGTTCTGGCTCATCATGATGAGCGGCGCCTGAATGGCCGCGACGCAGGAGAGCACGAGGTTCAGCAGAATGAAAGGATAGGGGTCGAAGGCCTTCACCGCGAGCAGCGTGTTGACGAGCATCCACAAAATCAGCACGCCGGTGAAGGCGAAGATGAACGCCCAGCTGCCCGCGAATTTCGCGATGGCGTCCGCCGCCCGCTGGCCAATGGTGTATTTTCCCTTCTCGCCTGCGAGATTTTCGGAAATTTTACTGTTCGCCAGCAGGTTCAGCACCTCTTCGTCCGTCATGTCGTGGCGGATATCCTTGAGGACTTCTCTCAAAAGCTTTCTGTTTTCTTTCATATTATCATCCTTTTCTATCTGACCGGCGCGTGATCGCGCCGGTTTTATGCTTCATTTTTCGGTGTGCGCAGGAAAAAGTCCGGCCCCTTGCTCTCAAACAAAATGAGCGACACACCCAACAGCAGGTCGGCGTGCTGGGACGGATCCTCCAGCGGAATGAGAAAATCCTCCTGCAAGCGCCGGATGCGGTAGAGCACGGTGTTGCGGTGGGTGTAGAGCGCGTTGCTGGTTTTGATGAGCGAGTGGCAGCAGGTGAGGTAATGGTAGAGCGTTTCACAGTACTGCGTGCCCTTTTCACGGTCGTGAACGGCAAGGCGGCGAAGCTCCGGCGAAACAAGGTCACCCCGGCCCTCCAGATTTTTCAGCAGCAGCGGCGTGCGCAGCTGCTGCGCCGAGCAGACGGATTCACCGTGGAAGCGAGCGTCCTTCATCAGCTCCAGTGCCTCGCGCGCCGTGCGGTAGAGCTGCGGGAGGGTGAAAAGGTCGTCGATCGGCGCGGAGATGAGGATCTTGAGTTGAAATTCCTCCGCAAGCTCGGAAAAAATGTCGCCGTCCCCCTCGCGGTGCAGGAAGAGGAAAACATCGCCCTTATATAAAAAGGGGTGGCTGTCGGGAATCTGTGCTTCCAGTTCCTCCTTTAAGTGTCGCTTTCCCATGTAAGCGCTGTGGTAGGTCTCAAGGTCGATGAGGGCGAAGGCGCGCGGGTGAAAGTCCGCAAGATAGGTGCCGGAGGCCTGAAGCTGAAAATGCGCGGCGGAGGAAAATCCACCGTCCAGCAGGTGCATGAGAATGTCCTCCGCCGTTTCAAAGAGCTTGTCCTGGTGGCTTGCCTCCACAAACATCTGCTTGGAGAGGATGTGCTCCACCAGCTCCCAGGTCTGCGGCGGGATCTTTTCCAGGTGCCCGTCCGTATCTGCGCAGATGAGGCAGCCAAGGCGCACGCCTGCGCTGACGAGCGGCGCAAAACGCCGCCGGTAGGGGCTATCCGCCAGCTGGACATAGTCCGCCCAACCGGCTGTGAGCATCACATTTTCGCTGATGATCGCGCCGGCCTCATAGGAGATCTCGCCGCGGCGCACGGCGGTTTCAAAGAGCGCATCGGAAAAGCCGAGCGGCAGGTAGTGCGCCGCGACGTGAAAGGTGTCGTCCAGCACCAGAAGTGGGCAGCCCAGAAGTTCGCCCGTGCTGACGGTGAGCTTTCCGAGATCGTCCTGCGCAAAGAACTGTTCAAGCAGCGTTTCGGCGCTGCACATTTCCCATGTTGCTTCGCCCATGCGGTATATTCCTCCAATCTTGTGCTTTCGGCACAACGAATTTTTCTTTTATTGTACCGACAGTTTCTTGCTTTTGCAAGAGGAAAGGATAAACTATACAGCAGAACGAGAAAAGAAGGACGGAAAAAGAAAGAAGATGCATCGGTGCATGGAATACCGTGCGCAGAATGAATGCATCTGCTGCCGCGGTTTTGACCGCTGCAAGTGTCTGACGCTTGTGCGATCGGAACACGCCGCCGCGCTTCCCGCATCATTCTAATTTGTCAGTTCATTTCGAATGGAGGAATTGTTATGGTACCCAGCATCTATGGTGAAAATATGTTCGACGACTTCTTTGGCAACGGTTTCTTCGGCGGTCACGATGCGCTGTTCGGCAAGCACGCAAGAAACCTCATGAAAACCGATATCCGCGAGACGGACGATGCCAAGGCTTACCGCTTTGCGGTGGAGCTGCCCGGCTTTGAAAAGGACGAGATCCACGTGGACGTGCAGGACGGTTACCTGACCGTCAGCGCGGAGAAGGGCCTCGACAAGGACGAAGAGGACAAGAAGGGCCGCGTGCTGCGTCAGGAGCGTTACTCCGGCGCATGCTCCCGCAGCTTCTACGTCGGCGACGTGAAGCCCGAGGACGTGAAGGCCAAGTACGAGTCCGGCGTGCTGACCGTGCTTATCCCGAAGGAGGAGCCGAAGAAACTCACCTCCGGCAGCAGGATCGCCATCGAGTAAGTCAATAGAAAAGGCGGCCTGCCTTCCGCAACAGGAAAGGCAGACCGCCTTTTCCTTTCGCGAGGAGGATATGGCAGTATGGTGAAAACACTGTTTCAGGCGTCTACATGGAACGCGTTGGAGGCTGGCAGCTTCGATGGGGCTGTCAGCGTGCGGGAACTTCTGCGCTGTGCCGATACCGGGGTCGGCATCGGCACAGCATTGGACGGCGTGATAACGTTTGAAAACGGCGCAGCCTACAAGACAGCGCCGGACGGCAAGGTCACCGTTATGAGGCCGGAGGAGAATGCGGCGTTTGCCGCAGCCATGGTGTTTGACGAAAACGCCCCGGAGATAGCGCTGAACGGCATCGATGATCTTACCTCGCTCAAGCAGATGCTTGCGCCGTTTGTGCAGGGAAATCCCAATCTCTTTTATATGATCAAGGCCGGCGGCGTTTTCAAGAGCGTACATACGCAAAGTTGGAACAGCTGCCGGAAGCCCTACCCGGTGCTTTCTGAGGCGGCGAAAAGCTGGAACGAATTTCACTTTGAAAACACCCGCGGTAATGTGATCGCCGTCTGGTGCCCACGGTATGTGGGCGGCATTTGCATGCCGGATTGGCATTTTCATTATCTGAGCAGCGACAAAACGCAGAGCGGGCATGTCCTCGACCTATCGGCGGAGCGGCTGCATCTGAAGATCAACCGGATCGGGCGCTTTGACCTGCTGCTGCCGCAGACGACGGAGTTTGCGCGCTGTGAGCTGCGCGAGGGGAAAAGCGCCGCAGCCGAGAGGCTTGCCGCCTGCCAGGCAACAGCCGACAAGCTTTTATAAAAATCATAAATCTTATGTGTAACGGAGAGAAAAAATGAAAACGGAAGCTTCTGCGCTGAACACCTGTGTGATCTGGATCGATCACCCGAATCGCATCGTTTCCTTCCAAAAGGCAGAAGGCTTTGAGCCGCAGTCCTTTGCCTCCCCCGATGAGCGGCTTGCATACGCTTTTGAAAAGTGCGCGAGCGGATATCGCGTGCAGTAAAAAGCCGCACAGCAAACAAATGATCCTGAAAGGGGCGAATCTGGTGAATACGAGGAGGTGTGTGATGTGGCCGAAAGCGCGCTTCATTTAAAGCGGCATCTGACTTCTTTTCAAATTATGATCCTCGGCTTTGCGGGCGTGATTCTATTGGGGGCGCTGGTGCTGATGCTGCCTATCGCCACAGTACAGCGGGTCTGGACGCCGTTTCATGAGGCACTGTTCACCTCCACTTCCGCTGTCTGCGTGACGGGGCTGGTGGTGCAGGATACCGGCAGTTACTGGTCCGCCTTCGGTCAAACAGTCATATTGTTGCTGATCCAGATTGGCGGGCTGGGGGTGATCACCGGTGCGGTGACCTTCCTGATGCTCGCCGGACGGAACATTACGCTCAAGGAGCGCAGCGCCATGCAGGACGCCATCTCCGCCCCTGCGGTGGGCGGCATCGTGCGCCTGACGAGATTTATCCTCAAGGGGACCTTTCTGGTCGAGCTGCTGGGCGCGCTGGCGCTGCTGCCGGTGTTCTGCCGGGACTATGGGCTGCGGGGCGTATGGATGTCCGTTTTCCATTCCGTTTCCGCTTTCTGCAATGCGGGCTTCGATATTCTGGGGCGGACGGATTCCCCCTATCCCTCGCTGACGGCCTATGCCGCAGACCCGCTGGTCAACATTGTGATCATGCTGCTGATCATCGTGGGCGGCATCGGCTTTCTAACGTGGGACGATGTCTGTACGCACGGTCTGCACCTGCGGCGTTACCGGATGCAGAGCAAGGTCATTCTGAGCGCGACGGCGCTGCTGATCGTGCTCCCGGCAGTCCTCTTTTTTCTGACGGATTTTGCGGATCTGCCGATGGGCGAGCGGATATTGGCCTCCCTCTTTCAGTCGGTCACGCCGCGGACGGCCGGTTATAATACCGTCGATCTGACAGAGATGACAGATGCCTCGCAGGCGGTCACCATTCTGCTGATGCTCACCGGCGGGGCCCCCGGCTCCACGGCGGGCGGCATGAAGGTCACGACGCTGGCTGTCCTCATTGCCAACGCCGTTGCCGCCTTCCGCAGGCGAGAGGATCCGCAGCTCTTCCACCGCAGATTGGAGACATCCGCCGTCCGCAACGCCGCCGCCATTCTGCTGCTGTATCTGGGGCTGACCTTTGCGGGGGCGGCGGTCATCAGCACAGCGGAGGAGCTTCCCCTCGGTGCCTGTCTCTATGAAACAGCGTCCGCCGCCGGTACGGTGGGCCTGACGCTGGGGCTGACACCGCAGCTGGGAGTCCTGTCGCAGAGCGTTCTCATCCTGCTGATGTATTTCGGGCGCGTCGGCGGATTGACCTTGATCTACGCCGCATTCTCCGGGCATGACCTGACCTATGCCCGCTATCCGCAGGAGAAAATTACCGTAGGCTGAAAGGAGCGCACAATGAAAACGGTATTATTGATCGGACTGGGCCGCTTCGGGCGGCATCTTGCCATGCAGCTTAATGAGTTGGGACATCAGGTGATGGCGGTGGACAAAGACGAGGAGCGCGTCAACGAGTGTATGTCCTTTGTCACCAACGCGCAGATCGGCGACAGCACCCGTGTGGACTTTCTGCGCTCGCTGGGCGTGAGCAATTACGATGTCTGCTATGTCACCATCAGCGGGAATTTTCAGAATTCGCTGGAGACAACATCGCTGCTCAAGGAACTGGGGGCAAAGTATGTAGTGTCCCGCGCCGAGCGGGATGTGCAGGCGAAATTCCTGCTGCGCAACGGTGCGGACGCGGTTACCTACCCGGAAAAGCAGCTGGCGAAGTGGGCGGCCATCCGCTATACCGCCAACCATATTTTCAGCTATATTGAGCTGGACGAGCAGCACGCCATTATCGAGGTTGCCGTGCCGGAGGATTGGCAGGGCCGCAGCATCGGCGAGCTGGAAATCCGCAGGCGCTATGGCGTCAATATCCTCGGCGTAAAGCGGAACGGCAAAACCGATGTGAACATCTCACCGGAAACAGTGCTGGACGCTGATATGACACTGCTCGTGCTGGGGGAAAACCAAAAACTCAAGAAGCACTTCCATCTGTGAGAAGAAGGCTGCTTTTCCCAATGAAAAAGAGTGGTTACTATCTGAGATAGTAACCACTCTTTTTTCTGGGCTGACAAGTTTGAAAAACGCTTCCAACACAATGCTTGATTATATAGCCCGATAGGAGGTATGCCTTATTGGGCTTGAGCGTCCTTTCGAATCAGTTCAAAGAGAGTCATCAAACCCTCGCACATAACAGGATCCAGCACAGGAAGACCCGTTTCACGTTCCAGGACTGGCGCGATTTGGATGCTGGACATCCCGGTGCAGCTTAGAGCGATGACGTCTGCGCCGATCTTCTTCTGCCGCTGCGCCTGTTCCACAGTGGCGGAATATCCCTGGGGCGTCATGAGGTCAAGAACGCTCTCAACGCCATTGCCTCTGGCGTTATCTACAATCAGATCGCCGAAGACTCTCTGATAACCTGCCGGAATGTTCTCGGTAATTCCCAGCACGGCGGGGTGGCTGCCATAGAACATGCATAGAGCTGCGGTGCTCTCTCCTGCCCCGATGACCGGGATGGGGACAACCTGACGCGCCTGTGCAACGCCGGGATCGCCTGCGCAGCTGACAATGATCGCATCAAAGCCTTCCTGCCACATCTCTTTTGCCATGGCAACCACTTTGGGGACGCCAGTTGCCATAGTCTGGTCATCGTGGATCCCTTCCGGCTGATCCGGAATGCAGCGGGATTCTACCTGAAGCATGGGAAAATACTGTTCAATCAGCGCACCATGCATCTGCTTGAGTTGAGGGTCATCTGTGGTCAATACGCGGATCAGGCCAACTCTGTATTTCTTCATATTATATCGCCCTACCTTTTTATGACATTTTAATGGAATGAAAAATAGTCTGCTTGTTTGCGTATGCGCAGGAGCGGTGCTGGCTGCAGCCGGAACATGGATAGGAACATTCTGTCAAACTGTCTTCATCGACAGGTGGCTGGGAAGGAAGCGATTTGATCTGTTCGAACAAGCGGAGGATTTTCTCCACTTCTTCTTGCTCTCCTTCGATCTGAATGGCCACGGAGGCTTCTGCGCCGGGAAACCCGCCTTTTGCAAAGACATGAGCGCTTACATGAGCATAGTGCTCAAGAGCCTGAGTCTCGGTCAGCACTTCTCCCGGAATGGGAGCAAGGCTGCAAGGCATGCCGTAGGAAAAGTCACACTTGTTTCTGGAGACGTGCGTGTTCAGCACGGACAGATCTCCGGGGATCAGCTTCATAACACTGGACAGGACCAAGGTGCGGAACCCTTCCGTATAAAGGAACGGCATACAGGTTCCGTAGCCGCCTCCGCCGGGGCTTCCGATCAACAGTGCAGCGTGGCCGAGCGCATCCAGCGCGTTTGCTCCGGTGACAAATAGATCGCCAGGCCCCATTGTTTGCAGGGTGTGCTCCAGACAGGAATCAACATTTTGAATTTCACCATGCTCATAAAGCAGGAAGTGGGCTCCCTGACTCACTGCTTTGGATCGCTTCATTCCGTTTTTTGAGATCCGGCCGCAGATACGCATAGGTGTGCCGGATAGCATCGTGGTCAGACAGGAGACCGTGGAAGAGCCTTTGAAAAGGATTTTTCCCTGGGAGAGGTAGGGAGCGAGCAGATCACTATCCAGGACACAGCGGGCAATCAGCCATTGACATTGCGTCCCCAAAAGCGTAAATTGTGCGGTTGCCATAATAGATCTCCTTTCAGATCTGGAAAGTTCCGTCCTTCAGGACGAGCACATCATCCAGATAGAGCGTAGGATTTTTGATGATCCCATCGATATGGCAGTCTGCCTTATTTGTCCCGCCAAAGCCAATGTTGGTTCCAAAGGCGATATGCACAGTCTGATAGGCTTTTTCATCCTCCAGGATCACGCCGGTCAGTCTGGCGGCATAGTTTGTGCCGATACCCAGTTCGCACAGAGTACGCTTGACACCGAAACGGCCCACGATCAGCGCCGCAGGAAATGCCATCACGATCCCTGTGACGGAAAAGAGTGAGGATAGCCAGCCAGCGGTGGCGTTGGAAAGGGAAAACTCTGCCTGGATCGCGTCCAGACACGGCACAACTTTGTTCTGTATCACGCATTTCTATTTGTCCGTGATCTTTAAGCAGAACTTTGACCAGACATTTTCCGAATATCTTCTCGCCTACCGGCTCGAACGCGGGAAGGAACTGCTTATCAGCACTGGAATCTCTGTCGGTGAGATCGCTTTTCAGGTCGGCTTTAACAGCAACAGTTATTTCTGCACAGCATTTAAGAAGAGGGAAGGGCTATCGCCCAAACGCTATCGCGAGCAGCATGCACCGTCTAACTTCTGTAAGAAATCTGTAGATGAATAAGTCCTTAAGATTAAAAAAGTGTTGTTGCAGCAGCGCCGCAAGAACGATTCGATTGCCTACCGTCGGCAGCGCAGTCCCATTCTGCCACTTGTAAATGGCTTGCGGGGAATTGAAACCGAACACAGTTTGCAGATCGTGTACGGTAAGACCTGCTGCCTTGCGCAGCCGAACGATGTTCGCACCGGTGCACGCTAAATTGATCGTCGGAAAACCCACCTCAGGCACCTCCTTTCTCTGAATGGTTGGCGCCCGTGGACACAAAAGCCGCTTGTCTGAATCAAGACAAGCGGCTTCAATCGTTCAGGGAAGGAGTCCCCGGCAGATTTCTCCACCAGGATAGCAGGTACACATTGTTTGATCCGAGTAGTGCAGCTCGTACGCACGGCCTCCTGGTCCCAAGAGCTGTTGCACCATTTTTCTGAATTTTTAGTCGCTCTTAGAGGTTTTTCTCGATTTTAATTCCTTTCTTAACATCTTGCGACCTGAGTTTTCCATGTGTTCTACACCTGCCTGTGGCGTTTTATGTGGTCAAAGGCAACGTCTCGCCGGAGCTGCTCCGGTGAGGGCTTTGTAGTGTCCTTGATGCCCGAATCCTTCGCCCGATGAAATAAACAGAAAACCCACGCCGGGGTCGCCCCACGACGCGGGTGCTGTCATCAAGGAGGAAGACTGCCACTGCCGACCTGCGAAATCGTATTTTGCAAGACAGAATCATACTGCTGTTGTGACAACTAAGACCGTGTATTATTATTCTTGCTTTTTCCGGCGGTATCCTGTAAAATGACATCATCAAGGGAGAGGAGAGCAGACATTTTTGAAAGAGCGCTTCCATTGATCAAATTGGAACGCCGTTTGCTCGAAAAACCCTGTAGACCAACTATGAAAAGGAGGGTATTTCAGTATGTACAAGGTAGATCTCAACAGCGACCTCGGCGAGAGCTTCGGCGCGTATACCATCGGGCTCGACAACGAGGTCATCGCGCATGTTTCCTCTGTCAATGTGGCCTGTGGCTATCACGCAGGAGATCCGTTGGTGATGGAAAAGACCGTTGCCGCAGCCAAGGCGGCAGGCGTCGCCGTCGGCGCACACCCGGGCTTCCCCGATCTGATGGGCTTTGGCCGCAGGAACATGGTCGTCTCGCCCAAGGAGGTCAAGGCGTATGTCAAGTATCAGCTCGGCGCGCTGATGGCCTTCGCTGCGGCAGAGGGTATCAGGCTCCAGCACTGCAAGCCCCACGGCGCTCTCTACAACATGGCTGGTAAAGACATGGATCTGGCGCTTGCCATCGCCGAGGCGATTGCCGAGGTAGACAAGAACATTATCCTGCTTGGCCTTGCCAACAGCAAGATGATTGATGCAGGCAAGCAGTTGGGCTTGCGCGTCGCAAACGAGGTCTTTGCCGACCGCGCCTATCAGGCCGACGGCTCGCTTGTGCCGCGCAAGCTGCCCGGCGCCGTCATCCACGATAAGGACGAGGCCATCGCGCGCACCGTCCGCATGGTCACCGAGGGCAAGGTCACGGCCATCACCGGCGAGGAGGTCGAAATCGCGGCTCACTCCATCTGTGTCCACGGTGACAACCCTTCGGCCGTCGAATTCGTCAAAAATATCCGCACGCAGCTCACCGCCCGTGGCGTGGAGATTGCCCCCATCCGCGAGATCGTATAAAAAGAGCCTCGTTTCCAGCTGTTCCGTTCCGCAAAGACCAACACCCCAAATCTGCCGCACTGCGGCAATATTTCAGGAGGATGATCATGAGTAACGAAACCACCCAGAAGCGCTCACTGTCCGTCAGCCTTGGCGCGGCCTTTCTGATGGCGACATCCGCCATCGGCCCCGGCTTTCTGACCCAGACCTCGCAATTCACTGCAAAGTATCTCTCTTCTTTCGCTTTCGTCATCGTCTGCGTCATCATCATGGATATGATCGCGCAGACCAATGTATGGTCCATCGTCGGCGTTTCCGGCCTGCGCGGTCAGGAGATTGCCAATAAGGTCCTTCCCGGTCTCGGGTATCTTCTTGTCGTGCTTGTTGTGCTCGGCGGTCTTGCGTTCAATATCGGCAATGTCGGCGGCGTGTCACTCGGCTTCAATGCCATGATCGGCATTCCCGAAAAGGCCGGCGTCATCATCGGCGGCGTGCTTGCCATTTGCATTTTCCTTTCCAAGAAGGCAAACGACATCGTTGGCAAGGTCGCCCAGATCCTCGGCGGCATTATTATCGTCGTCATGCTGGTCGTGGCTTTTATGGCCAAGCCCCCCGTCGGCGATGCGGTCGTCCATATCTTTACCCCCGAGAATCCCAAGGAACTTGTCCCCGTCATGGTCACGCTGCTCGGCGGCTCCTGCGGCGGTTACATCACCTTCTCGGGCGCACACAAGCTGCTTGACGCGGGGTGGGGCGGCAAGCAGGAAGAAGTCAAGCACTTCCGCAAGTCCGTCCTGACCGGCATCTGTGTCTCGGGCAGCGTTCGTATCCTGCTGTTCCTGTGCGTGCTCGGTGTCTGCACGGCCGGTACGGTCGTTGTGGCTGAAAATGTCGCGGCTGTCACTGGCGCTGCCAACCCCGCAGCCGAGGCTTTCCGCCTTGCTGCCGGCGACATCGGCTACCGTCTCTTCGGTCTCGCGCTGTTCTCCGCCGGTATCACCTCCGTCATCGGCGCGGCCTACACCTCCGTCTCCTTCCTCAAGACCGTTCACCCCTTCATCGCCAAGAACGACAAGTGGTTCATCGTCGGTTTCATCGCTTTCTCCACGCTCGTTATGGCAATTCTTGGTGGTGCAAAGCGTATGGTCATCCTGGCTGGCGCACTCAACGGCCTGATCCTGCCGATCTCCCTGTGCTGTATGCTGCTCGGCTGCCACAAGAAGTCCATTGTCGGCGAGTACAAGCACCCCGTGTGGCTGCAGGTCCTTGGCTGGTGCGTGGTCGGTGTCGCAGGCTACCTTGCCGTCACGGCGCTGCCCAACCTTGCCAAGCTCTTCGCGTAACGAACCTGCACCATTCCGCGAGCCGGTCTGTCCCACAGGCCGGCTCCGCCTGAAAGGAGAACGATATGTCCGACGTCAGATTCCTGCTCAGCGGTGACTCAGCCGTAACCGTGGAATTCGGCAACGAGATCAGTGAGCACATCAACGCGCAGATTCGTGCGTTCAGCATCGCGCTCACCGAGAGCAAACTCCCCGGGATCGTGGAACTCGTGCCGACCTACCGCTCGCTGATGGTTCACTACGACCCTGAGGTCATCCCCTACGGTGCGCTTGTCAAAAAACTCAAGGGCCTGCTCAATCAGCTTGACCACATCCGGATTCCGCCAAGCGATGTGTTGGAGATCCCCGTGCTCTACGGCGGGGAGGAAATGGGCCCCGACCTTGGCTTTGTTGCCGAGCACAATCACAAAACGCCTGAGGAGGTCATCCGGATTCACACCTCCACGGAATATCTCATCTATATGCTGGGCTTTACCCCCGGTTTCACCTATCTTGGTGGTATGAGCGAGGAAATTGCCGCGCCGCGCCTTGCCCAACCTCGTGTCAGGATTCCCGCCGGCAGCGTCGGCATCGCCGGCAGCCAGACGGGCGTATATCCCATCGACTCCCCGGGCGGCTGGCAGCTTATCGGCCGCACGCCCGTGCGCATGTACGACCCTGACCGCGCCGTTCCCATCCTGCCCAAGGCAGGCCAGTACATCAAGTTCTACGCCATCGATCAGGCGGAATTTGACCGTATCGCCGCGCTGGAGGCCTCCAGCGGCTATACGGTTCACACCTACCCGAGAAAGGAGGCGGAGCAGGCATGAGCATCACCATTCTCAACCCTGGCATGCTCACCAGCGTACAGGATCTCGGCCGCATCGGCTACCAGCAGTACGGCGTGTCCGTCTCCGGCGTGATGGATCCGCGCAGCGCGTCTATCGCCAACATCCTCGTCGACAACGATGAGGGCGAGGCTGTGCTCGAATGCACGATGATGGGGCCCCACCTCCGCTTTGATGCGCCCAACATCATCGCCATCACCGGCGGAGACCTCGGCGCAACGCTCGACGGTCAGAGCATCGACACCTACCGCGCCGTTCCCGTGAACGCGGGTCAGACGCTGCGCTTCACCATGCTGCGCACCGGCTGCCGCGCTTTCGTGGCGTTCGCGGGCGGACTCGATATCCCCGTGGTCATGGGCAGCCGCTCAACGGACATGAAAGCGAAGATCGGCGGCTATCAGGGCCGCAAGCTGCAAAAGGACGACGTCATCGCCTTCCGCGCGCCCAAGACCGACCTCAAGAACCTCGGCGTGCGCCACATTTCGCCTGAGTTCGTGCCGCGCGCAGAGTATAAACTGCGTGTCGTGTTCGGCCCGCAGGACGACGCCTTCACCGAGCTTGGCGCTATGACCTTTCTCGGCAGCGTTTACACCCTTACACCGGAGTTCGACCGCATGGGCTGCCGCCTTGACGGCGAGCTGATCGAACACATCAAGGACGGCAACATCATCTCCGACGGCATTGCCTTCGGCGCGATTCAGGTGCCCTCTGCGGGCAAGCCGATCATCATGCTGGCCGACCGCCAGACCACCGGCGGCTACACGAAGATCGCCAACGTCATCTCCGCGGACTTTCGCATCCTCGCCCAGCTCAAAGCGGGTGACAGGGTGCGCTTTGAAAAGGTGTCCATCACCGCCGCACAGGAGGCGCTGCTTGCCCAGCGCGCTGCGCTGCGCTGCCTGCGCGGCGCCATGAATCGTTGACGCAGCCCTAAAACGAAAAAAATAATAGTAATAGGAGGAACGACACATGGCCTTTGATATTACCCCTTATATCGATAAGAAGCCGAGCGAGGTTCGCAAGCTCATCCGCGAGGGTGTCATCGACTTCCCAACCGCCGGTATGTGTCGCGGCTACGCACAGGCCAACCTTATCATTCTTCCGCCGGAATACGCGGGAGATTTCGAGGAATTTGCCAAGCGCAACCCCTTCCCCTGCCCGATCCTTGAGATCATCCGGGGTACGCCCGAGACGCACGATATGGGCGAGGGCGGCAATATCTGCACCGACATTCCCAAGTATCGCATCTACCGCGATGGCAAGTGGGATGGCAAGGAGCTGACCGATGTGAGCGACTACTGGAAAGAGGGCTATGTCGGCTTCCTGATCGGCTGTTCATTCTCGTTCGAGGAAACGCTCATGCGCGAGGGTATCGAGATCCGTCACATCGCGCAGGGTCGCAATGTACCGATGTTCAAGACCAATATCATGACCGAGCCGGCCGGTCCGTTCTGCGGCCCCATGGTCTGCTCTATGCGCCCCATGACGCCGGAAAACGCCAAAAAGGCGTATGACATCACCGTCAAAATGCCGAATGTCCACGGCGCGCCCGTCCACATGGGCGACGCCGCCGAGGTCGGCGTTGACGATGTGATGAAGCCTGACTACGGCGAGGCGGTTGATTTCTACGAGGGTGAGATTCCCGTGTTCTGGCCCTGCGGCGTGACGCCGCAGGCGGCGGTCGAAAATGCGAAACCGCCCATTGCTATCACCCATGCCCCGGGCCACATGTTCATCACGGATATCATCAATTCCGAACTGAACGACTTTCTGGAAGCTAAAAAGAATCGCTGAATTCTCTCTTTTCCGATCAACGCATAAAAAACAAAAAGGAGGACGGAGCTATGAGTTCAATGATCATCAAATCCAGAGAAGCAAACGATTTGAAGCTGACCGCATACCATGGGCATTTTGCGACCCGCCACTCTCACAACAGCCATTATCTCGACATCACCCGCATGAAGCATGAATGTGCAATGGCCAATATCGCTGCCGCCTCTCTTGCCAATCACTATGTCTATGAAAAGGAGATCGATACGGTCGTCTGCCTGGACGGCAGCGAGGTCATCGGTACGTTTCTCGCCCGCCAACTCTCTCAGAAGAATCTCTTTTCCCTGAGCAGCGAAAAAAATATCTGCGTCGTCGCACCGGAGCACGATTCCAACGGACTTCTGATCTTCCGGGATAATCTTCGCCCCATGGTGTCTGAAAAGAATGTCCTGCTGCTGATCTCCACGGTGAATTCGGGAAAGACCGCGGCTCGCGCGCTCGAGTGCATCGAGTATTACGGAGGCACCACGCAGGGGGTCGCAGCTGTCTTCAGCGCCTTGAAGCAGGTGGGCGACATTCCCGTGATCAGCTTGTTTTCACCGGAGGATATCCCCGGATATGTGACCAGTCTTGTCAAGGATTGTCCCATGTGCAAGGCAGGACAGAAAATTGACGCGCTGTCCAATAGCTACGGTTTTTCTCCCCTGACCTGATGCCTGCGGCAGCAGCTTGCTTCTTCCTGCCGCAAGAATCGTAACCATCAGTAAACTGGTGGTCTTCGGCTGCCGGAAAAATGACTTCGCCACTTTTTCGAGTCAGGATGCCCGCAGACCGATCCTCAATTTCTTGCGAAAAGGTCGGGCTGACCTGCGCGAGAAGTTTCGCTTCCACCGCACAGAAAACGAATTGCCCCACAGGGGCAAGAGAAGCCTCTTCGGGGTGTGTCGGCGGAAATGACAGATTTAGAATTGATGCAGATCAGCGTCCCCTTCCACGTGGAAGGGTCACCCCACGGCGTGGGATGCCATAATCAAAGATTACCGACAGCCGCAGGCCATCGCATCGAATGGCCTGCGGCTGTTCCCGCGCTGACAAAGAAATCTCATAAAGTCTCGAAAACAGGAGGTTTTATGAAAAGGATCATCCGCTTTCCACTTTGCACATTCGCCGCCATTAGGACATTGGTTTAGCGACACCTCTTTCTCACGATTCCTCTGCCAGCGGAGAGGTGAGGCTGAAATCGTGGTTTCCAGTTTACGAATATACGGTTGACGGTGTCAAGCAAAGAGCGAAAGCACTTATCGGAACAGCACAACCGGAGAGACAGGTAGGAGAAACAGTAGAGCTTTTTGTCAATCCTGACCGCGCCAATGAATTCTATTGCTCAACTGAAAAGAGATCGTGCATTCAAAATGTGTTTATCGGAGTAGGAGTGGTTTGTCTCTGCCTTGCAGGAATAATGGGTACAGTACTTTAAGACTGTGCGTTCGACATTAAAAAAGGATCTCTCCGACAGAATTGGTCGGGGAGATTCTTTCGTTATGGATATGGTTCATGGTGGTAGGGATTTGGGGAAACTGGCAGATTGAGATGATGCGTAGGGTCATGCTATCACTTCTTTCATGCTAATATTATAGTCCGCATTAGCATGGAAAGCTATCGACGATTTTAGAAAAGCAAGCCGAGGCGAATGCCTCGGCTTGCTCATTAACTTGTGGATAGTATACCACCGTTTCCCTTGTTTTCACATCAAAGAAAAAAGTGACAATAAAAAGTGACGATAAAATCTGTACTGCAAAAAGAAAAAGTGAAAAAATAGAAAAAATTGCAAAAACAGTCTATTCTGCGATAGAACAGACTGTTTTGCTGATCTGAGTGACTGGAGCCAAACCAGCCTGACCTTGCTCCCAAACCGGGCGCGATACCAACTTCGCTATACCCGAATATAGTCTATCATTATAGCGGGTTAGAATGAGCCTGCCCAGTCCTGTGTGCAGCTTTTGGCATTTTATGGAATCGAGCGTTCGAATACACCATTGCGTGCGCTTCACCTGAATTGGAGCTGCTGTGTTAGAGGTGGCGCTTTCTGCTGACGGGAAGACGCCTGCGGCCTAAAAAGTTGGTACCTCAGAGAAGGATCTGTTACAGAATTTGCACGAATTCAATTTTCTCCTTATTAGGTCCTTGAATGGTAAAATACTTCTCTCCGTTTGCCCAGAACGGCATAGAACAGACATGATCGTCCAGCAGGACATAGCCTTCGGCCTTGATGGCATCAAAAACGGACTCGATATCCGTTACATCGATTGCGATGTGATCGACTGCACCGGGGACGCCGGCACACTGAGAGCTCTCGTAGATCTCAAGAAGCAGACCTTTGAGACGCAGGAAGATAAGGCGTTCGCCGTCATCAAAGGTCATCGAAAATGCTTCGGTGAACCCGAGTCCCTGATAAAAGGAAACGGTTTCATCGTAGCAGGCTGTGGGAAGACCGAGATGAGTTGTGCCGACTGCGTAGTTAGAAATGTTCATAATAATCTCCTTATAAATGAAATGAGAGGTGGCATGTAGAAGAATAACACATGCCTGTGATGTTGTCAATAAAGATAACTATGAATATCTTAAAAAGCAAATATATTACTATGCGGACAAGCGGAACACTACTGCGATAATTGATTTGAAAGTATGGCGGAATGAAATAAAAATGAATTGAGTCGAGAAATATATTGATATATAGCGAAAAAATAAGCAAATTACACAAAATAACGGCATGTTTTTCTATGCGGAGAAAACCGAAATGAATTGACATGAAAAGATAATTATAGTATTATCAATACACATAAGATAATTATCTTTACAAATGGCAACAATTTGATGAAAAATGTTAGGAGGAGATCAAATGGACTATACCCAGATCAAGGTTAATGTTGATGAACGAGTAGGCGTTATCACGTTAAGCCACAATCCACCCCGAAACAGCTTTACAAAGCGTATGCTGGTGGAAGTCCTCGATGCACTCGATGAGTTTGAAAAGAACGACATTGTTCGATGCGTCATGCTGAATAGCGAAGGACCGAATTTTTCGATGGGTGCCGATTTCGACGACATCGATGAGGAATGGAGCGGCGAAGGTGAGATTAAGGAAACGTTCTCCGAACTCGGCGGGAAACTCGTCGCGCGTGTTGATTTCTATCCCAAACCCACGCTGGTGGCAGCTCGCGGCGTTTGCTTCGGTGGAAGTGCAGCGGTGTTCAGCGCATTTGATATTCGAATTGCCGGTGAAAGCTTCCAAATGCATGATGGAGACATCTACTACGGCACTGTTGGTTCGTGGGGCATGGCGAGCCTTCGCCTGCCGGTTTGGATTGGCCGCAACCGTATGATGGACTACATGTTCCTGAACGAGAACTTTACCGGGCGGCAGCTTTTTGATATGGGCATGGTCAGCAAAGTGGTCTCCGATGAGACCGTGGATGAGGTTGGCCTGAAGTTCGCAAAGAAAATGTCCAAGGCTGCGCCGATTGCAGCTCGCGCATTTAAAGAGTGTGTTCGCCGTGCCACCCTTCCCAATTATGAAGAACTGCGCAAGGAAGAAGAAGCAGTGGCAGAAATGATTTATCAGACGGAAGACTGCAAGCGTGGACTGACCTCCTTGACCGAGAACGAGAACGGGCCTATGTGTGAGTTCCTCGGGCGGTAAAAGCGTCTGTTCAGATAAAAATTAACCGCAATCGAATACCCAGATTATAAAAATCAAAGGAGAAAAGAAAATGGTTAATTCCTCGACAATGACCCTGATCGTAATTGTTATGGCGCTTTATTTTGTTGGCATGATTGCGATTAGCTGGATGGGAAGAAAATACGGCAAGAATTTTGACGATTTTATCAGCGCCGGCAGAAATTGTACAACGCTGATGATCATTGGCTCCGCTGTCGGTTCACACATTGGTAACGGTTATGTCGTCGGCGGCGCGGCAAGCGGCGCAGCGGTCGGCCTGAGCGGCGCATGGTACGGCATTGGCTGCGCTCTCAGCTATTTGGCAGTTGCACTGGTTTTGAATCACCGTGTTTATAAGTGCGGCTATATTTCACTTCCTGAAATTCTGAATGCGCGTTATGGTGAGAAGATGACCTCTGTTATCTTCAGCGTAACGACGGCACTTTCCTACATTGCAAATATCGCCGCTCAGCTGATGGCGGGCAAAGCGCTGTTTGAGGCGCTTGGCTTCAATGGTACGCTGGGCGTATGGGTGATCGCTGTTGTCGTCATGGCGTACTCTTGTATCTCCGGCCTTTGGGGGGCGTGCGCGACATCTGTTGTGCAGGTCGCTATCATCATCGTCAGCCTTCTTGCCACGTTCTTTATCGTTCTGGGCAGAGGCGCACTTGGCCTTGTCACTGAGGCCGTCGCAAACGGACTTGCCCCTGCAAGCTATTTTGATATGGGTGCCGACGGTTTCGCTGCTATCCTGATCACGATTGTCCCGATTTCGCTTGCAGCGCTTTGCGAGCAGTGCACGGTACAGCGCATTACTTCTGCAAAGTCCGAGAAGACATCGTTCCGTGCGTTGATCCTCTCTGTCATTATTATGATCCCTTGCGCGCTGATGCCTGCATTTATCGGCATGTATGGTTATGTGCTCTTTGGCGACACCACGAATAGCGTCTTCTTTAAAGTGGCGCTCGATGTGCTGCCCAGTTTCTTTGCCGCGCTTCTGATTGCGGCTGTTGTTGCGGCGATTATGTCTACGATCGATACGATGTTCGTTGCGTTCTCCACGATTATCATGCACAACATTTATCGTGGGATGATCAATCCCGACGCATCGGAAGGAACGCTGAAGAAGGGCGACTTTGCCTGCCATCTGTTCCTTACGGTTGGGGCTGCCGTTATTGCACTCCAGTTTTCCAGCATTCTTGATCTGCTCTGGGCGATGTATAATTTCTGCGCAGCTTGTTGCTTTGCGCCGTTTATCGGCGGCCTGTTCTGGAAGAAAGGCACGGCCAAGGGCGCGATTGCATCTACGATCGTTGGCTTTATCTATATTGCTCTGAACATGGCTGGCATCGTTCCAAGCACCACGCTGCTGAGCATTTTCTCCTTCCTGCCTGCTGCTGTTGCATATATCATTGTCAGCCTGCTCGACAAGAATGACAAGAAGGGCAATCCGGAGATTGCCTCCGCCTAAACCACTCGGAGATTAGCTGATTGGAACTATGCTTTATCGGTCTCATGTCTTTCGGACATGAGACCGATAAAAGGGAGGAAAAAATGCAGCTTGAAAGCAAAAAAGCGATTGTAACGGGTGGAGCAAGAGGCATCGGAAGAGCAATTGTGGAGGAATTCTGCAAGGAAGGCGCAGAGGTCGTCTTTTGCGATATCAGCAGGGAGGACGGCGACAGGACTGAGCAGGATCTGCGGCAGCACGGTTATTGCGCTCATTTTGTTTACGCAGACCTTGGCGATTCAGAAGACATTTGCAATATGATCAAGCAGGCAGTATTGATCTGCGGAAGAATTGATATTCTGGTAAATAACGCCGGAGTATTGTGCGAAGATGCGTTGGCTGAGAACATTGACGAGAATGAATGGGAACGTTTGATTCGCATTGACCTGACAGCACCGTTTTTATGCAGTAAATTCGCTTTACCATATTTGCGTCAAAGCAAGGGCTGCATTGTGAACATTGCCTCTGCAGCGGCACTGACAGCATCTCGCAATGATCCGCCGTATTGCGCGGCGAAACACGGCGTGCTGGGATTGACCAGGTCCATTGCCTATGATTATGCGCCCTACCGTGTTCGCGCAAATGCGATATGCCCCGGAACCTGTGAGACGGAAATGTGGAAGAACTATCTTGCAACGCTTTCGCCTGAAGAAGCATCAAGAAAACAGAATCACTATCTTGAGGTGCAGCCTCTGGGCATGTGTCACCCGGAAGATGTGGCATATGCAGCGGTGTTTCTCGCTTCGGATCGAGCAAGGTTTATTACCGGAATTGCGTTGCCGGTGGATGGAGGCTTTACAGCGATTTAAATGGAAATGAGGTTCTTAGAATGATTCTAACCGGAAGAGAGGCTGCGGCGATGATTGATATCAGCGCTGTGCGGACTCATCACGGATACAGCGACATTGAAGAGGTTGTGGCACTTGCAAAAAAGTACCGGTTTATCAATGTGCATGTACTTCCCTGCTGGGTAAAAGAGACGGCGGAAATGCTCAAGGGCGTAGACGGCGTCTATGTTGGTTCGCCGGTTGGCTTTCCAGCAGGAGCAGCAACCACGCTGACGAAGATTGTGGAAGCAGAGCAGCTGCTTCGCGATGGCGTGGAGGAAATGGACATTGTGATGAACATCGGTAAGTTTAAGTCCGGAGAAAGACAGTATGTACTTAATGAGCTGCGGGAAATCATCGGTATGACAGATAAAAAAGTCAAAACAAAGGTGATTATCGAGACTCGCGCTCTGTCGGACGATGAGGTGTTGCGTGCTTGCGACCTTGTAATGGAAAGCGGAGCCGATTTTGTCAAAACGGGGACAGGGTGGATTCCCGGAACGCTGGATCTTGCGCAGGTACAGCAAATCAAGGAGCACTGCGGTAACGTAATTAAACTCAAGGTTGCCGGCGGTGTTCGGACGCGAGAAGATTTTATTGCGCTTGCTGAGATGGGCGTAGAGCGAGTGGGAATCAACGTCGCTTCTGCAATCGAAATCGTTGATGCACTGAACCGTATGCCATACGAGAGTAAAACTCTGCTTATTTCTTAATTTATATAAAGGAGATTACCAATGAGAGAAAATGGACCGGTTATTTACCAGAAAATCGATACTCCAAAGGGACGTATTGTCAAGATTCTGCTGAATCGCCCTGATCACGGAAATCGGATCGATGGCGAGATGTGGCACGACTTTATGGAAGCGGTAGACATGGCCTCCGCGGACAGGGAGGCTCGCGTGGTTATTTTCGGCGGCGTGGGTGACGATTTCTGCTGTGGCTTTGATACGGGAGATCCGTCCGTGTCGCTTAACGCAAACGAGGATGGCGTAGTGTCCTTTGCGGACCGCCGCGAAAACACCTGGGAAGAGGTTGACACGTGGCTTAAAATTTACAATATGCGCAAGCCTACGATCTGCATGACGCAAGGAACGGTTCTTGGCGGCGGCTGGCTGATTGCGATGTCCTGTGATTGCATCTGTTCTGCAGACAACGCAGTGTTTGACAACACCGAATATGCCATGAATATGTCCTATACCCTGTATCTGCCCTGGGATGCGTGGAAGCTGCCTATGAATATCGCTAAAGAAAAGGCGTTTACAGGCTATACCATTACCGCACCCGAAGGATATCGCTTCGGCCTCTGCAACCGTTGTGTCCCGGTCGATAAACTGGAGGAGACAACGATGGATTTTGCGGAACGTATGCTCAAGCTTTCGCCCTATACGCTCACGATGCATAAGGAAATGTACAAGATGTCGTATGACATGCGCGGGATCCAGCAGATTATCCCGTTCAGTAAGGAAATCTTCAATGTCTCTATGCAGCTCCCTGGAACGGCGGAGAATGAAGCACTGTGGGAGATTGCAAAGACGCAGGGCGGAGCTGCAATGGATGCAGAATTCACTCGACAGGCGCGTGCGCTTCGAGAGGAAGAGCGAAAGTTCAGAGACCCTTCTGAAATCAATTTCTAATATCTTTCGATTCCTTGCCGAAAGGTGTGCAAAGAGCTGTCAGATGATCCTACTGCCAGCTCTTTGCACATTGCTTGCGGATAAGGACAGAGGAGGTGCGAGGTGAAAAAAGCGACGGTCGGATTTCTGGCGGGTACAGGCTCGGCGGTGATTATGGGGCTGTCGTGGTATGCGACAAAGCGCATCAGTCAAATTAGCGGTGCCTTCATTATCGATGTGCTTGCAACCAGATACTTGATTAGCGGAGGAGTCCTTCTGCTGCTGTGGGTGTTTGGGAAAATCCGATTGCATTTTGAAAAGAAGGACATTGTTCCTCTTTTGGGACTCAGCCTTCTTATGCCTGTGCTCTATAACATTTTGGAGTATACGGCAATAAGCTACATCTCTACTGCGGAAATCGGGATGCTATGCTCGTTATCTACGGTTGTGGCATCTCTTATGGGTTATCTTATCCTGAAAGAGCCGGTCGGAAAGGCAGAAGCGGCGTTTATGGTCCTTGCGGTAAGCGGTGTGATCTTCACAAATGTATTTGATTTTGACGTTCATGATAGCTCTAATATTGGCCGCTTGCTTATGCTCGGTTGTGTTTTGGCGTCCTCGCTGAATAGGATTTTGTCACGGAAGCTTTCCTCCTACAAAACGGTAACAGAGATTACTGCAATCATGATGTGGAGCGCTGCTGTTGCCTTTTCGGGGATTGCCTTTGGACGCCATCTTTTGGAGGGGAGCATGAACGAGTATGTTGATTTCATTCGTGAGCCGCGCGTATATGGATACCTCATCTTTCTTTCAATCGGGTGCTCCTTGCTTGGCTTTTGGTTGAACAATGTTGCAATTGCCAATTTGGCGATGACACAATCATCGGTGCTGATCACAATTTCAACAATTGTTGCAGTTGTCAGTGGGGCGATTCTGTTGCAAGAACCGCTTAAATGGTATGATTATGTAGGCTGTTTTATAATCCTCACAGGTGTGACAGGGTGTAATATTACGAAGTCAGATCCGATTTGTGATTATAGAAGTGCTAAAGGAAAGGAAATGAAATGATTATGGAGAAACGTGTATTATCAAACGGCGTTGAGATTCCGGCAATTGGTCTCGGCGTATATCTGTCTCCTGAGGGTCAGGCTACGGCAGATTCGGTGCGCTGGGCAGTGGAAGCGGGATACCGTCATATTGACGCGGCAGCCGTCTATGGAAATGAGTGCAGTGTGGGTGAAGGCATTAAAACTTGCGGGATCCCCAGAGATCAGCTGTTTCTTACATCTAAGCTGTGGAATGACGATATCCGAAAGGGTAGAGCGCTGGATGCGTTTAAAGAATCGCTTGAACGGCTTGGAACGGACTATCTGGACCTTTACTTGATTCATTGGCCTGCGGATGGCCATGTGAAGGCCTGGCACGTGCTGGAGGAACTGTATCAGACTGGCGCAGTTCGAGCCATCGGCGTTAGTAATTATCATAGCCAGCACATTGCTGAACTGGAGAGCGAAGCAAAGATTATGCCTATGGTCAACCAGTTTGAATGCCACCCGTATTTATCTCAGAAACCGTTGATTGAATTGTGCAAACGATATGGAATGGTATATGAATCGTACAGCCCTCTCGGCGGACAAAATGGCCCGGTGCTGTCGGATCAGAAGATCAATGAAATTGCAGAGAAGCATGGCAAGACGGCTGCACAGATTGTGTTGCGCTGGCACCTGCAGCGAGGCAGCGTTGTTCTACCTAAGTCCAACCACAAAGAGCGCATTGTCTCTAATTTTGAGGTCTTTGACTTCTCTCTGACGGAAGATGAGATGGCGGAAATCGACGGACTGAACCGAGACCTCCGTACAGGCGGGAATCCGGATCATTTTGACTTCTAACTGCTGCGGTATAGAAGGGAAAAGCAGGTCGTGATAGGCTCGGAATGAAGGAAAATCATTGCGTTCCTGCGGAAGCAGCGTGACTTCGGTTGCGTCATTTCTTTATATTCTGTCGCGGCTCAACTCATAAGACAACATTTCGTGATAATTAAAAGTGAGCATCCGGTTTGCACCGAATGCTCACTTTTTTCTGCCGCCTTATGAGCGATTGCGCGATAGTATAAGAAGGGGTTTCTATACTTCAAAAGAGAACGCTACGATTATTGATAGTATTGCGCTACCTCCATTCGACCTGCAAAGGTGCGCGTTCAACCAAACGACGGAAGTGAACGGCCGGATAGCCTGTGATCATACAGCCACATACTTTTTTGTCAGCAGGAATGTCGATAAGTGATGCAAAACGGTCGCGATAAGCCTCATGGCAGATCAAGAATTCCAACAGGCCGATCCAGCAGGTGCCAAGTCCGAGCGAAGGAGCAAGCAGCGAGATAAATGTCAGAGAGAATTGGGCGTTCTTTGACCCGCGCGAGAAATCCTTGTCACTAACAGCAAGAATAAGATGCTGTGCATTATAAAAAAGAGCATCATGCCCGTAGTGTTCTTGCAGCCACACCGTGTGCTCTACGTAAGGGTAGGCGGGATCGTCTTTCGGCAGTTCGCGGAAAATCTCACAATACAGATCGTTGATCTTCTTCAGCTTGTCACGGCCGCTGACAACGATATAACCAATGCCCTGGGAGTTTTCTCCGGTTTGCGGATAGCGCCCAATGTTAAGAAGCTGAAGAAGGGTGGCTTTGTCCACGGGACGATCTTCATAGTACCGTACTGAACGTGGCGTCCGAAGAAAGCGCTCAGCGGCCTCCGGCGAGAGAATGGAATCAATCAAATCTTCCCTCGGAGCCAGGGGATTGTCCATGCAATCTGTGGGACAAACGGCGGTACAGTGCCCGCAAGAGATGCACAGGCTGAGATCGATTTGCACGCCGGTGGAAGTTGGCTTGATTGCATCGTTTTGCAGAATGCATTCTTTGATGCACAGCCCGCACTGCGGGCAGGTAATATCGCGAAACATAAAAACCTCCTATATGATAAAAAATAGAATTATGTTTTACACTTGTATATATGCAATTTACCCAATGATTCTTGACAAAAAACGAAATATTCGATATAGTATAAAAAACGAAACATTACTAAATGACAGAAAATAATGATATTATAGGAGGAGCGTAGCATGGGAAGAATTCCTGCCTACCGCACAGTTTATTTTTCTATCAAACGCGCTATCCAAGAAGGAAGTTATAAGCCGGGAGACTTACTGCCTTGCGAAGCGGATCTTGAAAATATGTACGCTGTCAGCCGGACAACGATCCGAAAGGCAATTAGTATTCTGGCGGCGGAGGGATTCCTTGACGTTAAGCAGGGGCGCGGCACGATGGTGCTCGATACCTCGACGACTCAACGGCTTAACAGCATTACCTCAATTACGGAAACGCTGATCAAGCGAGGGTATAAGGTGACAACGGAAGGCACGAGCATTGAGATCGTAGACGCCCGTCCGGCGGTCGCTTCAGCACTGGAGGTGCCGATTGGGACAGAGGTCTATCTTGTTCAGCGTGTACAATATGCGGATGGGGTACCGATCGCTATCATTAAAAACTACCTGAAAACCAATGAATTGCCGGGGCTTCAGGCAAAGGCGGGAAGTCTTGTTGGCTTATACAACATGCTGGAGAAGGATTATAATATCATCTTAACCAACGCCACTGAGCACATTTCGGCAATAAGTGCAGATTTTACGGAATCACAAATTCTGCGTATTCCGCTCAACAGCCCGTTGCTCCTTGTGCGGCGTATATCCTGTACAGAGCAGGGACCGATCGAATATGCGTCAATTAAAATCGTTGCGGATAAGTACGAATATAGTGTATATCTTGAAGGAAGAAAATAAAGAGTATTCGGATTAGAGGAAGAGAGCCGGAAAAGGCTCTCTTCTTTTTATGTTTGAGCGAGGTAATCACCTAAATCAGAGAGCATATTGCAGATGTATTGGAACTTGGGAAGGAGCTCCGAATAAGCAGTAACATTTTGCGCAATAGGGCGATAGACGTTTTCAATTTTATGTAACGATGGAATGGAGTCATAGCTGCTCCACAGACCACATGCACGCGCGCATATGGCTGCTGCACCGAGAGACGCTGCGTCCTGATCGACGTTGGTTTTGATGATGTTACTGTTGAAGACATCTGCAAACATTTGCATCCAAACTTTGCTTTTGCTGCCGCCGCCGCAGAACAACAGTTCCGGGTCAATTGTGACATGCTCTGATAATGCTTCAAGCGACAGCTTCAGATTCAGAGCGATGCCCTCCAGACCGGAGCGAATTAGATCTGCACGTGTTGTGCCAAGGTGCATTCCGATAAATGCGCCGCGAATGTTTGGGCTTTTATCCTGTCGCGTCCCTCCGGCGAGACTCGGATTAAAGAAGACGCCGTTTGCGCCAACGGGAATGCAATCAGCCATTTGATCCATCGCGGAGTAAGCATCCTTGCCAAGCTCGCTGCAAATAGTTTCGCGTATCCAGCGCAAGGAAGAACCGCCGGCAAAAATGGAATAGGCAGAGGTGTACATGTTCTCTTGGATGTGTGCAAAGACATATGGGCGGCGCTTGACATCCAAAACGGGCTGAGTTGAGTTGACAGGAATCCAACTTGAAGATCCGAGGGAAACATACACTTTTCCGGGGACCGTACCGACGGCGCCGAGTGCCATGCATGCGTTGTCGACACCGCCGCAAGCAACGGGGGTGCCTGCCGCCAAACCACATTGCAAAGAAGCCTCCGCTGTTACGCTGCCGATGATCTGATGAGACGGAACGATGTCAGGGAAAATGGAGAGAGGAATCCCGGCGGCATCGAGGAAAGAGGGAATGATCTTGTGCTGGCTCAGGTCATATGCACCAAAACCGGAGGCATATGAGTGGTCGGTGAACACATTGTTGGTCAGCCGGAAGTTGATATAGTCCTTAGAACCGAGAATTTTGCTTATGTGCGAAAAGAGTTCGGGCTGGTTTTCCTTGAGCCACATCAACTTAAAGAGAGAGTAGCAGGAGGGAGGAAAACCATTTCCGGTTCGCATATACCAATCAGCTTCGTTAATTATCTGAAAGAACTTGTCTGCCTGCGAGGACGCTCTGCTGTCAGACCAGATGGGGACTTGATCAAGCAAAACCTGTTTTCCCTCATCAATGGGAACAGTTACAAGACTGTGCCCGGAAAGCGCTACGCAAGCGATTTCTCGGTTATCTACACCGGTTTGTGAGAGCAGCATATGGGTACTCCGGCAAACGCTGCGCCACCAGTCCTCGGGACGTTGCTCATGCCACCCGTCTGCAGGATAGTAGGTCGGGTACTCGATAAAGCACTTGGCAAGCGATGTAAAGTCACGGTCGTAGAGTGAAGCTTTTACGCCGCCGGTACCGAGGTCGTAAGAGATAAAGTACATTATTATCGCCTCCTAGAATTTTCTTTATTAAGCATATCAAACATTATCATGTTTGTAAAGCAAAATTTGAGAAATAATGAAAGAAACTGGAAGAACCTTTATAATATTGAGTAAACAAAACGTGTTGACAGAAATACATAATTATGTTATAGTAAAACGCAAGAATGATAATACATTCTAAAAGGCATAAGGAGGATGTTGAAATGCTGAAACAAGAAGAATGGGGATTTACCAACCCTGTAGTATCTGACCTTTATGGCAAGCCGCCTCTGGTTTGGAAGGACATGGATATCCATTTGGTCGTGTATGAAACAGACATTGAGAACATTGAGAAAGTAATTCCTGAGCCGCTTGAAGCCAGAACAAATAAGGTGTTTGTTTGGCAGTCTCATTTTGACTTGGGTACTACGCAGGGCGCGTTCAGTGAAACGGCGATTTATGTTCAGGTGAAATACAAAGACTATGAGGCCGACTATGAACCGTTCCTCTATGTTGATAGCCACCTTCCGCTGACGGCAGGCCGAGAGATTTGGGGTTATCAGAAGAAAATGGCAGAGATTGAGATTGTCCCCGAGATGGAAGCAGTGCGTGCGCAGACGAATCGCCTCGGTCATCAGATCGTAAAGGCACTGGTCGTTCCGCGCTATATTGCTGATATGAATGAGATTCCCTGGAGCCGCGATGGTGTGTTTTCCCTCAAGTACATTCCCAGCGCCGAGGAAAACGGCGAGCCGCTGCGTCAGCTTGTTCTTACCCCCGGAGAGTTTACAGCGCAGGAGGGGAAGTTCTTTGGCGGTCCTGCCTCGGTAACCTTTGAACGCAGCGAGATCGATCCGACTTATTTGCTTGAGCCGAAAAAGATTATTGGCGGCTACTATGGCAAGGGAGACCTGTATCTTCCGTTTGGCAAGATCGTTTGCGACTACAAAGACTGATTTTTGCACGGAGGCAGGTGATTCACCTGCCTCCGAATTTTATTTGAGGAAGGGGTACTCGTTATGAACGTCTACCATAAGGCTGAAAAGCCTACATTTTACTTTATTGGTGTTACGACGGGGCAGTCTTCGATTATGAGAGTGTTTCCCAAATGGGCTGAGTTGCTTGGTCTGGACGCACAGATCAAGGGTATCGATTTTCAGCCGCACTCCCCTGCGGAACAATATAGAGAAGCGGTTGAGTTTCTGAAAAATGATCCTCTGTCGCTTGGTGCACTGGTCACAACACACAAGCTGGATCTTTATCGGGCTTGCAAGGATCAATTTGACGAAATTGATCCCTTCGCAACGATGCTTGGCGAAGTCAGTTCTCTTTCAAAGAAAGATGGAAAGTTTTGCGCTCACGCAAAAGATCCCATCTCCAGTGGCCTTGCGTTGGAGCATTTTGTCCCCCGGAATTACTGGAGCGAGTACGATGGAGATGTGCTGCTCCTCGGCGCCGGCGGAAGCAGCCTGGCTATGACGGTGTATCTCAGCCAGGAAAAATTCGGCGATAATGTACCGAAGCATATCATTATCGCCAATCGTAGCCAGCCTCGTCTGGACTCTGCGCGAGAGGTCTTGAAGAGTATCAATCCGGCAGTAAAACTGGACTTTGTGCTTTCTCCTACTCCTGCGGATAACAATGCACTGCTTTCTACGCTGAAAAAGCACTCTCTCATTGTTAATGCAACGGGCCTTGGCAAGGATGCTCCCGGCAGTCCCTTGACCGATCAGGCTGTTTTTCCCGAGGACTCCCTTGTTTGGGAGATCAATTACAGAGGAGATCTCCTTTTCAAAAAGCAGGCGGACCAACAGGCGGAAAGCAGGCACCTGCACGTCGAAGATGGCTGGAACTACTTTATCCACGGGTGGACACAGGTGATTTCCGAGGTGTTCCATATGCCGATTGAGGGCGAACTGCTTCAGCGCCTGAGCGACGCTGCGAAACGTCCGCTGTAATGGAGGAAGATATGACAGATAAGTTTAACTGGGACACGGGGTTTGTCCTTGATTTCGACCTGAAGACAGGATTCTCTGAGAATGCAAAAATCACAAAGCGGCACCTTTCTCAAATGCGAGGCATGTTTCATGATGAGAAAGCGTATCAGGAACGCATTATGCAGGGGGATCCACTGGTCTATGAGTTTTATGAGCTTGGCTGCCCTGAACGAGCCGGCGATATTGCATTTGGTACGACGATTCTTTACCCGGGAACGGTGGGTGATGAGTACTTTATGACCAAGGGCCATTTCCACACGGACTTGATGACAGCCGAAATCTACTATACCTTGAGCGGGACAGGGTATATGATGCTTGAAAACAAGGAAGGCGACTGGCGCGCACTTCCTCTCGCTGCGGGACAAGCTGTTTATGTACCTCGAGGCTACGCACACCGCACGATCAATTCCGGTGATGATCCGCTGATTGTTTTCTTTGCGTTTGATGCAGACGCAGGACACGATTATGGCACAATCGAAACGCGTGGCTATCGTCATCTCATTTTGAAAGGGAACGACGGGGAAGATCAGATCGTTCCTAACCCCCGGTGGAACTGACATGCCTGCTGAAAAGGTTACCACTGTACTGGGGGAAATAAGCCCGGAGGCGCTCGGCTTTTGCCAAATGCATGAGCATATCATGCTCCGAAAGGGAGTTCCTGCGTTATTGGATCCTGCTCTGATGGCAGATGATATCGAAAAAAGCACACAGGAGCTCTCGCTGCTCCGCGCTGCGGGCGGCTGCACAGTGGTAGATGCACAGCCGATCGGCTGCGGACGTATGGCGGCAGAGCTTGCCGAGGCTTCTCGCCGTTCCGGCATTACAGTAATTGCGAGCACAGGCTTTCATGTGCGGCGGTTTTATCCTTCTGAACATTGGTTGTTTGATATGACAGAAACCGACTTGGAAAAGCTGTTTTGCCGCGAAATAACAGATGGTATGTATGAGAATTGCGATCTGGCCTTTTCGGGAGAGGCTACAAAGCATCGAGCCGGAATTGTTAAAGCGGCTTTAGAGGAAAGAGGACTTGGTAAGACGGAACGAAAGCTTTTCGCTGCGGCAGCATTTGCCGCTCGCTGCTGCAACGTACCGCTGATGATCCATACAGATCGGGATTCAAATCCTCTGGAACTCATGGATTATCTCCTCTCTTGCGATTTACCACCGGAGCAGATGATCTTCTGCCATCTGGACAGGACAATGCCAAATGGCAATGTTGCAAAAACACTGTGCGCTGAGGGAGCCTATTTGGAATATGACACAATAGGACGTTTCAAATACCACAGTGACAAGGAAGAAATCCGGCGCATCGAAGAGATCCTTGATGCCGGTTGGGTAAAGCGATTGCTGCTTTCTCTCGATACGACAAATCGGAGAATGCTTTCATATGGGGGAGATATTGGCCTGAACTATCTGCTGCAAACATTTCTCCCAGCTATGCATAACAGTGGAATATCAGAAGCGGTGCTTGAACGCATTATGCGCAAAAACCCAAAAGAAGTTTTTGGAAGTTAAAATGAAAAGATGAAATCTTGCGGAGAAAAGCAATGAAAAAATATAAGGTATTAGCAACTCCGAGATCCTTTGCAGCTACGGACCCTGCGCCAGTTCAACTATTGGAGGAAAATGATTGTGAAGTGATCCGCCTTCCGACCAACGGTCACACATTGGAGGAAGATCTGGCGGTGTTTTTGCCGGAGGCAGACGCGATAATCGCAGGACTTGAGACTTATGATAAAGAGACCCTGTTAAAAGGGAAAAAACTGAAGCTGATCTCAAGATACGGGGTTGGATATGATAAGGTTGATTTGCCTGCGGCGAGACAACTCGGAATTCTCGTATCCAATACGCCGGGGGCGAACAGTGATTCTGTTGCGGACTTTACCTTTGCTTTAATGCTGAATATGGCACGAAACATTTGCCACATGGATACAGCGGTGCGCGCCGGAAAGCAGGAGAAACCTGTTTCCGGGCTTGAGGTATGGGGGAAAACAATCGGCGTGATTGGGACTGGCCGCATTGGAAAAGGGGTCGTTCAACGCGCAGCCGGGTTCAATATGAACATTCTTGCAAACGATGCTTATCCGGATCATGCATTTCTGGAACGATTCGGCGGTCAGTACGTCGATCTTGACAGAATTTACCGTGAAGCGGATTTTATCACCATTCATGCTCCTTTGACCGACGCGACAAATAACATGATCAATGAGAGAGCGCTTTCTATGATGAAGCCAACAGCGGTTTTAATCAATGCTGCTCGCGGCGGTATTGTAGATGAAGCGGCTCTCTACATGGCATTGAAGGAACATCGGATTTATGGCGCGGCCCTGGATGCGACGGAAATCGAGCCTGCCTGCGGCAGCCCGCTTGCGCTACTTGATAATTGCATTCTCACTCCTCATGCGGGTGCAGCGACTAGAGAGGCAAGCCTTAAAATGGGATTGCTCGCTGCGCAGAATGTGATTGACGTACTTCGGGGGAAGGAATGCCGATATATTGTGAATGAGTAGAAGGAGTTACTATGAGTAAAGTAATGGACATCCTTGAACAGGTTGGTGTGATACCTGTTGTTGTAATCGAAAATGAAAACGATGCCACTCCGCTTATCAAAGCGATGAAGGATGGGGGAATTCCTGTTGCAGAGGTTACCCTACGTACCCCTGTGGCTCTTGGAGCAATTCGGCAGATTGCGGCACTTGCAGATCCTGATATTGTTGTCGGTGCAGGTTCTGTAACGACCATCGAGCAATGTCGGGAAGCTGTTCGTGCTGGCGCGCAGTTTATCGTTTCTCCGGGATTCTGTGAGGAAGTGGTCAAGTTCTGCGTAGAGCATGGAGTTGATGTTATTCCGGGCTGTGTTACGCCTACAGAGATTATTAAGGCTGTGGCCTGCGGAATCAATACAGTCAAGTTCTTTCCTGCTAATATCTATGGCGGCCTTTCCGCAATGAAGGCGCTGAACGGCCCGTTTCCCAGAGTTTCCTTTGTGCCGACCGGCGGGGTCAATGGGGACAATCTCAAGGAATACCTGAAAGCCCCATATATTCGCGCAGTGGGTGGAAGTTGGATTTGCAGCAAGAAGGATATCGCAAATGGTGACTTCGATCATATTACCGCTCTTTGCCGAGCGGCGCGTGAGTCTGTTGATGCGGTAAGAAATGTATAGGCGTGATACAACATATTTTCCTGCTGACGAGGAAAGAAGGATAAAGTTGATTATCTTCGATATGGACGGTGTTCTTTTTGACAGTGAACCGTACCATGCTCGCGCAGAGAAAATGATGCTTAGCCGCTGCGGAATTCACGAGGAACTCGGAGAGCAGGCAGGCAAATCGCATGCGGATATTTGGACACCTCTGATTGAGCGCTACCAATTGAAGATTTCCCAACCAGAGCTTGAGCGCCAACAGAATGCGCTGACCATGCAATTGATGCGGGCGGATGCTGTGCCGTTGCACGAGGGACTGAAAGAAGTGTTGAGCTTATTGCAGGCCAACGGAATACAAGCGGCGGTTGCCTCGTCTACCTCAAGCGATATGGTGGAAGAAATGCTCTCGTATTATGGAATACGGCAGATGTTCTGCTGCGTGAAGACAGGGAGTAACGTGAAGCGCAGGAAACCATATCCGGACATTTATCAGGCGGTATTGCGAGAGTGTGGAGTTGAAGGGCGGAACGCGCTTGCGGTAGAAGATACCGATACGGGAATGAGAGCTGCAGTCAGTGCCGGAATCCCGTGCTTGGGCTATCGCAATCCAACATCCGGGAACCAGAAACTGGACATGGGGTGCACAGTTATTGAGAAAATGATGGAAATTCCTGCGTTCTTGCAGGAGATATAGTTCAAAAAGAGCGTGGCATACTCCTCTGAGGGGTATGCCACGCTCGCGCTTAAAAAACTAATGCGAGAGTTCACTTCTTCTGAGGGAAGCATTCTGGAAATTGCTGCATTATGGCGGCGCCGTCATCTGCTTGCGAAAATATAGCAGTTTGTATTCTGTGATTCCTGCGTTCTAATACACTCTTGAGTGCGCTTCAACTAAATTAGAACTGCTGTGTTAAGAGCACTGAGCAATGGCTTGATACGATCGAGTCAAGGCTGCACTACGAGCGCTGGTACTGCGGCCACTATCATACGGACAAGGAGATCGACAAGATCTGCTTCATGTTTCAGGACTATGCGCTGCTGCCGCATCAGATTTCCCTTTCTGCGGAGAAGGAAATGATTCGCCGGATGCAGCGACAGGCCGAGATTGTCGAGGCGCTGGGCCTGATGGATGAGACTCCAAAGCAATAAGAGAATTTATGATACCTTCGTCCGGTTTGACCAGTACGCAGACGGAGATCCCTATTCCGATCCCAATTATGTTCATTGTTTTCGCATGGTATTGCGGGCAATTCACGAGAATCGAAAGATGCGGATCCGATTCCACGGACACACCGGAGCTCGGCATTCCGTTGTCTGTAATCCGTACCGCTTGGAGTATTCCGAGAAGGACGATAAATTCCGGATCTTAGTGACGGGGATGCGGCGGATGAATACAGTCAACATGGCCCGTATCCGATTCTGTGAACTGCTGGAAGAATATGATCCTGCATCTGTGACCGTTCCGAAAGGACATCTGAAAGAACTCACCTTAACATAGAAGATTTGATCTGTGTGAGAAGCAATCAATGGTGTATTAGAACGCAGGATTCCATAAAATGCAAAAAGCTATATACAGGACTGGACATGCGCATTTTGACCTGCTATAATAATGTATTGTATCCGGGTATAGCGAAGTTGGTATCGCGCCTGGTTTGGGACCAGGAGACCGTGCGTTCGAGTCGCACTACTCGGACCAAAATGTGTTGATGAAAGATGCAGCACAGAAAACACCGCACGAAAGTGCGGTGTTTTCGCATATAACGCACCACTTTTAGAGCGAAAAAGTTGTAAAAACTCGATTTTTCAAAATTTCAGTTTTGCCCCGCGAGAGGCGACATTTCAGAGATGCAGCCGGTCTTTTTTATGGACTGGTGTGACTCGAACACCGAGGCTTAAAAAAGAATAAAGAATAAGAAGAAAGGTCGCCGTCGGCTCCCCATGCGGGAGAGAACGGCGGCCTTTTTCGACTCATAGGTGCTTATGTTGTTTTTGCTTCGTTTGTCTATCATTCCTTGGTGGTGTTGGTAATAGCTTTTACTGGACCTTTCGGGTATGCTTGCGTTACAAAAAACGAGGAGGTATCCGAGAATGGCAACTACTAAAAACTTGTGTGCTCAGATTCCCATCGACCTACATGAGCGGGTCAGTGAAGAACGAGAACGGCTGGGCCAGACTACCAGCGAGTACATCACAAATCTCATCCAAGAATACTACGACATGATTGAAAATCAGAAAGGCGGCATTCAAATGACTGAAAAAGGTAGAACGATGGCATTCCAGATTCCCGAAGAACTCTTCCAGCGCATCAAGCGTCACCTGGAGCGCGAGACGCTCCGCAGCGGCAAAAAGCTCACCCAGAGAGACTTCGTGCTGAACCTGATCACGCAGGCGCTGGACGAAGCGGACGCTGAGAACGCCGCAGAGCAGAACGCCCCCACTGAGGCCCCTGTCGCGCTCCGTGTGGCCGACGTGACCACTCCAGCGGACACGGACACCCCCGACGAAGATAACGCCGTGTAAGCCCGCATTAAAGCCAAAACAAAAGAACATGATTTAGGGAAAAGCCACCCAGGACATCCGAGGTTCGGATGCCCTGGGTGGCTTTTTGCGTTTCATAAAAGAAAGGAGGTCATCACCATGGCAAGCGAGATCAGAAACCGCTTCACAGACACAGAAATGCAGGTCGCCAGAGAAACGGACCTGCCGGAGCTGCTCTCCCACCTCGGCTATCAGGTCAAGCGCGTGGGACGCTTCCATACTACCACGGAGATGGACAGCCTGCGGATCAAGGACCGGCGTACCTGGTTCCGGTATTCCCAGAATACCGGCGGGGATGCCATCACCTTCCTCCAGCAGTTTTGCGAAAAATCCTTTCCGGAAGCGGTGGGATACCTTCTGACCTTCCATGGGAAAGCCAGAGACGCGCCCGTTCCACAGCCAAAGCCGATCAGCCAGAAGCAGGCGCTTTCCCTGCCGCCCCGCAATGCGGATGACCGCAGGGTCTTCGCCTATCTCCGCAAGCGCGGCATCGCAGCCCAGGTGATCCGGCAGTTTCTGAATGCTGGGCTGCTGTACCGCTGCACCCGCTGCGGTTATCACCGTACCGTGACGCTGAAACAGACCGAGCGCCGCAAGAAGAATAAAAAAATAGCCGCCGCTGTCTACCTGTATCAGGCAGACAACGACGGCAAATGGGGCAAGCTTCGGTTTGATTTTGAAAACGGCACGGCGGAGATCGTAAAGCTGGCGGATTGGGACACGGTGAAAAGCAATATCTTTGCAAAGACGGCGATACGGTTTGCGCAGGGTTTGCCGGAGACGAGACTGCTGAAATCTACAGTGGTTCCGTTTGAGATGGAACGGCTGGATCTGATTTAATCATGATGGAAAGCAAAACGACGCCGTTGACAACATCTTCGGATCGTGCTACAATTTGACTGAAATGAACAATGTGGTCATAAATCCAAGGAGCGTGCGCAGTGGCTTTTACAGATGAACAGAATGAACAGATCCGCAAAGACCTGATCCGGGAAGCCCGGCGCTGCGGCATTACCATCGGGATGCGGAAAACCTCAGTGGAGCAGCTGACAAATTCCGTCGGTATTTCCAAGGGATCGTTTTATAAATTCTTTGATTCCAAGGAGCTGCTGTTTTTCGCCGTGCTGGAGGATATCCATACAGAGTGTTTCGCAGCGGCGCAGAAGTCTTTGCAGGAAAATACAGCCTTATTGCCTGCCGACCGCGCGGCAGCGGCGATCCTGGCGGCCTGTCGGTGGCTGGCCGAGACGAAAGCCTTTGTGTTCATCGAAAATGACTCGGATTTTCTCCTGCACCGACTGCCGGAGGAAGTGAAGACCGCTCACTATCACGACGACGAGACCCACATCCGTGCCCTGCTGGAAGGGGGCGGCATGGCACTGGCAGCGGCCACGGTGCGCGGCTTGATTTTAACTGTCTCCCATCAGGAGCAGATCGGGGCGCTTTACCCGCAGGTGCTGGAAACGCTGGTGCGCGGCGCTTGCCGGGAACTATTTGAATAAGCGGAAAGGCCGCAGCGATGTGGCTTTTTCAAAGGACTGCGGTTAGCCTGCTCTAACCCGTCTGTGCCATCCATGTGAGTTAGATGGATTTAACATCTTGCTATGAGGACAGGACAATGGAAAAGCAAAAAAATTTCTGGGATAAAAACGCCGAACGGTACGACTGCTTCATGCGAAAGGACGCCGCAGCTTATGAGCAGATGTACGAGCTGCTGCGCCCCGTGGTGCGGCACAAAACCGTGCTGGAGCTGGCCACAGGCACGGGGCTGATCGCCAAAAACATTGTAAACAGTGCCGCTCATATTGAGGCCACAGACGCTTCGCCGGAGATGATCGCAGAAGCGAAGCGGGACAACCAATCCGCCAAGCTGCATTTCTCCGTGCAGGATATGTTCCACCTGCCTTATGCCGACGAAAGCTTTGACGTGGTCATCGTGGCCAATGCGCTGCATATCGTGCCGGAGCCGGAGAAGGCTCTCTCCGAAATTCGCCGGGTGCTGAAAGACGACGGCGTGTTGGTTGCGCCGACCTTTACCCACGCAGATAACGCTTTCTTTGGAAAGGTCAAAGCATTTTTCATGAAGCTGGCAGGCTTTCCGCTGCACAGCAAATGGACGAGTGCAGATTATCTTTCGTTCCTGCGGGAAAACGGCTGGATGGCGCGGAAAAGCACCGTGCTGAAAGCGTCCTTCCCACTGACCTACGCAGAGTGTGTGAAATCGGAGGGATGAACCATGCAGATATTAGAACACGGGCAGGAACATGAGCGGACGCTGCTGTTTTTCCCCTGCACGGCAGAGCCTGTATGGGCCTTTGCCGACACAATCGCGCAGCTTTCTCAGAGATGGCATGTTTTTCAGGTGGTGTATGACGGCCATCAGCCGGAGTACCCCGGGGACTTCACCTCGGTTGAGCAGACTGTGGATGAGGTGATTTCTTATCTGAAATCCCGCAGCGTCTCCCGTCTGGACGGGGCCTATGGGTGCTCCATGGGCGGCGCGTGCCTGACGCGTATGCTGGCATTGGGGAAAATACCCATCAGCCGAGCCATCATCGACGGCGGGATCACGCCCTATCAGCTGCCCTTCTTAGTGCGAAAGCTGCTGCTGGCTCGGGATGTGCTGTCCTTCAAAATGGCGGCATACAGCCGAAAAATTCTGGAAGCGGCCTTTCCGCCGGAACGGTTTACCACCGCAGGGCACGACCCCAAAAAGGAGTACGACGCCATGGAAGCCTATCTCAAAACCTTTTCCGATCGGACGATCCGCAATATATTCTGGTCCGCCAACAACTACGCGCTTCCGAAGTGCCCCGCAAAACCCGGCACGAAGCTCACCTACTGGTACGGCGATGACGAAAAGAGGGACCGCAGGCGCGACATTCAATTCATCAAGCGCTATTTCCCGCAGGCACGCATTCACGGCATTCCGAAAATGGCACACGCGGAGCTGGTGATGGTGCATCCGGAGAAATTCTGCCGGTATGCGGAAAAATTTCTGACTTTGCAAACGGAGGAAGCATGACATGAAAGAAAAAATCAGACTCTCCGGCGTGCCGGAGACCATGCTGCAGACCGTTTATGCCAGGGCGAAGGAGAGCCGGGGGCGCGGCGCGATTCACGATGCAAAAGCGGAAGAAATCATCGAGAAACTGGACTACGATTTTTCCCTTGCCGACAAGGACACAGCCATGCACAGCGGCGTCATTGCCCGCACCATCGTGCTGGACCGGCTGACAAAAGCGTGGCTTGGGGCGCATCCCGGCGCGGTGGTGGTCAACATCGCCTGCGGGCTGGATACCCGATGCTATCGGATGTCGGGGTACGCACATTGGTATAACCTCGACCTGCCGGAAACGATGGCGGTGCGGGAAAAGCTTCTGCCGGAAAGCGGCACGATTTCACAGATTGCCATGTCCGCCATGGAAGATTGGGGCAGCAAAATCAGCGAGCAGAATGTGCCGGTGCTGATTGTCATTGAGGGACTGACCATGTACCTGAACGCAAAAGATGTGCAGCAAATTTTCGCAGTGATTTCCAGCCGTTTTTCCCAAGCCACTATATTTGTGGAAACCATGAATCCTGCGATGGTGCGGCACTTCAAGGAGAAATCCATTGACGCAAGCAACGCAAAATTTACTTGGGGAATCAAGAATGGGAAAGCACTTGCCGAACTGCTGCCGGATTTTCGGTTTGTGGAGGAACACAGCTTAACCGAGGGCATGGCGGTATTTGCACCGATTTGTAAACTGCTGGACAAGCTACCCACCGTGCGGAATATTTCTAATAAGATCATCGTTCTGGAAAAGGAGTTGTAGAAGATGTCATTCTTTGAAAACACCCGCAAACCTGTGGGCCTCGGCGGGAAGCTCATGGTCGCCATGATGAATTTGGGTCACAGCCCTGTGGAGCGCTGGGGGCTTCAATTTCTGAATGCTGCGCCGGATGCCAAGGTGCTGGACTGCGGCTGCGGTGGTGGTGCGAACATGAAAAGGCTGCTGAAAAAATGCCCGCAGGGTATCGTGAAGGGCATCGACTATTCGCCCGTCAGCGTGGAGAAGACGAAAAAGGTCAACGAGACCGCCATCGCGAAGGGGCGCTGTGCCGTCCTGCAAGGCAATGTGGCGGATATGATCTTCGCAGATGACTGGTTTGACGCGGTCACCGCTTTTGAAACGGTCTACTTCTGGCCGAATCTGCCGCAGTGTTTTCGGGAGGTTTATCGGGTGCTGAAGTCCGGCGGAACCTTTCTCATCTGCAACGAGAGCAGTGGCGACACGGACAAGGATGAGAAGTGGACGGAGATCATCGGCGGTATGACCATATACAGCGGCGATGAGCTGAAAACATTTCTGGAAAACGCTGAATTCTGCAATGTTCAAATCCATAAAAACAAAATGGGCTGGCTCTGCGTGACAGGACAGAAGCGGGAGGAATAAGGAATGCTGCTGCAAACGATTCCGGAAGGACTGGGGCTGGGGGCGCTACTGGTCTTGGTGTGCGCTGTCGGCATCCACAAGGGCGCTGTCGGCATGGCGCATTTGTATGACGAAAAGGTGCAGGAGCGATGCATCGCACTGGGGCTGACCACAAGGGAGAAGATCAAACGGAACGCGCTGCGCTTCAAGGCAATCTGCATTCCAATCTACCTTTTTTATGTGCTTCTTTGCGTGTATGCCATCAACGGTGCGCAGACATTTTGGGGCGGCTTCTGGCAGTGCTTTGTCATCCTGTCTGTGATGAATCTCATCGACCGGCTTGGCATCGACGGCTATTGGGTCGGACACACCAAGGCGTGGGTAATACCGGGGACAGAGGATCTGATGCCGTACATCTCGAAATCAGACAAGCAGAAGAAATGGCTGTTCGGAACACTGGGAATGGCCGTGATTTCCCTGCTCCTTGCGGGACTCGGGCTGCTGCTGTAAGGAGGAAATACCGATGTCAAAGAAAGCGACCGAATTTCAGAAAAGAGAAATGAGCAAGATGTACCGCGGCAAGCAAATATTCAAGCCGCTGAATACCGGCTGGGTGGACGAGCATGTGGCCTGCGTCCGGGAATGGGTGGCAAACATCTTTTTCTATCGCAAGGGCGATACCACCATCATGATCGACGCTGGTTACAATTACGACCGGCTGGCGGAAAAGATGGGCTGGCTAGGTATTGACCCGCAGTCCATCCGGCATATCCTCATCACTCATCAGGACACCGACCATGTGGGTGCGGTGGAGGCAGACAGCCCCGGTTTGTTCCGGAGCGCAAAGCTCTATATCGGCGAGATTGAAAACCGGTATCTCACCGGCGAGGTGCGGCGAAAAGTCATATATCATCTCTATAAATTGCCGCAGGTCGCAATTAACAACGAAAAGGTGCTGCTGCATGACGGCGAGACTTTCGAGATTGACGGCATCAAAATTGAGTGCTTTCTCGTGCCCGGCCATACATGGGGGCATATGGTCTATCTCATTGACGACAAATATCTCTTCACCGGCGACACTCTCTGGTTCGGCTCGGACGGCGGCTACAGCTTCATTTCCTCTCTGGCAGAAAGCAACAAACAGGCGGTAAAGTCGCTGGCGGCGCTGGAGCAGAAGCTGCAAAGCCGTGGATTACACCCGCTGTTCCTCACCGGCCACACCGGCTGGACGGACAACTTCGAGTTCGCCTTTGCCCATAAGGACAAGCTTTGCTCACCGTTCCGAAAGCGGGTTCCCGACCCCACCGCGCCTTATGACGCTTATGATGAATCGGACGACACGAAAAAAATGGCAAAGAACGGGTTCCTGAAGGGAGTGGGAAGATGAAAGTTTATTCCTTCGGCGCAGAAAATGCCCCGGTCATCCTACTGCTTCCCGGCACCTGCTGCCACTGGAAGGGCAATTTTGGACGGGTCATTCCGCTGCTGTCGGACAGGTATCGCGTTCTCTGCGTCAGCTACGATGGTTTCGATGAAACGGAACATACCGAGTTTCCCACTATGCTGGAGGAAACAGAGAAAATAGAATCTTACATTCAGGAACATTGCGGCGGACATATCCGGGCGAGCTATGGCTGCTCGCTGGGCGGCTCTTTTGTGGGGCTGCTGGCGGCGCGGCAGAATATTCATATGGATTACGGAATTCTCGGCAGCTCTGATCTGGATCAGGCGTCCCCTTTCGCAGCAAAGCTGCAAACGAATTTGCTGCTGCCGCTGATCTATCCGGTGATCCGGGACGGGCAGGTCAAGAGTCGATTGCTGCAAAAACGCCTCACGCAGCGAAAGTCGGAAATGGGCGGCTATGTGCAAGCGTTCATGGAGATGCTCGGCGGCGCACGACCTTATGTGACCGTGCAGAGCTGCAAGAATCAGTTCTATTCCGACCTTGTCACCCCGCTGCCGGACAAGATCAACGTTCCGGGAACAGAGATTCATATTTTCTATGCGCTCAAAATGGGTGAGAAATACCGCGAGCGCTATGAACGGCACTTTGCAAACCCAGCCATTCACGAGCAGGACTTGCAGCACGAGGAGCTGCTGGCCTGTTATCCGGAGTGCTGGGTGCAGTTGGTGAAGGATATCATGGAGGGAAAGCAATGAAGCATCAGCACTTTGATGTGGGAACCGCCGGCTTTTACGGCGCGTACTGGGCGTGTGCTGGCGAATCGGACTGCGCGGTCATTGCGATGATTGGTGACGATCCGGAGGATCGGCTGGCCCGCTCGGCCGCGAAATGGCTCTGCGGGCGGGGCGTAAATGTGCTCACCATGTCGCCTGCGAAAAAGGATTACGGCCATCATAATTATCCGCTGGAGCGCATGGAGGCGGCCATTTCGTGGCTGAAAGCCAACGGGAACAAAAAAATCGGCATTGCCGGGGCGTCGACCACCGGAACGCTTGCGCTGACGGCGGCGGCCATGTTCCCAGAGATCACCCTGACCATTGCCATGACGCCCAGCGACTTTGTGTGGCAGGGCTTTATGCAGGGCAAGAAGGACGGCTGCAAGGAGTGGCCGGTCGAGGGCGAATCGCTGTTTTCCTACGCAGGCAAACCGCTGCCCTATATGCCGTTTTGCTATCAGCACCCGGACTATTGGCACTGTATCGCCGCCGAGAGCAAACGCACCGGCGATATGGTAAACTCCCGCAAGCTGTTTGACGATTCCGAGGCGGCGCACCCGATCGAGCCGGAGGAGTATATTCCCGTCGAGAACATCCATGGCAAGCTGCTGCTCATCGGCGCGGAGGACGACGTGCTGTGGGATGCCGCCAGATACATCCACCGCATGGAAAAGCGCCTTGCGGAAAAGCCCCATGAATGCGAGGTTGAGACGGCGGTTTATGCCCACGGTACCCACTTTGTTTTCCCGGAGGGAATGCTGAAGATCATGCTGCCTGTGGGAGCAGGTCTCTTCGTCCGTCTGGCATTTCAGGCAGCAAAGCAGTTTCCGGAAGCGTGCAGACAGACACGCCAGGATATTGACCGCCGCGTGAGCGCAGCCATCCACACATGGACGAGCACGGAGTAAACGCCGGCATCGGCACAGGCGCATGGCATTCCATTGGAGAAAGGCGGTGTTGACCATCGTTCACATTACTTACCATGACGAAACCAATATCGGTTCCTGCCCGATCGGTCAGACAGGCGGCTTTGAAAACGCCGACGGAAACGGAGAAATTCACTGTTTTCGGATCTTTGACGGCGTGAGCGTGATGCTGATGCAGCTGGAAATGGGATCGTATACGGAGATCCGCACACAGGTCGGCGTGCTGGAAGTCAACTTCTGCATCAACGGACGCTTCGAAACCAGCTTTTCCATGCGCAGTCATGTTCTGCTGAAACCGGGAGACATGGCGATCAGCTGCTACGATGGGCTGCACGGGACAAAGTCGGAGTCACACTTTCCGCTTGGCTATTACGAGGGCCTTTGTCTCGAAATCGACCCCGCAGCCGCAGGACACTGGATACGTCTGAATGCTCCGGCATTTCCCATAGACTTTACCGCGCTCAAGCAGAATCTTCTGGGCAGCAAGTGGTATATGGTCGGCCCCGCCGGTCCGCGCTGCGAGCATGTATTCCGTGAGCTTTATGAAAGCGCCTCCTACGCAGAGCGCGGCTTTTTGCAGCTGAAGGTTCTGGAGCTGATGCTGCTGCTGGGGCGCATTCCGCAGGAACGTGCTGCGGATCCGTATTGCTCTGCCGAGCAGACGGCACTGGCACACCATCTCCGGGATCATCTGCTGACGAACCGGGAGGGATGTGTGTCCCTTGCCCAGCTGGCGGCAGAGCACGCGATTTCCGTGTCGCACCTGCAAAAGCTGTTCAAGCAGACCTATGGTATGCCTGTCTACCATTACATCAAGGAATACCGTCTGGAGCAAGCAGCGGTGGAGCTGGTTCGCAGCAGGAAGCCTATTACAGAGATCGCCCAGCACGCAGGATATGACAACGCCAGCAAATTTTCGGAGAGCTTTAAAAAGCGGTACGGGAAGACACCGTCCCGCTATCGCGCTGATAAAACGAATGCAGTAAAACGGAGCATAGAAACCAAAACGGAGTAGTTTGAAAGCGCGAATCATGTTAGAATACGCGGTGGTTAGAGGACGCTAACTAAGAAGTTTCAGGAGGTACTGTATGAAAAAGAAATTTGCTGCTTTTGTGCTTTGCGTGATCTGCCTGCTGTCGGCTGCCGGCTGCGGCCAGACGAAAACAGATGAACAGACGCCGCCGGCGGCTGACCAGAGCACGACGACCGACGATTATCTGACCGGCATCGGCGGCACTTATGTGGAGCTGTTTCCGGAGCTGTCAAAGTCCGAGTATCGGAATATCTGGATCGATGCCACCGCGCCGCTGGTAGGCGCGGAGAACGCGGAGGCCACCACGGATCTGCTGCTGGGGATGTGCATGGCGGAGCCTTACGGTCCGGAAGCTGCGGAAAAATACGAGGCAGATCCGGACAGCATGGCGTTCAACTGCTATTTTCTTGGCGGCATCGACAAGTTCGTGATGGACGGTCACACGATCACCGGCCTGGACGCGCAGGGACAGGAGGTTTTCTCCCACACCTATAAGCTGCTGGATGAGAAAAACGAAAACGGCTTCATCTTCTATCAGAGCGAGGATGAAAATTCCGGCGAGTTTACCTATTTTGCGTTTTCACCTGACACCATGGAGACCACCTATCATCTGGAGTTCCGCTATGCAGAAGATCTCAGCGACCTGCAAAGCTGGTTCGAGGGCAATTACGCCTACTGGAACGCAGCGGCCATCGCGGAGAACTATGATCAGGCGACCATGGAAAATGTCATTGAGCTGTTCGCCACAGAAAATCTGTCGAATGCAGAATAATTGCTCTTTGCGCACCCGTTTGGATCAAGCGGGTGCGCATACCGTTTTTCAAATGAGGATGTGATTTAATTGAAAAAACAGTCTGATCTTTCCCGGCTGATGGGTTACGCCGGGAACTACCGATATTTCACCTACGCTTCGTGGGTGTTGTCCGGGGCCAGTGCGCTGGTGGCGCTGGTGCCTTTTGTGTACATCTGGAAGATCCTGCGGGATGTGCTGGACGCAGCGCCAAACTATGCGCAGGCGGTGAACATCCCCCATTACGGCTGGATGGCAGTGTTATTCGCGGTGCTGTCTTACCTTATTTACATTGCGGCACTGATGTGCTCCCATCTGTCGGCGTTCCGGGTGGCGACCAATCTGCGGCTGGCAGTGTCGGAGCATCTGGCAGTGCTGCCGCTGGGCTTTGCCGAGACCTTCGGCAGCGGTAAGCTGCGCAAGATCATCCACGAGAGCACCGGAGCCGCCGAGACATATCTTGCCCACCAGCTGCCCGACCAGTACAATGCCATCGCCACCCCGGTGGGGCTGCTGGTGCTGCTGTTGGCGTTCGACTGGCGGCTGGGGCTGCTGAGCCTTGCGCCGGTGGTGCTGGCTTTCCTCATTATGGCGACCATGACCGGCAAGCGGATGGTTGAAAAAATGCGGCAGTACGGCAACGCCTTGGAGGCGATGTCCAACGAGGCAGTGGAATACGTCCGGGGCATCCCGGTGGTCAAGACCTTCGGGCAGTCGGTTTTCTCATTCAAAAAGTTCAAGGCCACCATTGACGAATACGAAAAATGGGTAATCTCCTACACCAAAGATCTGCGCCTGCCCATGATGTTCTACACCGCCGCCGTCAACGGCGTGTTCGCCTTTCTGATTGCGGGCGGACTGCTGTTCACGACACACGGCGTGACACCGGAATTCCTGCTGAACCTGCTGTTCTATATCATCATCACGCCGGTGATCTCCCTGACTTTGACCCGCATGATGTACATGAGCGAGAGCAAGATGGTGGTAGCGGATGCGCTGGCACGCATCGACTCGGTGCTGGAGGCAGCGCCCATGCAGGTTCAGGCTGTTCCGCAGCACCCGCAGGATGCTTCTGTCGCGCTGCAGAACGTGCGTTTCAGCTACGATGGAAAAACCGAAGTCATCAAGGGCGTTTCGCTGGAGATCCAGCCGGGTCAGACCGTGGCTTTTGTGGGCACCTCCGGCGGCGGAAAATCCACGCTGGCAAACCTTGTCTGCCGGTTCTTTGATGTGCAGAGCGGCAGCGTCCGGGTGGGCGGAGCGGATGTGCGGGATATCCCCAAGGAAGAGCTGATGGATACCATCTCCTTTGTGTTCCAGAACAGCCGCCTGCTCAAGGGCAGCATTCTGGATAACGTCCGTCTGGGCAGACCGCAGGCCACCGAAGCCGAGGTGCTGGCGGCGCTCAAGACCGCCCAGTGCATGGATATTATAGAAAAGTTCCCAGCGGGCATCCATACCGTCATTGGCACCAAGGGCGTGTATCTTTCCGGCGGCGAGCAGCAGCGCATCGCCATTGCCCGTGCTATGCTGAAAAATGCGCCCATCCTGATTCTGGATGAGGCCACCGCTTTTGCCGACCCAGACAATGAAGCCAAGGTGCAGGCAGCCTTTGCCCGGCTTGCCAAGGGCAAAACCGTGCTGATGATCGCACACCGCCTGTCTACCGTAGCCAACGCCGACTGCATCTATGTGGTGCAGGATGGGCAAATTGCAGAATCCGGCACAAAGGACGAACTGTGCGCGCAGAACGGCCTGTTTGCCCGGATGTGGCAGGATTATCAGGCCTCGGTGCAGTGGAAGGTCGCAAAGGAGGGGTAAAGGATGATCGAAAAAATTCAACACGCCACGGCCAGCTCCCCGGAGGGCGCAAAGGGGCTTGTAAAGGGCGTTCTGGCCTGTGCGTTCCAAAACATGGCATTCATGCTGCCCACCGGGCTGCTGTATCTTCTGGTAAAAGACCTGTTGGCAGGCTCCACGAGCGGGAGAACCGCCTTTTATCTGCTGGGTTGTGCGGCCTGCTTTGCGCTGATCCTGCTGACCACATGGTTCCAGTACAACGGCACCTATTTTACGACCTATAAAGAGAGCGGCACCCGCCGCCTGACCCTTGCGGAACGGCTGCGCAAGCTGCCCCTGTCCTTTTTCGGCAAGCGCGACCTTGCCGACCTGACCAGCACCATCATGGCAGACTGCGAGGTGTTGGAAAAGGACTGCTCCCACTTCATCCCCGGTCTATTCGGTTCTCTCATCTCCACGGTGCTCATTGCCATGAGCCTGTTCGCCTTTAACGGACGGATGGCTCTGGCAGCCCTGTGGGTCATCCCGGTATCCGTTGCCATCGTGGTGGGCAGCTACCGGGTGCAGGACAAGGTGCAGGCCAAGACCATGGTGGCGAAAATGGCCTGTGCGGACGGCATTCAGGAGTACATCGAGACTCTCCGGGACCTGAAAGCCAGCAATGCGGAGCAGCGTTATCTGTCCGGTCTTTCCGGCAAAATTCGGGCTGTGGAAAAGCAGTCCATCGCAGCAGAACTGGAAACAGCGCTGTTTGTGTCCTCTGCGAGCATGGTGCTCAAGCTGGGCATTGCATCGGTGGCACTCACCGGCTCGGTGCTGCTGGTGCAGGGCAGTATCGATGTGCTGACCCTGTTTCTGTTCCTGATGGCGGCTTCCCGGATGTATGACCCTATGCAGGGCGCGTTGCAGAATCTGGCGGCGGTCATTGCCATGCGCACCAATGTAGGGCGGATGAACGAGATTCTGGACGCTCCCCTGCAGACCGGCAGCGAGCAGCTGACCAATCAGGGCTGCGATATCGTGTTCGACCATGTGGGCTTTGCCTACAACTCCGGCGAAACGGTGCTGCGGGATGTCTCCTTTACCGCAAAGCAGGGCGAGGTCACGGCACTGGTGGGTCCCTCCGGCGGCGGCAAGACTACCGTTTCCCGGCTGGCGGCACGGTTCTGGGACTACCAGAAGGGCAGCATTACCGTGGGCGGCATGGAGGTTTCCCGAATCGACCCGGAAAAGCTCATGAGCCTGTATTCCATCGTGTTTCAGGATGTGACTCTGTTTGACAATACGATACTGGAAAATATCCGTCTGGGGCGCAAAGGTGCCACCGACGAGGAGGTCCTTGCGGCGGCAAAGCTGGCAAACTGCGAGGAATTTGCCGAAAAGCTGCCGGACAAGTGGAACACGAACATCGGCGAGAATGGCTGCGCCCTTTCCGGCGGCGAGCGTCAGCGCATTTCCATTGCCCGTGCCTTCCTGAAGGACGCGCCCATCATTCTGCTGGACGAAGCCACCGCCAGCTTGGACGTGGAGAACGAAACTGCCATTCAGGAGGCTCTTTCCCGGCTCATAAAACACAAAACTGTCCTTATCATTGCCCACCGGATGCGCACCGTAGCCGGGGCGGACAAAATCGTGGTGCTGTCCGACGGCGTGGTGGCCGAACAGGGCGCGCCCGATGCACTTTATGCCCGGAACGGCCAGTACACCCACATGGTGGATTTGCAGACCGAAAGCCAGAGCTGGGCCATCTGACCCAATTCAAAAACAGCCCCTCGACACAACAAAAAAGGACATCTATTCGAAAGAATAGGTGTCCTTTTTAGCACCCAAATCCGTCAGCTAACAGTCATGTTTAAATCACTTCCTTATCACTGTTAAGCCAATGGTTTCAAGGTTTTCCTTTTTTTAAGCCGGACCTCAAGAAGCATAGATTTTGATTTCTTGAACCAATGGGCTTGTGTCAGGTATTCCTTGTTCAATGTCTACTGTGATGTTGGATCTAAATCCGTCGAATTCGACGGGTTTAGGCAGTTAGCCAGATCCGATTCATAATCACCACGCACTACCGCACTCGGTGAGTGAACGACATT
>Ga0129315_1000269_pt1 | contig 51537 bp, 41 predicted proteins | sample Cm827metagenome_FD_94432 | JGI IMG/M metagenome (GOLD analysis project Ga0129315, IMG submission 94432) | Eastern black-and-white colobus group fecal microbial communities from Wisconsin, USA - Cm827 metagenome | ecosystem: Host-associated > Mammals > Digestive system > Large intestine > Fecal... | reverse complement strand
GATTTGGGCAAGCCGATTTATTACTCTCGGCTTGTTTGCCATGCGCTAATTTAATTACGAAAATAATCAAATAACCTGAAATTAATTTCAGGTTAAGCTTGACTTTTGTTAGCAGGTTTTTGTAAAATAAAAGCAAGTATTTATATTTTATAATATGTATCCGTTATAATATGTATTTCTTTAAATACATAAGTAAAGTTTTACTTATAATATAAAATGTGAAATTTTTTCTAAAACATAGTTATAGTCTGCTATATAAGAATTTAATTATATTACTCTTCATATGAGAAGTATTAAAATAATATATAATTAGACTTGATTTTATATAAAGTAAAGATTATCATATAGTAAAGAAAATGAGATTTACATTAGGAGGAGACATAATGAATAAAAAATTAATTAATTTAGGACTAGGAGTATTAGCAGGTGCAATTGGAGGTAAAATTCTTCAATCAAAAACTGTAAAAAATCTTGCGGTTTCAACTGTAGCTGAAGGTTTAAAAGTTAAAGAAGGAATTGACAAGACTGTTGAAAATATTAAGCTTTCTACAGAAGATTTAGTTGCAGAAGCTAAAGTAAAAAAAGAAGAAGATGAAAAAGCTGAAGCTGAAAGAAAAGCTAAAGTAGATATTGAAGAAGTTGCCAAAGAAGAAGTAGAAGAAACAACTGTAGAAGAAGTAAAAGAAGATTAAGAGGGCAATATGTTAGCTAGTATTGCCCATAGAACATATGGCAGAAGTAGATTTACCTTCGAAGGCAAGTTAAGCTTTCAAAATGTAAATAAATTAAAATATAAAATTGAAGAATTAAGTGGGGTTAGATCTTGTAAAATTTCACAAGTTTCAAGCTCTATAACAGTAGATTATGAAGAAAAATATCTTCCTCTAATTGCAAAATTTATTTTGAATTTTGATTTAGATGATTTAGATAAATTTGAAATTGAAGATCCAGACTTCGTGCCACAAAATGAGAGAGAATTATTTCACATTCTAAGAGATGCTGCATATAGAAGAATAATTTTTGCACATCTTATGCCAATGCCACTTAGACCTATAGGAATAGTTATAAGAGCATATCCATATATAAAGGCTGGACTTAAAGCATTATTTAGCGGCAAATTAAATGTAGATGTACTAGATGCGACTGCAATAGGAGTGTCAATTGCATCTAGAGAATATGGCGATGCTGGAAATATAATGTTCTTATTGGGACTTGGCGAAGAGTTAGAAGACTACACTCTTAAAAAATCTAAGAAAGATTTAGCAAATTCACTTAAATTAAATATAGACCAAGTTTTTGTAGTAGATGGCGAAAAGAAATACACTAAGAAATTAAAAGATGTCGAAATAGGAGATTTAGTTGAAGTTACAATGGGATCAACTATACCAGTAGATGGTGAGATTGTTAAGGGTATAGGCCTTGTAAATGAATCCTCTTTTACTGGAGAATCAGAATCAGTTAAAAAGACTGAAGGAAAGACTGTATTTGCAGGTACAGTTCTAGAAGAGGGTGCAATCCTTGTGAGAACTACTAAGATGCACGATGATTCCAGAATCAATCACATAATTGAACTCATTGGAGAAAGCGAAAAGAATAAGTCTCAGGCAGAAAAGAAAGCCGAATCAATAGCTGATTCTATAGTTAAATATTCTTTCTTGGGAGCAGGTTTAACATACCTACTTACAAGGAATTTTATAAAAGCTAAATCATTTTTAATGGTTGACTTTTCATGTGCCTTAAAACTTACAATACCTATTGCAACTATGAAGGCAATATCGTCATCTTCTGAAAGAGAAGTCTTAGTTAAAGGTGGAAAGTATTTAGAAAAATTATGTGAAGCAGATACAATAATCTTTGACAAGACAGGAACACTTACAAAATCAGAGCCAACTGTTGAAAAGGTAATTGCATTTAATGGAGAAGACGAAGACGAGTGTCTGAGAATAGCAGCTTGTCTAGAAGAACACTTCCCTCACTCAATAGCAAGTGCAGTTGTGAAGGCGGCTAAAGAGAAGAATCTTAACCACGAAGAAATGCACTCAAAACCAGAGTATATAGTAGCTCATGGCATAAGATCAACAATTGATGACAAAAAGGCATTAATTGGATCAGCACATTTCATATTAGAAGACGAAAATATTAAAATTAATAAAGAGCAAGAGAAAAAATTAGAAGAATTAAAAGAAGATTATTCACTACTTTATCTTGCCTTTGATGAAGAACTAATTGCAGTAATTTGCATTAAGGATCCATTGAGAGAAGATGCAAAATACACAGTGGATTCACTTAGAAAATTAGGATTTACAAATATTGCAATGCTTACAGGAGATGCTGAAAACTCTGCAAGAGCAGTTGCTGAAGAACTAGATCTTGATTATTACAAGTCACAAGTGCTTCCAGAAGACAAGAGTGCTTATGTAAAGGAACAAAAGGCACTTGGAAGAACTGTTGTAATGATAGGCGATGGAATAAATGATTCAATAGCACTCTCTAATGCTGATGTTGGCATCTCAATGAATAAGGGAGCAGATATTGCAAAGGAAATTGCAGATATATCAATAAAAGCAGATGATTTAAAGAGCTTAATTGATGTAATAAAAATTGCAAGAGGATTAAATAGAAGAGTAAAGAAAAATTTTAGAGAAATAATAGGAATAAATGGTAGTCTTATAGTTTTAGGTGTTCTTGGAATCCTAAGTAATACTAATTCGGCTTTTATTCACAATGCATCAACTGTTGCAATTGCAGGAAAAAATATGCGTGATTACGCAGTATAAAAAAATTTTAGGCGGCTTAATAAAGCTGCCTTTTTTATGCTATTATTAGGAAATTGAAAAATTTAAAGAGTTTTTTTAGTATAAGAAAAAGTGGACAGAATAATTGATTTTTATCTCGCCATATTTAATTTATCATAGCCAAATCTATAGAAATGGCGAGATTAATCTCGCCAATATTGTTTTATATACGCCATTTATGTTATAATGGCGAGAAAGAAGGGATATACATGAGAGAATTCGATTATTCAAAATTGTTAAATTTAAATATACCGGCAAAAATTTATGATTTAATATCAAAAATATATGAATATAAGGGAAAACAGGAACTATACGTATCTAATTATTCTGATGTACTAGATAAAATGGTTGAGGTTGCAAAAATTCAGTCTACAAAATCATCAAATGCTATTGAAGGAATTTCTACCAATGATACTAGATTAGAAGAATTAATGAATAAAAAAAGTGAACCTAGAAATAGAAATGAAGAAGAAATATATGGTTACAGAGAAGTTCTTGATATAATTCATGAAAATTATAATGTTATAGAATTTACAAAAAATAACATTTTGACATTGCACAATAGGCTATATTCTTATTCTGGTGAAAGTCATAAAGGTAAGTTTAAGAGGATGGATAATAGCATAGTTGAAACAAATGCACTTGGAGAGAAAAAAATAAGATTTCAGCCAGTATCAGCTTTTGAAACAGAAATATATATTGATAAAATGATTGCTGCTTATGACGACGCTATTAACTTAAAAATACCTCCATTACTATTAATACCAGTAGTAATACATGATTTATTATGTATCCATCCTTTTTCTGATGGAAATGGCAGAATGTCAAGACTATTAACGCTTCTACTATTATATAAAAATGGGTTTTTTGTAGGTAAATATATTTCTTTAGAAATGATTATTGAAGATACAAAAGATAGTTATTACGAAGAATTACAAGCTACAAGCGAAAACTGGCACAGCGGTGGGAATGATAAACTACCATTTATAAAATATATGCTATCAGTTATATATAAAGCATATGTAATGTGTGATGAAAGATTTAGACTTATAGGTGAGAAATCTTTAACATCCTCAGAAAGAATCATGAAAGTTTTTGAAAAATCCTTAGAACCATTATCTAAGTCTGATTTAGTTATACTTTGTCCGGATATTTCTCAGAGAACAATTGAAAGAGCGTTAAAAGAATTAAAAGATAGGAATTTAATTAAGAGAATAGGTAGTGGAAGAGCAACTAAATATATTAAAGCTTAAAGTTATTAGCATCTACAAGAGTAGGTGCTTTTCTTATGTCTTAAAAATATAATAAACTATCATTTTATATATTTTTTTAAAAAAACAACAAAGTATCACTAAACTTTATTAAAAAATTTTAAAAAAGTGCTTGCATTAATTTTTAATTATGTTAGAATACTTTTTAACACCAAAAATCATTGTATAAAAATTATACAATAATTTTACAAAGTATTAGTTTTTGTTTTACTAATACAAGATAAAATTTATAAAACTAATTAATAGGAGCATTATTTATTTCAACTTCTAGAGAGCTAGCGGTTGGTGAAAGCTAGCAGTTTGGAAAAGTAATTTCTCGCCTATTACTGTTTAGGTCTGAATGAAGTAAGATCTAAGGTATATCTGCCTTAAAGATTTGAGTGCTCATACTTTTGTATTAGAAACAGTGTGGTAACGCGATAATTTCGTCCCTGTATTTACAGGGGCGTTTTTTTATACTTAATTTTAAATGAAATAGGAGGAATAAAGATGATAAAGATATTTGACACTACTTTAAGAGATGGCGAACAATCCCCAGGATGTTCAATGAATCTAGAAGAAAAATTGCAAATTGCAAAGCAACTGGACAAAATGGGAGTGGATATTATTGAAGCTGGCTTTGCTTGTTCAAGTAAGGGAGACTTTGAATCAGTTTCTAAAGTTGCAGAAGTTGTAGAAAATGCAACTGTCGCATCTCTATCTAGAGCTACAAAGAAAGATATTGACATTGCATGGGACGCAGTAAAACATGCTAAACATCCAATGATTCACACATTTATTGCAACTTCTGACATTCATTTAAAATATAAACTTAAAATTTCTAGAGAAGAATGCAAGAAAATGGCAGTTGAAGCTATAAAGCATGCAAAAGGATATTGTGAGCAAGTTGAATTTTCCTGTGAAGATGCAACAAGAACTGACATAGATTTTTTAATTGAAATGGTTGAAGCTGCTATAGAAGCTGGTGCTACAAATGTAAATATACCTGACACAGTTGGATACACTGAACCCTTTGAGTTTTACAATATAATAAAAAAAATTAAGGAAAATGTGAAGGGAATTGATGAAATAACTCTTGCAGTTCACTGCCACAACGACCTTGGAATGGCAACTGCAAATTCACTTGCAGGCGTAATGGCTGGAGCAAATCAAATTGAGTGCACTATTAACGGAATTGGCGAGAGAGCAGGAAACACTGCAATGGAAGAAGTTGTAATGGCACTTGAAACTAGATTTGATGTGTATAAAGATAAATCCAATGTAATTACAAAGGAAATAGCAAGAGCTTCTCATCTTGTACAGACAATTACTGGTGTAAAGGTTCAGCCACACAAGGCAATTGTTGGAGCAAATGCCTTTCTTCACGAATCAGGAATTCATCAACATGGAGTGCTTGCAAATAAGGCGACTTATGAAATTATGACACCGGAGTCAGTTGGATTTACTAAGACTAATTTAGTTCTTGGCAAACACTCTGGAAAGCATGCACTTAAAGATAAGATAAATGAACTTGGATATGATGTTGACGATGAAGAATTAAATAAAATCTTTGTTAAATTTAAAAATCTTGCAGATGAAAAGAAAGAAATATTTGACGAAGATATAGAGGCGCTAATGATTGGCGAAATGGCAAAGGTGGAAAGTGGATATCAACTTATTGACTATCAGACAACTACTAGTGAAGGCAAGGATTCAAAGACAATTATTAAAATTGCAAAAGATAACGAAGAGACTGAAGTTGTCGGTTCAGGAAGAGGACCAATTGATGCAGCCTTTGACAGTTTAGGAAAATTATTTGATTCAAAAATTACACTTGAAGATTTTAAAATTACTTCAGTTACAAGGGGTAGAGACGCCCTTGGTGAGACAAAAATTATTATTTCAAAGGATGGTTCTAAATATTCAGGTAAGGGACTTTCCAATGACATTATTAAATCAAGTATTAATGCATATATAAATGCAGTTAATCACATGGAATATTTTAGCGAGAGAAGAAAAGAGATAATATAAATCTAATCATATTGGGAGGAAAAATTATGGGAATGACAATGACTCAGAAGATTTTGGCTTATGCCTCTGGAAATGAAAGTGTATCAGCAAATGACTTTATAATGGCAAATTTAGACATAGTTCTTGGAAATGACATCACAACACCAGTTGCAATAAATGAATTTAGAAAAATGGAAAGGGAAAAAATCTTTGACAAAGACAAAGTTGTATTAGTAATGGACCACTTTGTGCCTGCAAAAGACATTAAATCAGCAGAGCAAGTTAAAACTTGCAAGGAATTTGCAAATGAACAAGACATTACACATTTCTATGAAGTTGGAAGATCAGGAGTTGAACATGCATTACTTCCAGAAAAAGGAATTGTAAAAGCTGGAGATGTAGTAATCGGAGCAGACTCACACACTTGCACATATGGTGCACTTGGAGCTTTCTCAACGGGCATTGGATCAACTGATATGGCGGCTGGAATGGCAACTGGCAAAGCTTGGTTTAAAGTTCCAGAGGCAATAAAAGTAAATTTAACTGGCAAATTTCCTAAATATGTTGCAGGAAAGGATTTAATTCTACACTTAATTGGGATGATTGGAGTAGATGGTGCAAGATATAAATCAATTGAATTTACAGGTGAGGGAGTTTTTTCAATTGAAATGGACGATAGGCTTGCAATTTGTAATATGGCAATTGAAGCTGGAGCGAAAAATGGAATCTTTCCAGTAGATGAAAAAACTAAAGAGTACATGATTAATCATGGAGTAGAAGAAAATTCATGGAAAGAATTTAAAGCAGATAGCGATGCAGTATATGAAAAAGAAATTGAAATTAATTTATCTGAGCTTAAACTTACTGTTGCTTTTCCTCATCTTCCAGAAAATACAAGGACAATTGATGAAGTTGATGAAGTAAAAATAGACCAAGTGGTAATTGGATCTTGTACTAATGGAAGAATGAAAGATATGAGAGAAGCTGCAGAAATTTTAAAGGGAAGGAAAATTGCAGATTCTGTGAGATGTATTGTAATACCTGCAACTCAAAAGATTTTTAAAGACTGTATGATTGAAGGGTTGGCAGATATATTTATAGATGCAGGTTGTGTATTCTCAACACCAACTTGTGGACCATGCTTAGGTGGTCACATGGGAATACTGGCAGAAGGCGAAGCTTGTGTATCAACTACAAATAGAAACTTCGTTGGAAGAATGGGCCACAAAGATTCAAAAGTGTACTTGGCCAGTCCATACATTGCAGCAGCATCAGCAGTTGCAGGAAAATTAGCATCACCAGATGAGATTGGAGGAGAAAAGTAATGGGAAAAGTTTTTAAATACGTCGACAATGTAGACACTGATGTAATAATTCCTGCTAGATATTTAAATACATCTGAAGCAGAAGAACTTGCAAAACACGCTATGTATGATATTGATAGAGAATTTGTGAAGCGCGTTAAAAAGGGAGACTTTATAGTTGCAGGCAAGAACTTTGGCTCAGGCTCATCTAGAGAACATGCCCCACTTGTTATTAAAACATCTGGAATTGAATGTGTAATTGCTGAAAGCTTCGCGAGGATATTTTATAGAAACTCCTTTAATATTGGTCTTCCAATTTTAGAATCAAAAGAAGCATCTGAAAAAATAAAAAGTGGAGACGAGATTGAAGTTGATTATAAAAAGGGAATTATAAAAAATATTACAAAAAAAGAAGAGTACAAAGCACAAATAATACCAGAATTTATGGAAGAAATTCTTAAAAAGGGCGGTCTTGTTAATTTTGTAAGGGATGAAGCAAATGGCTAAAAATATTGTGCTATTAAAAGGAGATGGAATAGGTCCAGAGATAGTTAATTCTTCAGTTAAAGTTCTTGATGAAATTGCAAAGAAGTTTGGTCACGAATTTAATTTTATAGAAAGACTTGTTGGGGGTATAGCCTATGACAAGGAAGGCGAGCCAATAAGTGATGAAACTTTAAATATTTGTAAAAATTCAGATGCAATAATTCTTGGAGCAGTTGGAGGGCCTAAGTGGGATAGAGATGAAGTTGATCCTAAGAAAAGACCTGAACAGGGACTTTTAAAACTCAGAAAAGAACTTGACTTATATGCAAATCTAAGACCTGCCACAATTTTTAAGGCTTTAAAGGATGATTCTCCTCTTAAAGATAGAATTGTAGAGAAGGGAATTGATTTAGTAATAGTAAGAGAACTTGTGGGTGGAATATACTTTGGAGAAAGAGACGCTTATGAAAAAGATGGAATAAGAGAAGCCTACGACGTAGAAAAATATAGTGAAGAAGAGATTAAGAGAATTGGGAAATATGCCTTTGAGACAGCTTTGAAAAGAAGAAAGAAACTTACTCTAGTGGATAAGGCAAATGTCCTTGACTCATCAAAACTTTGGAGAAAAGTTATAAGTGAAATGGCAGAAGATTATAAAGAAGTTGAAGTTAACTTTATGTATGTTGATAATTGCAGCATGCAGCTTATAGCAAATCCAAGTCAGTTTGATGTAATTCTTACTAATAATATATTTGGCGATATTTTATCAGATGAAACATCAATGATTACTGGTTCGCTTGGAATGCAGCCATCAGCTTCAATTGGATTAAGTGGAGTAAATATGTATGAGCCAATTCACGGTTCAGCACCTGATATAGCAGGACTTGATATAGCAAATCCAATTGGAACAATACTCTCTTGTGCACTTATGCTTGAGTATTCCTTTGACATGAAAGAGGAAGCAGATGAAATAAGAAAAGCAGTTGAAGATGTGTTAGATGAAGGACTTAGAACTCGCGACATAGCATCTTCTAATGAATATATAAAATGTAGTGAAATAACGGAGGCGATAATAGAGAAAATAAAAACTAAATAGGCAAGGGACTTTAAGATTTAAAATGTTAAAAAAGACTTACCTAATGCAAAATGATTTAAAATGTTAAAAATTAAATAATAGGACGAAACCTATCAAAAAGATTAAAATGTTAGAAGGGGAGCTTAGTTTAAGCTCTCTTTTTTATTTTAGGGGTATGGGGACAGTCCCAAAAATATAATAATTTAAATTTTTTATAAAGCGTTAAATTTAACAAAAGTTTTTTCTTATTTTTATGAGTGGGACAGTCCCAGATATTAAAATGTTAGAAGGAGAGCTTAGTTTAAGCTCTCTTTTTGTTTTAGAATTTTGTGTTTTAAGAGGTGCCCTATGGGATCCCTTGTTATTATTTAAATAAATTGGTAATAAAAAATCTAAAAAAAGAGAAATGGAAAAAAATAAAAGGGGCTGTCCTCTTTCTAAAGAACAGCCCTTAATTAAATTTTAAAATATTATGCATCTGATCTTGAATAAGCATTTTTCATTAGCATACTTGAAGTAAATAGGACTTCATCTAAATATTCATCAGTTCTAGTCTTTAGATAATCTGTCATTTCTTCATTTGCTTTTTCCAAAAATTCTTCTACATTTTCTGGTTTTTTTTCAATAAATTCCTTGTCATATTTGTTTAAGATTTCGTATCCCTTAGAGATTACATCAAGTTGATAAGAATCTCTTGCTGCTCCTGTTTCAGAGAAGTGAGGGTCAGACATAGATGCAATAAGACGGTTTACCCAATAGAAGTTTTCTGTTGTTGGTGTAAGTGTTGTATCTCTTAAATAAGCTGGTGTGTCCTTAACATTTGAATAATAAGGAACAACTGCGTTAAATACATTGCAACCAAAGGCAAGCCATTTTACTGATTTAATTTCTTCTGGCATATATGGTCTTATTTGAACTATAGCAACTACATCATCTCTATTTATTCCAATTGGTCTAAATTTTCCAATTAAAGATTTGTCGCCATATTTTAAATATGGGTCGTAAGGAGTTTCTTCATAGTGATTTGACATTACAGTCTTTACATCTGCAATAGTTATTTTCTTTTCTGGTACCATTGCCCATGGAAGGTCATTGTCATCTGGTCTAAAGTCTGCATATTCTCCGTCGAATTCAAAAGTATTTTTATTAAAGTATCTGTGCATTACCCATGCTCTTGGGGTATTGTAGCTGTGGTCATTAGTTGTGTCTGAACCAAAGGCAGCACGTGGGTCAAATTCTTCTGTAAGACTTAAATCAAGATGATTTTCTTCTACAAATTCTTTTAAATCTTCTGAACACATATATTCTTCTTGTGCTCCAAGTGCATCGTCAAATTCAAATCTATCTATTCCAAATTGGTTAGGATTTACTACATAAGAATCATCTGGGACTCTTCTAGCAAGCCAGTGATGTCCGCCAATTGATTCAAAGTACCAAATGTCATTTTCGTCTTGGAATATAACTCCATTGCTTTCGTAAGTTCCATAAGTTTTAATAAGTTCGCCTAGACGAATTACTCCTTCTTTGGCACTATTTATATATGGAAGAACTATTGCAACTATATCTTCTTCGCCAATGCCGCCATTTTTAATTTCTCCTTCTTTGTATTCAACAAGAGGATCGGCGCCTAGCACTCTTTCATTAGTTGTTGATGTTTCTGTACCTGATACAGATACATTTTTTTCGTTTACTCCGCAACATCCCCAAATACCACGCCATTTCTTAACATTAGGTAGGCAAGTGTATCTCAAAGGATTTTCTGGAAGTTTTATTTCACAATCTGTTCTCACAGATTTATAATTTATAGGTTGATCTTCTGGATTAACTACAATAAATTTCTTTGCCTTAAACATTGTAGCAGAAGAGTCTTCGATACGAGCAGCTATTGTTGAGCCGTCGTAACTTGCATTTTTACCAACGAGAATTGTTGTACACATTTTTATCACCTTTCAATTAATGAAAACATTTATTATCATAACTTAAATTATAACTCTAATGATAAAAAAATTAAATGTGAAACTAATTTGAACAAATATTTAAAAATTCATTTAATGGGTATAATTTAAATCTAAGATTCTTTTAAAATTTGAATTTATTGCCATTTAATTATAAAATTATAATAGCAATTTATGTAATGAAATGAGTGAAAATATGAATTTTGATTTTAATAAATATCCTTATCCTTCAACGAGAAGAGTAATCTTTGGAAGAGACGGCATGGTTGCAACATCAAATCCTTATGCAACATCTGCTGCAGGTAAAGTACTACTTAATGGTGGCAATGCAATTGATGCTGCTCTTGCTGCGTCTATAACTCTTCCAGTTGTTGAACCAACGGGCAATGGACTTGGATCTGATATGTTTGCAATTATTTGGTATAATGGCAAAATGTATGGAATAAATGGATCAGGTAGAAGCCCAAAAAATATTTCAATAGAAGAACTAATTAGGCGTGGATGTAAAGAAATGCCTCATATGGGTTCAAATGTTGTAAACACACCTGGACTTATTGGTGGATTTATGAAAATGCACGAAAAGTTTGCAACTAAATCTTTAGATGAAATATTTGAACTTGCAATAAATTATGCAGAAAAGGGATTTGCAGTAACTCCTCAAATTGCATATTTGTGGTCTGAAGAAGTTAAGAAATACAATAGGGCGAAAAATTCCTGCTGTGATATGGATTACGATGAATTCTTTAAAGAATTTACAATAAATGGTGATGCTCCAAAGGCTGGAGAAGTTTTTAAATCACAAAACATGGCAAATACTCTAAGAGAAATTAGAGATACAAGGGGAGAATCCTTTTATAGCGGAAATCTTGCAAATAAAATTTCAGATGAAATGGAAAGATTAAATGGATTTTTAAATGCAGATGATTTAAAAAATTATGCTCCAAAATATGTTGAGCCAATTACTACAAATTACAGGGGGATTGACGTTTGGGAAATTCCTCCAAATGGTCACGGCATCTCTGTCTTAATGGCATTAAATATTTTACAAGATTTAGAAATAAAAAATAGAGATTACAAAATTTATCACAAGATAATTGAAGCTATAAAACTTTCACTTACTGATGCAAAGGCCTATGTATCTGATCCTGATGACATGGAGATAACAGTTGAAGAACTTTTGTCAAAGGATTATGCACAAAAGAGAAGAAAAGATATTAAAGATTTTGCACAAATTCCAAAAACTCCACTTGTTAAATCTTCAGACACAGTTTACTTTGCAACTGCTGACAAATATGGAAATATGGTTTCAATGATTCAGTCAAATTACGCAGGTTTTGGCTCAGGAGTTGTCGTGCCAAATACTGGAATTGCACTTAACAACAGAGTTTGCAACTTTTATTTTAAAAATGGACTTGCAAATTCACTTTGTGGAGGAAAACTTCCATACCACACAATAATTCCTGGATTTTTGACTAAAGAGGATAAAGCACTTGGAGCCTTTGGAATAATGGGAGCTTTTATGCAGCCACAGGCACATGTACAAGTGTTAATGAATATGATTGATTTTAACTTAAACCCACAAGCGGCACTTGATGCCCCAAGAGTTATGTGGACAGAGGGAAATAAAATTGATGTGGAATGTGATTTCTCAAAAGAATTTATTGAAGGACTTAAATCTTTGGGTCACGATGTAAATGTAGTTAAAGACTTTAAAAATATGGGAAGAGGTCAAATAATTTTAAGAGATGGCGATGTCTACATGGGAGCCACAGAAAAAAGGACGGATTCAAATATTTTTACTTATTAATAATAGAAAAAAGGTGATTTAATGTTTAAAATACATTCAGATTACAAACCAACTGGGGATCAACCTCAGGCAATAGATAAATTAGCAGAGGGAATAAAAAAAGGATACAAGCATCAAAACTTACTTGGTGTTACTGGTTCAGGTAAGACTTTTACAATGGCAAATGTAATAGAGAGAGTTCAAAAGCCAACTCTTGTAATTGCTCATAATAAAACTCTTGCCTATCAACTTTGCTCCGAGTTAAAGGAGTTTTTCCCAGAAAATGCAGTTGAATACTTTGTATCCTACTATGACTACTATCAACCAGAGGCTTATGTGCCAGGCACTGATACTTTTATAGAAAAGGATTCATCAATTAATGATGAAATAGATAAACTTCGTCACTCTGCAACAATGTCATTATTTGAGCGAAAAGATGTAATTATTGTTGCATCAGTTTCTTGTATATATGGCTTGGGGGACCCAATTGACTACGAAAATTTGGCGATTTCTCTAAGACCAGGAATGATAAGAGATAGAAATGAAATAATGACTAAGCTTGTGAACATTCAATATGTGAGAAATGATTACGAGTTTACTCGTGGAACATTTAGAGTTAGAGGAGATATTTTAGAAATATTTCCGGCATCATCATCTGAAAATTCCATAAGAGTAGAATTTTTCGGAGATGAAATAGATAGAATAACAGAAGTAAATGCACTTACTGGTCAAGTAATTGGCTATTTAAACCACGCCTTTATAACTCCAGCATCTCACTTTGCCACTTCAGAAGAAAAGGTAAAGAGAGCAATTGTTACTATTGAAGAAGAGCTTGAAGAAAGACTTAAAGTATTAAAGGATCAAGAAAAACTTCTAGAAGCGCAAAGACTTGAACAGAGAACTAGATATGATCTTGAAATGCTTGAAGAAATGGGATTCTGCTCTGGAATAGAAAACTATTCAAGACATCTTTCAGGTAGAGAGCCTGGATCAAGACCATATACATTAATAGATTATTTTCCAAAGGATTTTCTAACTATAATAGATGAGTCACACCAAACAATTCCTCAAATTAGGGGAATGTTTAATGGAGATAGGTCGAGAAAGCAAACTCTAGTTGATTATGGATTTAGACTTCCATCAGCGCTGGACAACAGACCACTTAGATTTAATGAATTCGAATCTATGATGAATCAATGCGTATATGTATCCGCAACTCCAGGACCTTATGAACTTGAACACACAGAAAGACAAGTTGAGCAGATTATAAGGCCAACGGGACTTCTTGACCCAATAATTGAAGTAAGGCCTATTAAAAATCAAATAGACGATATAATAGATGAAATAAATGGTGCATTGGAGAGAAAGGAAAGAGTTTTAATAACAACTCTTACTAAGAAAATGTCTGAAGACTTATCAAGGCATTTAAAGGAACTTGGTTACAAGGTAACTTATATGCACTCCGATGTAGACACACTTGAGAGAATGGAAATTATAAGAGATTTAAGGCTAGGAAAAGTCGATGTCCTTGTAGGTATAAACCTTCTAAGAGAAGGGCTTGACCTTCCAGAAGTTTCAAGAGTTTTAATACTTGATGCAGACAAGGAAGGCTTCCTTCGTTCTGTTACTTCACTAATTCAAACAGCAGGACGTGCTGCTAGAAATGTTGGTGGAAAAGTTATAATGTATGCAGATGAGATAACTCGCTCTATGAAGGTTACAATTGATGAAACTGCAAGGAGAAGAGAAATTCAAAAGGCTTATAATAAAGAGCACAATATCACTCCAAAGACTATTGAAAAAAGTGTAAGAGATGTAATTTACACTACAATTGCAGCCGAAGAAGAAATTGACTTTGAAACTGTAGATAATGAATTTACTAAAGATGAATTAAATGAAATGATTGAAGCTCTAAAGCCTGAAATGTATAAGGCCGCAGAGGAACTTGACTTTGAAAAAGCTGCAGAAATTAGAGATAAAATAAATGAACTTAAAGAGAAGAAAAAAGAAGCAGTCATTTAAGACGAGAGGTGTTTAATTGAAAGACGATATTATAGTAAAGGGTGCTAGGGTCAACAATTTAAAAAATGTTGACCTTAGAATTCCTAGAAATAAATTTGTAGTCTTTACTGGACTTTCTGGTTCAGGGAAGTCTTCACTTGCCTTCGATACAATTTATGCCGAAGGACAGAGAAGATATGTGGAGAGTTTGTCATCATATGCCAGACAATTCCTTGGACAAATGGATAAGCCAGAAGTTGACTATATAGAGGGAATGAGTCCATCTATATCAATTGACCAAAAGACTACATCAAAAAATCCACGATCAACTGTTGGGACAGTTACAGAAATATATGACTATTTAAGGCTACTCTATGCAAGAGTTGGTCATGCATTTTGTCCAGAATGTGGTGAAGAAATCTCATCCTATACAATTGACCAAATGGTAGATGATATATTAAAACTAGAAGAGAGAACTAGAATTCAAATACTTTCTCCAATTGTAAGACATAGGAAGGGTCAACACAAAAAAGTCTTTGAAAAAATTAAAAAAGACGGATTTTTAAGAGTTATTGTTGACGGAGAAATGAGAGATATATCTGAAGATATTGAACTTGAAAAAAATAAAAATCACGACATAGATATTGTTGTAGATAGAATTATTGTAAAGGAAGGAATAGAATCAAGACTTGCAGATTCCTTGGAACTTGCTACAAATATGAGTGACGGCATTGCAAAGATAAATGTAATAGATGGAGAAGATATGATTTTCTCTACAAAACTTGCCTGTCCTCATTGCAATATTATTATTGAAGAAGTAACGCCTAGGTCCTTTTCTTTTAACTCACCTCTTGGAGCATGTGATGAATGTAAGGGACTTGGATTTTCTAAGGAAGTTTCCCCTGATTTAGTAATTCCAAATAAGGAATTATCAATTGACGAAGGTGCCATTGCCTGCTATTCAAACTCTAAGGGAACTTATTATTATGAGATAATATCACACATTGCAAAGAAATTTGATTTTAGCACAAAAAAGCCAATTAAAGATGCACCAAAGGAATTTATGGATGCAATATTAAATGGATATAATGGCAAATTGTCCTTTACTTTTAATTCATATTTTTCAGGAAATAAAAAGTATTCAGGTGGATTTGAAGGTATTTTAAAAAACTTAAAGAGAAGATATACAGAATCAAGTTCAGACAGAATGCTTGATAGAATTGATGAATTTATGGAAGAAGTGCCATGTCCTAAGTGTCACGGCACAAGACTTAAAAACACTTCACTTGCTATAAAAGTTGGTGGAATTAATATTCACGAACTTACAGAGCTATCAATTGATAAATCTCTTAAATTTTTCAATGAACTTAAACTTAGCAAAAGTGAATCAATAATTGCAGAAGAACTTCTAAAGGAAATAAAATCAAGACTTTCCTTTTTAGTGAATGTAGGACTTGAATATCTATCACTTTCCAGAATGGCAGGGACTTTATCAGGTGGAGAAGCACAGAGAATAAGACTTGCAACTCAAATAGGCTCACAACTTGTGGGAGTTATATATGTGCTTGACGAGCCAAGTATAGGACTTCATCAAAGGGATAACTCAAAACTTCTTGAATCACTTAGAAACTTAACAGACATTGGAAACACATTAATAGTAGTAGAACACGACGAAGACACAATGTTTGCAGCAGATGAAATAGTTGACATTGGACCTCTTGCTGGAGTTGGTGGTGGAAGAATTGTCGCCCAAGGAACTGCCGAAGAAATAATGAAAGTGCCAGAGTCAATTACTGGTGCATATTTAAGCGGCAAAAAGAAAATTAAAATTCCCGAAAAAAGACGAAAAGGAAATGGAAACTCTATAAAAATATATGGAGCAGCAGAAAATAATCTTAAAAATGTAGATGTAGAATTTCCACTGGGAAAATTTGTAGTTGTTACTGGGGTTTCTGGATCAGGCAAGTCTTCACTTGTAAATGAAATACTTTATAAGAGCCTTGCTCAAAAAATAAATAAATCTAGAATTAAACCAGGCAAGTACAAGAAGATTGAGGGACTTGAAAATGTAGATAAAGTTGTAGACATTGACCAATCTCCAATAGGCAGAACTCCTCGTTCAAATCCTGCCACATATACTGGTGCTTTTGATATAATAAGAGAAATATTTGCCAATACAAATGAAGCAAAGATGAAGGGATATCAAAAGGGAAGATTTTCCTTTAATGTTAAAGGCGGAAGATGTGAAGCTTGTAAGGGCGACGGTATATTAAAAGTAGAAATGCACTTCTTGCCAGATGTATATGTACCTTGCGAAGTGTGCAAGGGAAAGAGATACAATAGAGAGACTTTAGAAGTTAAGTACAAGGGCAAAAATATAAGCGATGTGCTAAATATGACAGTTGATGAAGCAATTGACTTCTTTGCAAATCACGAAAGAGTTTTGAGAAAGCTTGAAACACTTAGAGATGTTGGACTTTCTTATATAAAACTAGGACAAAGCTCTACATCTCTATCAGGTGGAGAAGCGCAGAGAATTAAACTTGCAACTGAGCTTTCAAAGAGGCCTACAGGAAAGACAATTTATATACTTGACGAACCTACAACTGGACTTCACTCAGAAGACATTAACAAACTTATAAAAGTATTGGAAGAACTTGTAGATAGAGGTAACACTGTAGTTACTATTGAACACAATCTTGATGTTATAAAATGTGCAGATCACTTAATTGACCTTGGACCAGATGGTGGAGATGGCGGAGGTACAATTGTATTTACAGGAACGCCAGAAGAAATTATAAAATGCAAAGACTCCTTTACTGGAGAATTTTTGAAACCAAAATTGGAGGATTGATGTGAAAAATATAAAAAAATTAATAGTTTTATCTATATTTTTAATAGGAATAGTTAGCACTCCCTATGCAGAAGGATTTGTAAGGGAAAATAGTTTTATGAATCAAACTGGAGCAACTAGAGTATCTGAAATAAAAAGATGGCAATCAAGAATGAATCTTCCTGTCACAGGTAATCTAGATCAAAAGACTAAGACAGCTCTTTATACAAAGGATTATGAAGTTTATGACTTTATAGCAAATCCACCTTCAAAGGGATATTGGATTGCAATTAATAAAACTAGAAGATTTCTAACTCTGTATAAAGGAAAAGATGTACAAGGAAAGTTCCCAGTAACTCTAGGAACAACTGCAACACCAACTCCAAGTGCAAAGGCAAAAATTCAAAATAAACACAAAAATCCAGCTTGGGGAGGCATGGGTGGAAAGTACACACCAGTTGCAGCAGATGATCCCAAAAATCCACTTGGAGAAAGATGGATGGGTCTTAGAATTCCTGGACAAAATGGATATGGAATTCACGGAAATATTAAGCCTCATCAAATTGGTGGATATTATTCAAATGGATGTATTAGAATGTATAATTACGACATTGAAAATTATGTATTTCCAAAAGTTTCAGTTGGAGCGCCTGTGTGGCTAGGAACAGATAAGGAATTAGAGTCTTGGGGTCTATATCAATATTCTAGAATTATAAAACCAGAAGAAAAACCTGCTGTAAAACCTAAAGAAGAAAATAAAATTATAAGAATAGAAGATGTGAATGCTGGAGAATTATTAGAATTTTAACTTAATGAAGTGAAAAAGTAAAAAAACCATTGAAATTAAATTATTTTTCAGTTATAATATTCTGTAAATTTATCTTGCGAGATAATATATTAATTCACAGCCTTGGATATCCAAGGCTTAGTACTTACAAGGGGGATTTTAAATGAAGAAATTTTTTAATGTTGCACTTATAGTAATGGCTGCCATGCTTCTATTCGGTTGTTCTAATAAAGAAGATGAAGCAAAAGCACCTGAAAAGGAAGCAGTTAAAGTTGAAGTAACAGCAACTGGTCCAACAATTGATGCAATAAAAGAAAAAGGGAAAATCGTAATGGGAACATCAGCAGACTTTCCACCAATGGAATGGATTTCTTTCCAAAATGGTAAAGAAGAATTCACTGGTGTGGATATTGCATTAGGACAAGCAATAGCTGATTCACTTGGTGTAGAGCTTGAAATTAAAAATATGGCTTTTGAAGGACTTATTGGTTCACTTAAAGCTGGAGATGTTGACATGGTAATTGCTGGTATGCAAGCAGATGCTGACAGAAAAGAACAAGTTGACTTCTCAGAACCATACTTCAGTGGTGAGCAAGTAATTCTTGTAACTGAAGAAAACAAAGATAAATACAAAACAGTTGATGATTTAGAAGGAAAAATCATAGGAACACAACTTGGAACTATCCAACAAAAATATGGTATGGAAAAATTTGGCGACAACTGCAAGGGATTTGACCTAAATAATGTTATCATTGAGCAACTAAAGAATAATTCAATTGATGCTGCATTGTTATCAGAACTTCCAGCAAAGCAATTTGCTTCAATAACTGATGGACTTACAATTGTTGGAGAGATTGGACTTCCAAAAGAAGATGGAAATGCAGTAGCAGTTAAAAAAGGTAATGACGACTTAACTAATGCTATTTCAGAAGTAGTTAAAGGATTAAAAGATTCAAACCAAATAGACACATGGGTTGATGAGTATATTGAACTATCTAATAAGGAAGCTGCAAAATAGTAACTAAATATTCCCTACGAAATGTGGGGAATTTTTTATTTTAGAAATTGAGGTAATTATGGAATTTATAGCAAATCAAATTAGTTTCATAGAGAGATATTTTCCAGCCTATTTAAATGGAGCAATAACAACAGTTCAGCTTTCATTTATAGGTGTAATCCTGGGATTTACATTTGGTGTATGTCTAGCTCTTATGAAAACTTCAAAAGTAAAGATATTAAATATACTTTCAAGTATTTATATAGAAGTTGTTAGAGGAACACCTATGCTAGTTCAAATTATGATTGTATACTTTGGACTAAAGAAAATAATTCCTGAAAGTTTTACACTACTTACAGCACCAATGTTTTTGTGTTCTCTTTCAATATCACTTAACTCTGCAGCATATATTGCAGAAATAATAAGGGCGGGAATTAATTCAATTGATAAGGGACAAATGGAAGCAGCTCGTTCACTTGGACTTAATAAGAATCAAGCGATGAAAAATATTATACTTCCACAAGCCATTAAAAATATCTTGCCAGCTCTAGTAAATGAATTTATAACACTTATAAAGGAATCATCAATAACATACACAGTTGGTGTTGGAGAATTAATGTATGCAGGTAAAAGTATTTCATCAGGATCCTATGAACTAGTAAGACCATTTGTATTTACAGCAGTTGTTTACTTTATAATGGTATTTAGTTTATCAAAGGCACTTGGACTTTTAGAAAGGAGACTTGCAAATGATTAAAGTTGAAAAATTAAAAAAATCCTTTGGAGATCTAGAAGTCTTAAAGGGAATTGATGAAGAAATAAAAGATGGAGAAGTAGTTGTAGTAATAGGACCGTCAGGATCAGGTAAGTCAACATTTTTAAGATGTCTTAATCTACTTGAAAAACCAACATCAGGCCATATCTACGTAGACGATAAAGAAATTACAACAAAGGATATAGATATAAATAAAGTTAGAGAAGATATGGGAATGGTATTCCAAAACTTTAACTTATTTAACAACCTAAATATTATTGACAACATCACACTTGCACCAACACTTGTAAAGAAACAATCTAAAGAAGAAGCAGAAAAGAAAGCAATGGATTTATTAAATAGAGTGGGACTTCCAGATAAGAGAGATTCATATCCAAGCTCACTTTCCGGGGGACAAAAACAAAGAATAGCAATAGCAAGAGCACTTGCAATGAATCCAAAGGTAATGCTATTTGACGAACCAACATCAGCACTTGACCCAGAAATGGTAGGAGAAGTACTTGACATAATGAAGGACCTTGCAAATGAAGGAATGACAATGGTTGTTGTAACACATGAAATGGGATTTGCAAGAGAAGTTGGAGATAGAATACTATTTATGGACGGCGGCTACATTGTAGAAAAAGGAACACCAGAAGAAGTATTTGGAAATCCACAAAACGAAAGAACACAAAACTTTTTAGCAAAAGTATTATAAGATAAAAGGGCAGTCGTATAGATTGCCCTTTTTTTATTACTATTTAGAAGAAATAAATATAACCGTCTACTCTTGTCCTATCGGGGTTTAAAATAAGGTAGTTATTTTCATAGAAAATTTCCTCGGGATTATTTTTATCGACTTCAAATTTTTTGTATTTAGATTTTTTCGTACCAAAAGAATAATCAGGTTCAAAGTTATAAAAATATTCGTCTATTGTAGTTACATCATTTAATTTAGAAGAAATTAATCTGTATCTTCCATCTTTATACTGTACCTTGAAAATACTGGATTTTATAACTTTAGGTTCTTTATTAGGAAAATCACTGTATTTTCTAAAGTATACAGGATATGTTTCTATATTATTATTTTCAGTAAAGTAAGCAGTCTTTGTTTTATTGTCCCATTTTACATCCATGTGAAGAGCATTTCCAAGATATCTCATTGCTACAAATATTCTATCACCCTTGTATTCGAAACAATCTGTTGCGCAAAATGCAATTCCATCAGTATTTGATATTCCATAGTCAGAACAATATAATATTTCTCCGTTAGTATCTGTTAAATTAACAAAAGAAGATCCTTTAGCATCATCAAAAGCATAATCTACTTTCATACCTAACTTCTCACCAATAAACCTAAGTGGGACAAAAAGTCTTCCATCTTTAACAAATGGATCTACATCAGATACAATTTTTTCGCCATTTACATAAATTTCTGGTGTCTTAGCAAATGTAAAAATTGGGAAAAATAAAAACATTGTAGTAAGTAAAACAAATAATTTCTTTTTCATAAAAATCCTCCTTAATATTACTTATAATTAGATTATAACCTAAAATTAAAATAAATTATTTAAAATCCTTTATTTAGAAAATAATTACAAAGAAAAATATTTAGAATTATATCTTCTTAACTCAATCTTTACACCTCATATAGTAAAATAAATTTATGTTAAAGGAGGTTCTTATGAAATCAAAAAGAATTTTTTACTTATTTCTTGCCCTAGCACTTGGCATATTTGATCAAGTTTTTAACATAATTAATTATGATTATTTGGACAATTTTTTTAGAAAATTTTCTTCAGATGTGAATTTTACAGCTATGATGGGATCACTCATTGAATTTATTGTTTTTGCATTAGTTTTCTATTTTGTATTTAAAGATAATCCACTTCTTAATAAAATAGATAAAAATTATAATAGAAAGTCGTTAAAATGGTATGAAATTATTTTAATATCACTTGGTCTTGCAGGACTTACAGGGATATGGTTTTTTGTTGTAGATAAATTTTTAGTACAAATTCCTTATGTAAAAAATAGTTTAGACACTTTCAACAAAGCGATGGACTTAGGAACTAACAGCGGAGCAAATTATGTAATTTCAATAATATATGGTGCAGTCTTAGCTGCATTAATGGAAGAATTACTATTTAGAGGAATATTTCACAACTCAATAAAAATTCTTACAAAAAATAGAAAGGCTGCAATAATCTTAACTGGATTATTATTTGGAGTATGGCATGGAATTTTAGTACAGGGAATCTATGCTGCAATTGGTGGAGTGATTTTTTCTTATATTTATGAAAGAACTGGCAAATTATCTGTTACAATAGCAATTCACTTTTTAAATAATTTTCTATCAACAGTTGTGGAAGATTTAAATAATTTAATGCCAGGAATATACGATGCCTTTGATATATTGTGTTTTATAATGGTACCAATATTAATTTATTATTTATATAAAATTAGACCAGAAGATAATTTTAAAGAAATAAGTGAATAATAAAAAAGCTCTACGAAAATGTAGAGCTTAATTATTTTCTAAGGCTTTTTAAAAGTTTTATTTCCTTTCTATTAAATATATAACTTATATGGTAAAATAATTATTTTATTTTGTCTAATAAATCATATGAAATGACAACCATTGATAAAATACCATTAAACAAGGCATCTTCATTAGCTAAAAGTTTTGAGGAATGAAGTGGAGCATTAAATTTATCTTTAAAACCGATTCCTAGTCTATACATAGCAGCAGGAATTATTTCACCATAATATGCGAAATCTTCTGATCCCATCGAAGGATTTGGATTATATATATAATTAGATTCTCCTAAATGTTTAATAATTGATTCTTCAATTATATTTGAGACAAATTCTTCATTATAAGATACTGGAGTTCCAGAGTTTATTTCAACTTCACATGTACCCCTAAAAGTTGCACAAACATTATATGATATATCTTTCAACCTATTGTGCAAGAATGCTCTTGTTTCTTCAGATAAAGCCCTGATAGCACCTTTAACAACGACTTCATCTGGTATTGTATTATAAGCATCACCTGCATGAATAGATGAAATTGTTATAACTCCTTGTTCTAAAGGATCCAACTCTCTAGATACAATATTTTGAATTGAACAAATAAAATTACCAAGTATCATTATGGGGTCAATAGAATTTTCGGGATGAGCTGCATGCCCTGATTTTCCTCTTATAGTTATATTAAAAGTATCAGAACAAGCTCCCATTTTCCCGTGTCTATGATAAATTTTACCTGCTTCTATTTTCGGCCATGCATGTAATCCGAATATAGCTTTTGGTTTAGGATCTTCACTTAAAGCACCGTTTTCTATCATGTATTTCGCACCTTCACCTATTTCTTCTGCAGGTTGAAATATTAATTTAATAGTACCGTCTAGTTCATCTTTAAATTTATTTAATATAAATGCACATCCAAGCAATGAAGTTGTATGAATGTCATGCCCACACGCATGCATAACACCATTATTAATAGATTTAAATTCTAAATCATTATCTTCATTAATGGGTAAAGCATCAATATCAGCTCTGATACCTATACACTTATCACTTTTACCACGAATTATAGCAATAACACCAGTAGTATTTATTTTTTTTATTTCGGATATTCCAAATTTTTGCAGGGTTTCTATTATAAAATCAGTAGTATTATATTCCTTCATAGAAAGTTCTGGATTTTGATGAAGATGTCTTCTTATTTTTACAAAATTTTCAAAATTTAATTTAATTTCATTTTTTAGCTTTTCTAAATTCATAATTTTCTCCTTTTAAATACCAACACCAGCACCTGGTCCAAGTGGGATATCAAATATGAACCAAATTACTAAACTAATTGTTTGAACAATTAACAAAGTGAATGTAAAAGGCAATTCAAGAGATATCATAGTACCAAGTCCAACATCTTTCTTATAATCACTTGGTTTATAATCTTCTAATAAACCAAGAATAACAGGAACAGCACCAGCAATTGGAGAAATAATATTAGTAGCACCATCGCCAATTCTATATGCAACTTGTGTCAAAGCTGGAGAAAAACCCATTAAAGCAAACATAGGAACAAATACTGGAGCTAAAATAAGCCATTTAGCAGAAGCACTTCCTATGAATAAGTTTAATAATGTACATAATAAAATCAATAGAATTATTAATAATGTAGAAGGAATATTTAGTGATTGCAAGAATTCAGATCCTTTTACTGCGATTATAGTGGCAATTTTACTAGCATTAAATAAGGTTACAAACATAGAAGCTGTAAACATAGTAGGGAAAATAGAAGTCATACCTTTTAATTCTTCTTGAATATGTTTTGGAATATCACTAGCTTTAGTAATAGTTTTAGCTCCGATTCCATAAAAAGTACCAACAGTAAAGAATATAAAGAATATTATTGGCATAACTGAACTTATTAGAGGAGATTTTGGAAGAAATCCACCACTTTCATTTCTAAAAAATGAATCTTTTGGTAAAGTTAAAAATAAAATTATCGTTACAGATAAAATTAATCCAATTCCTGCAAATCTTAATCCTCTTTTTTCAAGACTACTTAAGCTAGCATCAACTTCATTAGTACTATTTAAAGAAGTTTTATGGTCACCTAAGTATTTTACTAAAAATTTTTCAGCAACAAGAGTTATAAAAATAGTTAGTATTATTGTCATAGTGGCCATAAAATAATAGTTTATTACTGGAGTTGTTGAACCCTCCAAATTCATACTAGTAACTACACTTTCAGTAATTCCTGCAAGAAGAACGTCTGAATTACTAATAAATAAACTAGCGCTCAATCCACCAGAGGCTGCAGCATATCCAGCTATTATACCTATCCATGGATTTCTTCCTAAGCTATTAAAAACAACAGCTCCTATTGCAGGAGTAAATAAAATTCCTGCATCAGAAGCAATACTTGAATTTATTCCAATAAAAACAAGTATTGCCGTAACTAAATAGTCAGGAGCTCCTAAAATTAATTTTTTTATAAATGCATTTAATAGGCCTGTTTGTTCAATAAGAGCAACTCCCATCATCATAACTAAAACAACGCCTAAAGGTGGAAAAGTTATATAGTTTTTAACTAAGTTTGATAGAAATTCTCTCATATAGGAATAACTCATTAAATTATTAACTGTAACTTCGGTCATTTCTAAATTACCTTCTACAGATGTTAAATAATTTACTGATATTCCAGATTTTGAAAGTATAAAAGATAAAATAAGAGTTATAATTGAAAAAAGAGCAAATAACCAAAATGGATGTGGTAATTTATTACCAACTCTTTCAATCACACTTATGAATTTACCTAGTTTAGAATTATTTCTGTCTCTGATTTTCTGGTCTTTCATAGACTACCTCCTTAATAGTTTAATTAGTTAAATTATAAAATTTTAAAAAAAATTAGTCAAAGGGTATGTACAAATCCATATGTATAGTTCCCACATTTTTATTATTTATTATAAATAAGTATAGGTAATTAAAGAAGAATAATAAAAAAGCTCTACGAAAATGTAGAGCTTAATTTATTTTCTAAGGCTTTTTAAAAGTTTTATTTCTTCTTTGTGGCCTGCAAGTTCATTTGGCGTTTCCAGGTAAAAGGGAAGATGTCTTAATTTTTCATGATTAATTATTTTTGTGATTGTATCTAGCCCAATTTTGCCATTGCCAATTGTTTCATGCCTATCTTTATGTGCAGCTATTTCATTTTTGCTGTCATTTAAATGAATTGCATGGAGTTTATCAAGTCCAACTACTTCATCAAATTCATCTAAAACTCCGTCAAGATTATTTATTATGTCATAACCAGCTTCGTGAATGTGACAAGTGTCCATGCAAACTCCAATTTTTTCTTTTAAGTTAACTTTATCTATTATGGCAGAAATTTCTTCGAATTTTGAACCAACTTCTGTGCCCTTGCCAGCCATAGTTTCAAGAAGGACTATTGTCTCTTGATTTTCTATTAGTACAGAGTTAATTTGTGCTGCTATTATTTCTATTGCTCTTTGGACTCCCATGCCAGTGTGTGAGCCTGGATGAAAGTTGTAATAAGTGTTTTTAAAATACTTTAGTCTTTCTAAATCTTCTTTTAATACAATATTTGCAAATTCTCGCACGCTTTCTGTACTTGAACAGGGATTTAAAGTGTAGGGAGCATGAGTAAGAAGTGGTCCAAAGTTATTTTCTTTGGCCAAGTCCATTAATTCATTTATATCATCTACATCTAATTTTTTCATTCTAGAGCCACGAGGGTTTCTAGAGAAAAATTGAAATGTATTTGCACCAATTGAAAGTGCATTTTCTCCCATTTTTTTATAGCCACCAGATGATGAAAGGTGTGAGCCTATAATAAACATATTACCTCCATTAGTGATATTTATTTTCTGCTGGGTCATGGAATTTAACTACCTTAGCAGGGACTCCAACTGCTGTTGAGTTAGGTGGGATGTCAGTTAAGACAAGTGCACCTGCACCTATCTTTGCACCGTCTCCAATTTTAACTGGTCCAAGCACAGTTGCACCTGTACCAATTATTACATTATTGCCAACAGTGGGATGTCTTTTCTTTTCTTTTTCATTGCCAGTTCCGCCTAGAGTTATATTGTGATACATGTGACAGTTGTCGCCAATTTCTGCTGTTTCCCCAATTACTACAGCCATGCCATGATCTATAAAAAGATTTTTGCCAATTTTTGCACCGGGATGAATTTCTATGCCAGTTTTTTTTCTGGCCCTTTGAGAAATCCATCTTGCAAAAGTTGTGTGATCTTTTTCATAGAAATAATGTGCTATTCTATGTCTTATCATGCATGAGACTATGGGATACATAAAGATAGCTTCGAATAAGCTCTTACAGGCTGGGTCCTTAGTTAAAATAAATTTCCCGTAGGATTTTAATTCTTTAAAGAAATTATTCATCTTTGAATAAGTCTGTAGACATATACCTTTCTGCAGTGTCAGGAGCAACTGTCACAATATTTCCTCCTAGTTTTTCTTGCATTTTTATTGCACCAACAACATTGGCACCAGCTGATATACCAACTAGAAGTCCTTCTTCAGCTGATAATCTTTTTGCCATTTCAAGTGCTTCTTCACTTGTTACAGTTATTGTATCATCTAGAATATCTTGGTCTAAAACACCTGGGATGAAGTTTGCGCCAATTCCTTGTATCTTGTGTCCTCCTGCTTTTCCTTCTGTAAGAAGTGGAGATTCTGCTGGTTCAAGTCCCCAAACTTTAACATCATCTATTTTTGATTTTAAAAATCTTCCAACTCCTGTAACTGTTCCACCAGTACCAATACCTGCTACAAAACCTGAGATGTCTTTTAAATCTTCATAAATTTCTGGTCCAGTAGTTTCTTCATGAGCCTTGGCATTGTAAGGATTTTCAAATTGATTTGGCATAAAGTATTCACCTGTTTCTACAAGTTCTTTTGCCTTGTCAACTGCAGTTTGCATTCCACCTTCGCCAGTTAAAATTAAATTTGCTCCAAAGGCTTTAATAAGTGCACGTCTTTCAACGCTCATTCCCTTAGGCATTACAATATATACTTCGTATCCTAGAGCTTTACCAATCATTGCAATAGCTATACCAGTGTTTCCACTTGTTGGTTCTACAATTTTCATACCTGGTTTAAGTGATCCATCTTCAATAGCTCCTTTAATCATATAGTAAGCTGGTCTATCTTTAACAGATCCTGCTGGATTTGATTTCTCTACCTTTACATATATTTTTCCATTTCCTATATTTTTAAGTTGTACTAAGTTTGAGTTTCCAATTGTTTCTAAAATATTTTTCATTATATCGCCCCTTAAAAATTCAATAAAAAAAGAGTACATGAATAATCATATACTCTAAAGCTTCTTTTCCATAATATATTGATTAGACATTCAAATAAGTTCTATAAAATTTTTTATAGAACAACAACAGAATGCTTGAGCAGTATTTAATTTTGTATTTTTTAAGTTATACATTTATATCGCTCCCTCAATATATCTCGACTATACTATTATTCTTCCCAATTGTCAATTACTTTAAACATCAAATTAAAAATTAATTTCATATAAAAATAAAAGAATTGAATATTTTCTTGAATATAACCCGTCTTGTTAGTTATAATGTAAGGAGTAAATAAAAAGAGGTGTTTTATGAGAGTTTCGATTATCCTGGCTGCGGGAGAGGGAACGAGAATGAAGTCTGACACTCCAAAGGTGCTTCACGAAATTTTAGGAAGACCTATGCTATTTTATGTCTTAAAATCATGCAAGAATGCAGAGATTGAGAAGAATTTAGTAGTTGTTGGACACAATAAAGAAAAGGTGCGCAGCACTTTTGAAAATGAAAAAGATATTGATTTTATGGAGCAACCAATAGGTGATGAGTATCCCTATGGTACTGGATTTGCAGTAAAAAATGCTCTTCACAAGATAAATGATGATGATACTGTAATAATATTAAATGGAGATACTCCTCTTATTTCAGAATCAACTATTAGCTGCTTTTTGAGATTTCATGAAGAGAAGGATAATGATTTAACAGTTCTAACTGCAGATATGAAAGATCCTACTAATTATGGAAGAATTGTAAGAGATGATAATGCAAATGTTGTTGCAATTGTTGAAGAAAAAGATGCAACTGAAAAGCAAAAATTAATTAGAGAAATTAATTCTGGAATATTTGCTTTCAAGGGTGATTCTCTTAAATATGCAATTTCTAAGATTGATACAGACAATGCTGCAGGAGAAATGTATGTGACTGATGCTCTTAAGATATTAGTTGATGAAAATAAGAGAGTTGGTTCTTTTATATTGCGCGACACTAGAGAAATTCTTGGAGTAAATTCAAGATTTGAACTAGCAAGAGCTGCAGAAATACTAAAAGAAAAAATTAATAAAGAGTATATGATAAATGGCGTAGGAATTATAGATCCTAATAGCACATATATTGAATATGGTGCTAAAATAGAAAATGATGTATATATTTATCCTAACACAAACATCGACAGAAACTCTGTAATTAAAAAAGGTTCTGTAATTAAAAATTCAACTATTAAAAATTCTACAATAGAAGAAAATGTAATTATTAGATCTTCTGAAATAGAAGATTCAAAAGTGGGAAAAGACACAACTATTGGGCCTTATGCACATCTTCGTCCTAATTCTAATATTGGAGAAAATTGTAAAATTGGAAACTTTGTAGAAGTTAAAAATTCTAATATTGGAAATGGAACAAAAATGAGTCATCTAGCATATATTGGCGATGCAGATGTTGGAAGTGGCGTAAATATTGGCTGTGGAGTAGTTTTTGTTAACTACAATGGCCGCGATAAATTTAGAACAAAGATTGCAGATAATGCATTTATAGGTTCTAATTCAAATTTAGTTGCTCCAGTTGAAGTCGAAGAAAATGGATATATTGCAGCAGGTTCAACTATTACTAAAAAAGTTTTTAAGGGTCAACTTTCTGTGGAAAGAGCCCCTCAAAAAAATATAGATGGTTGGGTAGAGAAAAAAGGATTTGTCAAATAGGAGGACATGATGAGCACAATTAATGGAGATATTGTAGTTTTTACAGGTAATTCTAATATTACACTAGTTGATAAAATTTGTGAAAATATTGGAATTGAAAAGAGCAAATGCACAGTTTCTACTTTTTCAGATGGAGAAATTTCCATTGATATTGGAATTTCTGTAAGAGGTAAAGATGCTTATATTATTCAATCAACTTCTTCACCTGTAAATGATAATTTAATGGAGCTATTAATTTTAATCGATGCATTAAAGAGAGCTTCCGCAGGTAGAATTAACGCAGTAATTCCATATTATGGATACGCAAGACAAGATAGAAAGACAAAAGCTAGAGAACCAATTACATCAAAACTTGTAGCTGACCTTTTAACTAAGGCAGGAGCTGACAGAGTTGTAGCAATGGATCTTCACGCAGGACAAATCCAAGGATATTTTGATATTCCAGTTGACCACTTAACTGCAATTCCATATCTTGCTAGATACTTTAAAGATATTGTAAAAAAAGACGATTTCGTAGTAGTTTCTCCAGATTTAGGCGGAGTTACAAGAACAAGAAAATTTGCAAATGAATTAAATCTTCCAATTGCAATTATTGAAAAGAGAAGACCAAAGGCAAATGTAAGTGAAGTTATGAATATTATAGGTGATGTAGAAGGAAAATCAGTTATTCTAGTTGACGATATTGCTGATACTGCTGGTACAATTACAAAGGCAGCAGATGCACTAAAGAAGAGAGGCGCAACTTATGTATATGCAGCTGCAACTCACGGAGTGCTATCAGGACCTGCAATTGAAAGAATTAAAAATTCTTCACTAGAAAAATTTGTAATAACTGATACAATTGAACTTCCAGAAGAAAAGAAAATTGACACTATTGACATTGTTTCAGTTGCTCCAATTTTTGCTTCTGCAATTAAGAGAATAAACACTTCTACATCAGTAAGTGAAATGTTTGAATAAAGATTAGGTGAAATAATTGTATATAATAGCAGGCCTTGGTAATCCTGGTAAGAAATACGAGGATACCAGACATAATGTAGGTTTTAAGACTATAGATGTGCTTGCGGAGAAATTAAATATAAAAGTAAATAAGATTAAATTCAAGGGGCTTGTAGGAGAAGGGAGAATTGCCGGAGAGAGGGTAATTCTTCTAAAGCCCCATACTTTTATGAATAATTCCGGAGAATCTATAGTAGAGATTTTAAATTTCTACAAATTAAAACCAGAAAATTTAATAGTAGTAGTAGATGATATAGACATTGAGTTTGCTCAGCTTAAGATTAAGAAAAATGGATCTGCTGGCACACACAATGGTCTAAAATCAATAGTAAATTTAACAGGAAGTAAAGATTTTGCCAGGTTTAAAATAGGCGTTGGAAAAAAACACCCTAATGAAGATTTGGCAAATTTTGTGCTGTCCACTTTTCCTTCCAAGGATAAAAAGCACATAGAAGTTGCAATAGACGCATGTGCAGATGCAATAATAAAAGCATGTGAAAGTGGAGTAGAGACAGCAATGAATGAATATAATAACAATATTTATTAGAGGTGTATTTTGAGTTTTTTAATGGAAATAGTAAAAAGCACAAAGGCTTTTAAAGATCTATATAATTCTCTAAAAAACAATTCTAATACAGCAGTATTTGGTTCAGAGGAATCAGTAATATCACTTTTGTCATCTGCATTTTCAGATGAAGGAAAGAAAGTTTTAGTTATTTCTCAAAATAGAATTTCTGCAAGAAAAACTTATGAGGACATATCTAATTTAATAGACGAAGAAACTGTACTATATCCAGAAAAGGATTTGTTTTTCTACGACAGAGATTCAAAATCCAAGGAGAGCACTAAGCTTAGACTTGAGGCAATGGAAAAAACTGTCACTGAAAAGGCAAAAGTAGTCGTCACAACTCTTGATGCACTTACGTCAAAAATTACTGATAAGTACAGATTTCTCGACCACAAAGTAACTATTAATTTAGAATCTATTATTGATATAGAGGAGATTAGAAAAAAACTTGTGGAAATGGGATATGAAAGATATCCTTTAGTTGAAGGTGCAGGTCAATTTTCAATAAGGGGTTCAATAATTGACATTGCAACTTATGACAAAAACTTTCGAATTGAACTTTTTGATGATGAAGTGGATTCAATAAGAACTTTTGAAATTGAAAGTCAAAGGTCAATAGAAAAACTAGATGAAATAAATATATTTCCAATTGACGACTTAATACTTACTAATGATGAAAAGCTAGAAATTTCTAAGAAGATTAAAAAAGATATTGATTCTTCAAAATTAAAGGGAAAAGAAAAAGACAGACTTTCAGAAAAGTTTTTAAAATATGTAGACAAACTTGAAAATGGAGAAAATGTGTTAAATAATGATTTAATACTTCCCTATGTTGATGAAAATATTTCTTCATTTTTAGATTATTTAGATGATTTTATAATTTTTATAGACGAACCCACAAGAATTATTGAAAGACAAGAAGAAATCTTTGTATCAAATAATGAAAAAATTGCTACTCTCGCTGAAAGTGGAGAAGTTACAAAATCTCATGAAAATTCTTTCTATAATTATTTAGATATTGTGGATAGATTAAATGAGGGAAAAGTTGCAACATTTAATGCACTACTAAAACCACCAAAGATGTTTAAACCAAAGGACATTGTAAATATAACTGTGAAAAGTGTTACAAATTATATGTCTAAGATTAAACTTTTTAAAGAGGATTTAGATTATTATAGAAAAAATAATTATAAAATAATTCTACTAGGTGCAACAGAAAAAAGGGCGAAGAGATTATTTGAACATATTGTTGAACTTGGATATTCACCAAATTTTGCAAAAAACTATGACGATGTAAAAAAATCATCTGATTTAATAGTTACAACTGGCTCATTAAATTCTGGAGTGGAATTTTCAACTTCTAAAATTGTCTTTATTAATTATTCAGAAATTTATGGTTCTATTTCTAAAAAGAAAAAACCTAAGAAAAAGAAGAAAAAGGAACTTAACTTTGAGGATTTAGAAATAGGAGATTATGTAGTTCACGAAGCCCATGGTGTTGGTAAATATGTTGGAACTGAGAGACTTGAAGTATCAGATATTTCAAGAGATTATATAGTTATAGAATATGGAGGAGAAGACAAATTATATCTACCAATTGAGTCCTTAGATTCTATATATAAATATGTACATGATGGAACTGGAAAGCCAAAGGTAAATAAATTAAATTCACTGGACTGGTCAAAGAAAAAGGCTCGTGCCAAGAAGTCTATTGACGACATGGCAGATGAGTTAATTAAACTTTACGCAGTGCGTGAAAATACTAAGGGATTTCAATTTAGTGAAGATTCTCAGTATCAAAGGGAATTTGAAGATGCCTTTATATATGAAGAGACAAATGGACAGCTAATATCTTCAGAAGAAATAAAAGAAGATATGGAAAGACCTTTCCCTATGGATAGGCTTTTATGTGCAGATGTTGGATATGGAAAGACAGAAGTTGCACTAAGGGCTGCATTTAAGGCAATACTTGATGGCAAGCAAGTGGCATTCTTAGTGCCAACGACAATTCTTGCACAGCAACATTACAATACAATAATAGATAGATTTAAAAACTTTCCAGTTGGAGTTGGACTTCTTTCTAGATTTAGAAGTAAAAAGGACCAAAAAGAAGATATTGAAGGCTTAAAAAATGGAAATATAGACATAGTTGTTGGAACTCACAGACTTCTTTCAAAGGATGTAGTTTTTAAGGACTTGGGACTTTTGATAATAGATGAAGAGCAAAGATTTGGCGTGCGTCACAAGGAAAAACTTAGAATGCTAAAAGAAAATGTGGACACACTTACTCTTACTGCGACACCGATTCCTAGGACTCTTCAAATGTCAATGATAGGAATAAGAGATATGTCTGTAATTGAAGATCCGCCTGAGGAGAGATTTCCAGTTGAAACTTATGTGTTGGAATACAATGATCTAATGGTTAGAGAAGCTATACTAAAAGAAATTGACAGAGACGGACAAGTATATTTTCTATACAATAAAGTTCAAAATATGGAAAATAAACTCTTAGAGCTTAGAAAACTTGTGCCAGAAGCAACTTTTGCCATGGCAAATGGTCAAATGAGTGAAAAAGTTCTTGAAGATACAATGATTGACTTTATAAATGGAGAAATTGACGTATTAGTTTGCTCCACAATTATTGAAACGGGAATGGATGTTACAAATGCAAACACAATGATTATTACAGATTCTAATAGACTTGGGCTTTCACAATTATATCAACTTAGAGGAAGAATAGGTAGGTCGTCAAGAATTGCCTATGCATACTTCACTTATGATAAGACAACATCAATTTCAGAAGTTGCACAAAAGAGACTTTCCGCAATTAAAGAATTTACAGAATTTGGATCAGGTCACAAAATTGCACAAAGAGACTTAGAGATTAGAGGTTCAGGTTCAATCCTTGGCTCAAAGCAGTCGGGACACATTGACCAAATAGGTTATGACCTTTACATGAAGTATTTAAAGGATGCAATTTCAAAACTTAAGGGCATTGAAGTCGATGAAAATAAAGAGACTACAATTGATATAAAAATAGATTCATTTATCCCTAAAGAATATATAGAAGATGACAAAATAAGACTTGAAATTTACAAAAAAATTTCAGTAATATCATCTGATGAGGAATATTCAGATTTAGTAGATGAGTTAATTGATAGATTTTCAGATTTACCTGAAGAAGTATCAAACTTAATGGATATAGCTTTCTTAAAAAATAGAGCTCAAAGAGCAAATGTATCATCTATTATTGAGAGAAAAGGAGAATACAGAATTAAAATTGATGGTGAAATATCAGTGGAAACTGTGTTAGACTTAAATAATGAGTTTGAAAATATTTCATATTCAATGGGAGATGAAAATGAAGTAGTGCTTACAAAATTAAAATATCCTCTAGAAAGCCTAAAAAAACTAGTGAGCATTTTAATTTTACACAAAAAGGACACAAAAACATCGAAAAACTAGTGTATAATAAAATAAAGTAAGAAAAGGAGAGAATTATGTTTTTTAAAAAATTTACTACAATAGCTTTATCAGCTGTTTTAATAAGTACGCTTGCAGGATGTGGCAAAAAAGAAGGAGTAGCTGCAGAAGTTAATGGAACTGAAATTCCAATGGAAGATTTTTACGAATCTTATTCTGTAAGAGCTAATCAATTGGCTGCACAATATGGAAAAGAAGCTCTTGAAACAGAAGATCCGAAAACTAAAAAACCTGCCAAGGAATTATTAAGAGAACAAATACTTAGAGATCTAACACAAACTGAAATGATTAAACAAGATGCTGCAAAAGCTAATATTGAAGTTACAGATGACGAAGTAAATAAGAAAATTGAAGAAATTAAAGCACAAATTGGTGGTGAAGAAACTTTCAACAATTTCTTAGCAGAAAATGGTTTAACACAAGATTTTATGAAAGAAAATCTTAAAAATCAAATGATAATTTCTAAATACATGGAAGCTAAAACTAAAGAACTAGAACCAACTGAAGAAGAACTTAAAAAGTATTACGAAGACAACAAAGATAAATACTATACTGCAAAAGCATCTCATATCTTAGTAGATGATTTAAAAGAAGCAAATGTAATAAGAAAAGAAGTTCAAAAGGGTGGAGATTTTGCAAAGATTGCAAAGGAAAAATCTAAAGACACAGGCTCTGCTCAAAATGGCGGATCACTTGGAGAATTTAAGAATGGTCAAATGGTTCCTGAATTTGATGAGGCAGTAGCTAAGATGAAAGTCGGAGAAATATCTGAACCCATTAAGTCTCAATTTGGTTACCATGTAATTAAACTTGAAGATAAAAAACCTCTTGAATATGATGAAATTAAAGAACAAATCAAAGTTGAATTACAACAAAAGAAATTCCAAGACTATATGCAAGATTTAAATAAAAAATCTAAAATTAAAACTTATGTTGATCCTTCTAAGGATGTTGAAATTCCAGAAGAATATAAAGATTATGGAATGACAAAACAACAAAAAGCTGAAGAAGAATCATCTAAAGCAGTAGACAAATCACAAAATAAAACAGAAAAAGCTGCAAATAATGCAAAAGAAAATATAAAAGAAAACGCAAATAAATCTGCTGAAAAAGAAGCAAAATAATATTTTAATTATTAAAGAGAAGACTTCAGGTCTTCTTTTTAATTTTTTATAAGCAATAAAATTTTAGCGTGAAAAAGAAGAAAAGCTTATCATTTTAATGATATATCTGTTATAATAAAAAACAGGGACAATATTATCAAGATGAAAGAGGTGACACATGAGTTTTTCATCTGATGTAAAGGACGAAGTTGCAAAAATTCGCGTTGACGAGTATAATATTATTATTTCTGAACTTGCGGGCATCACTCCAATGTGTGGTGTTCTAAAATACAAGAATTTAAACCTTTCTATGGAATATGTGACAGAGAATGCACCTGTTGCAAGGAGAATTTTTACCTTCTTGAGAAGGTCCTTTGGTTTTGATGTTGAAGTAAGAAATGAAAAATCAAGGCAACTAAAAAAGAATTTATATATTATTAATGTTGATGAAGATGAGTCTTGCAGGTTACTCCTAGATGAGTTAAAATATATTAGAGATGAAAACGTATTTATAAAAAATTACAAGCCATATGAGCTTATAAAAAGCTCCAGAGAAAAGAAAGCTTATATAAGAGGTGCTTTTCTAGGGGCGGGCTCAATTACAAATCCAGAAAAATCATATCATCTTGAATTTGTTTGTGGTAATATAGAAAATGCGTACTTCTTAAAAGAAATGATTAATGAATTTGGTTTAAATTCAAAGGTCACAACTAGGAAGGATAAATATATTGTATATATTAAGGAGTCAGAACAGATTTCTGATTTTCTTTCAGTGATAGGTGCTTTTAACAGTCTTTTAAAATTTGAAAATATTAGAGTTTTAAAAGAAATGAGAAATAATGTAAATAGAATTGTAAATTGTGAAACTGCAAATTTAAACAAAACTGTAAAGTCCTCACTAGAGCAAGTAGAAGATATAAAGTTAATAGATAGAGAGATTGGCATAGATAATCTTGACGAAGATTTAAAAAAATTGGCTAAGTTAAGGATTAATAATAGATCTATGAGTCTTAGTGATATTGCAAATTCTTTAGAGCCAAGGGTATCGAAGTCAACAATTAATTATAGATTTAAGAAGTTAAAGAAAATTGCTAACAAATTAAGGGGTGTTCAAGATGAAAAGTAGTAAAGTTGTACTTAATAATGAAGATGGACTTCATGCAAGAGCGGCTGCTCTTTTTGTAAGAGAAGCAAATAGATTTTCTTCAGATATAAACCTAGAAGCTCACGGCGACAAAGTAAATGGAAAGAGCATTATTGGTATAATGTCTCTTGGAGCATTTAAAGGTGAAGAAATCATAATCTATGCAGAAGGCCCAGATGAAGAAGAAGCTGTGGGAAGGCTTACACATATTACTGAAAAAGATTTTATAAATATTTAATAAAACTTTCAAAAATTTAAGTACAATACTTATTTACAAAAATTTGTATGAGTATGTCTAAATTTAATAGGCATTCTACAAATTATAAATTAAAAGAAATTTTAGAGTTTAGTTGTCTAAACTCTTTTTTCATGTCCTTTTATTTAATGTAAGCCTTTGATAAAATATATGTAAGAAAGATAGAGGATGATATTATGAATAATTTTGTACACCTTCATTTGCACAGTGAATACTCTCTTTTAGATGGTTCTACTAGAATAAGTGAGCTTGCAAAAAGGGTTAAAGAACTTAATATGGATTCTGTTGCCCTTACAGATCACGGCAACATGTATGGAATGATTGCCTTCTACAAAGAATGTTTAAAAGAAGGTGTAAAGCCTATTATGGGTTGTGAGATTTATGTTTCAGAAAAGGACATGACCTTTAAAGATAAATCTAACAAGAGATATCATTTAATATTATTGGCGGAAAATAATGAAGGCTTTAAGAATATAATGAAGATAGTGTCTGTTGGTTTTGTAGATGGATATTATTATAAGCCTCGTGTTGATAAAGATGTTTTAAGAAAATACTCAAGTGGAGTTATTGCAACTTCAGCTTGTCTTGGTGGAGAAGTTCAAAGAAAACTTTTAGATAGAAATATTGAAGCTGCAATAAGTGCTGCAGAAGAATATAGAGAAATTTTTGGAGAAAATAATTTCTTCTTAGAACTGCAAGATCATGGAATGCCAGAGCAGGCAAGAGTTAATAGAGAACTAGAAAACTTGTCAAGCAAGTTAAATATTCCTCTTATTGCCACAAATGATGTTCACTATTTAAATAAAGAGGATGCAAAAAGTCACGACGTGCTTTTGTGCATTCAAACAGGTAAGACTGTAAATGACGACAAGAGGATGAAATTTCCATCAGATGAATTTTATTTAAAATCTCCTGATGAAATGGCCTCACTTTTTCCAAATCATCCTGAAGCACTAGAAAACACAGTTAAAATTGCCAATAGATGTAATGTTGAAATTAAATTTCACGATCTTCACCTTCCTGAATTTACTGTGCCAGAGGGCTACACTCATGAAGATTATCTTAGAAAACTTGCAGTAGATGGAATGTATGAAAGATACACAGAAGTTACTGATGAGATAAAAGAGAGATTTGAATTTGAATTTAATACAATAAAAAATATGGGCTATGTGGATTATTTTTTAATTGTGTGGGATTTTATTAGATATGCTAAAAAACACAAAATAGAAGTAGGACCGGGAAGAGGTTCAGCTGCGGGCTCAATGATTTCATTTTGCCTTGGAATAACAGATGTTGATCCACTTAAATTTGATCTTCTATTTGAAAGATTTTTAAATCCCGAGAGAGTTTCAATGCCAGATATTGATATAGACTTCTGCTACGAAAGACGTGAAGAAGTTATAGAATATGTAAATAGAAAATATGGAGAATCACATGTTGCACAAATAGCAACATTTGGTACAATGGCTGCAAGAAATGCAATTAGAGATGTGGGTCGTGCTCTTGATATGAGTTATGCAAAGGTGGACTATATTGCAAAGCAAGTGCCACATGCACTAAATATGACTCTTGAAAAAGCTTTAGAAATATCAGAGTCATTTAAGAAAATTTATGAAGAAGAGCCTGATTCAAGGGAATTAATAGATATGGCCCTAAAACTAGAGGGACTTCCTCGCCACACTTCTACTCATGCGGCTGGAGTTGTAATTTCTAAGGATGAGCTTACAGAATATGTGCCCCTAACGAGAAATGACAAGATAATAGCAACTCAGTTTAACATGATTGAGCTTGAAGAGTTAGGGCTACTTAAGATGGACTTCTTGGGGCTAAGAACTCTTACAGTTATTAGAGATGCATTAAATCTAATAGAAAAAAATTATGGCAAGAGAATTACCTTTGAAAACTTTGACTACAATGATGAAAAGGTGCTAGATATGTTTGCTCGTGCAAATACACTTGGTGTTTTTCAATTTGAATCTTCTGGAATGAGGGCCTTTCTAAAGGAACTTAAGCCAGATGAATTTTCAGATTTAGTTGCTGCAAATGCACTTTTTAGACCAGGACCAATGAAGCAAATTCCAAAATTCGTTGCATCAAAACACGACAAGAGCAAGATTTCATATCTTCATCCACTTCTTGAACCGATTCTTAAATCCACTTATGGATGTATTGTATATCAAGAGCAGGTTATGCAAATAGTTCAACAAATAGGTGGTTATTCACTTGGACGTGCCGATATAGTAAGACGTGCAATTTCTAAAAAGAAAATGAAGGTAATGGAAGAAGAGAGACAAAACTTCATCTATGGAAATAAGGACGAGGGAGTTTGTGGAGCCATTTCAAATGGTGTAGATGAGAAGACTGCAAATGAAATTTACGATTTAATAATAGACTTTGCAGACTACGCCTTTAACAAATCTCACTCAGTTGCATATTCAGTAGTTGCATATAGGACAGCTTGGTTAAAATATTATTATCCAAAGGAATTTATGGCAGCGCAAATATCGACTTATACACAAGACATAAAACAAGTCAGCCTATATATAGAAGAGATAAAGAGACTTAATATAAAAATACTTCCACCTAATATTAATTATTCTTTTAAAAACTTCACAGTTGAAGATGGAAAAATAAGATTTGGACTTAAAGCAGTAAAAAATGTAGGAAATAATTTAATTACAACAATAGAAAAAGTTAGAGAAAATGGAAAGTTCACTTCATTAAAGGACTTTGTAGATAGAATAAATAATTGCGACAAATCTGCACTTAATAAAAGAGCAGTAGAGTCACTAATAAGATGTGGAGCAATGGATGACTTTGAAGGCAACAGAGCACAATACCTTGCAGTTTATGAAAAAGTTATATCATCCTCATCATCAACTGCAAAAAACAATGTATCTGGACAATTTTCTCTATTTGAAGATGTAAAGCTAAAGGAAGACTTGCCAGATTTAAAAGATTTTTCACAAAAGGATAAACTGGATATGGAGCAAGAAGTTATTGGAATGTACATTTCAGGACATCCACTTGATCCCTATAGAGATATAATTGAAAAACTAAATACAACAAATACCAATGAAATTTTCGAAAAATATAGAGAAAATTTACTTGGAAGTAGTAAAGTAAAAATAGTTGGAATTTTAAAATCTAAAAGGTCAATGATTACTAAAAATAATAAGATGATGGCCTTTGGGGTTTTAGAAGATTTATATGGAGTAATTGAGCTTGTAATATTTCCAAATGTATTTTCAAAATATAGAGATTTAATTGAAGAAGAAAATGTATTACTAGTAGAAGGGCACTTCTCACAATCTGAAGTTGAAGAGCCAAAAATCTTAGTTGATAATATAAGCAAAGTTAAAATTGCTAATAATAAAAAACTCTACATTAGCGTCAGCTCAATTAATGATAAAAGTGTAATTAGCATAAAAAATGTGTTAAAAGACTATGATGGCAATACTCCAGTAGTTTTATTTGACGAGGAAAACAAAAGAGGATTTGGCACAGAGTCAAATTTATGGATTGACGACAAAAGTTTTGACGAACTTAGAACTAGATTAGTACCTTATACTAAAAATGATATGAATAAAATAATACTAAAGTAGGTGTTTATGAAAATTGCAATTTTAACAAGTGGCGGAGACGCTCCTGGAATGAATGCCACAATTAGAGCAGTTGTGAGAACTTGTATATACGAAGGAATTGAAGTATACGGAATAAAGGGAGGCTATGAAGGATTAATTGATGCAAAGTTTGAAAAATTAATTGAAGCATCTGTTGCCGACATTATCCAAAGAGGTGGCACAATTCTTTCAACTTCACGTTCAGAAAGATTTATGACTGATGAGGGTTTTGAAAAGGCTATAAATTCACTAAAGATTTTTGAAATAGATACATTAATTGTACTTGGAGGAGATGGGACACTTAAAGGTGCAAAGAAACTTGTAGAAGCTGGAGTAAATGTAGTTGGCATACCTTGCTCCATTGACAATGATCTTGGATATACAGATTATACAATTGGATTTATGACTGCTGTAAGAACAGTAACTGAAGCGGTTTCAAATATAAGAGACACAACTGAAGCACATGGAAGGGCCAATGTGGTAGAAGTTATGGGCAGAGAATGTGGAGACATTGCACTATTCTCAGGAGTATCATCTGGTGCAGAGTCAATTATAGTTCCAGAATTTCCAATGAATATGAATGAAATTGCTGAGAAGGCACTTGTTGGAAAAAATAGAGGCAAGAGACATCACATAATAATTATGGCAGAAGGATGCGGATCTGCATTTGATTTTGCAAAAGATTTTGAGAAACTTACTGGAATAGACACGAGAGTAACTGTGCTTGGATACATTCAAAGAGGAGGCGCTCCAAGTATTTTCGATAGAATTTTGGCATCAGAATTTGGATATCATGCAGTTTACTATGCAAAAGATAAAAAATCAGGCGCTCTTGGAAATGTAAAGGGCGAAATAATAATTGAATCCTTTGACGAAGTATTTATCAAGAAAAAACACTTTAGAAAAGATTTATTAGATGTATTAAAGACAGTTTCAATATAGAGGTGGGAAATGAAAAAGACAAAAATAGTTGCCACAATAGGACCGGCAAGTGAAAGTGAAGAAGTGCTTAGGAAGTTAATTGACGAAGGAATCAATGTATGTAGGCTTAACTTTTCTCACGGAACACATGAAGAACACAAGAAAAAAATTGATACAATAAAAAAACTTAGAAGAGAATTAGAAATCCCTCTTGGCATAATGCTTGACACAAAGGGACCTGAAATTAGACTTGGGGACTTTGACGGAGAAGTAATATTAGAGCCGAAATCTAAATTCACGCTTACTCCAAGAAAACTCATTGGAGATAAAAATATTGGGACAATATCTTATAAAGAACTTTATAAAGATATAAAAACTGGAGATAAAATATTAATAGACGACGGACTTGTTGAGTTAAAAGTATCTGCCATTGATGGAGAAGATATAGTAACAGAAGTTCAAAACTCAGGCATTATCTCATCACATAAGGGAGTAAATGTTCCAGGAGCAGATTTAAATCTACCAGTACTTACTGAAAAGGACATTTCAGATTTAAAATTTGGTGTAGAAGAAGATGTAGACTTTATAGCGGCGTCCTTTGTGAGAAGCAAAGAAGATGTAATAGCAATTAGAAAAGTCCTTGAAGATTCTAAAGATTTTACGACAAAAATAATCTCTAAAATTGAATCTAAAAAAGCAGTTGAACTAATAGATGAAATAATCGAAGTTTCAGACGGAATAATGGTTGCAAGAGGCGACTTAGGAGTAGAAATTGAAACAGAGGCAGTGCCAGTAGTTCAAAAGGAAATAATAAAAAAATGTAACATTGCAGGCAAGTCTGTAATAACTGCAACTCAAATGCTTGACTCTATGATTAGAAACCCAAGACCAACTAGAGCAGAGACAAATGACGTGGCAAATGCAGTCCTAGACGGGACAAGTGCTGTAATGCTTTCTGGAGAAACTGCAAGTGGCAAGTATCCCTTAGAAGCAGTTAGAACAATGAGAAAAATCTTGGAATACACTGAAGAGACTTTGGATCACGACGATATTCTAAATAATAGGATGAAAGACATAGAAAATTCAATGACAAACTCCATTGGAAGATCTGCTTGTCAAGTTGCAAAGGACTTAAATGCAAAGGCAATAATAACAGCAACAACTTCAGGTAATACATCAAAGGCAATAGCTAAATTTAGACCTAAGACAAGTATAATTGCATCAACACCTTTTGAAAAAATTAAAAATCAGCTTAGCGTTGTATGGGGCGTAACACCAGTTAAAGTACCAAGCTTTAAAGATACAGATAATTTAATTGACGCATCAATAGATGTAGCTGTAAACAAGGGACTTTTAAAATCAGGAGATTTAATAGTACTTACAGCAGGAGTACCTGCTGGAATTGCAGGATCAACTAACCTTTTAAAAATAGAAAATGTATCAGAAATACTTGGCCGTGGAACAGCAATTGGCAGAAAGAAAAAGAAGGCAAGGGCCGTTGTCATAAGAAGTGAAAAAGACTTAGAAAATTTCCAAAGTGGAGATATAATCGTCGCAAGATTTACAGATAAAGATATGATTGATAAGATGAAACTTTCATCTGGATTTATAACAGAAGAAGCAGGATTTACATCACATGGAGCAATAACAGCAATATCACTTGAAAAAGCAGCAATAGTTGGAGTAGACTCCATAACAGACAAAATAGAAACAGGCGATATAATAACAATGGAAGCTGACGGATCTGTTAGAAGATAAATAAAAAAACCAAAAAAAGAACCTATTATAATTTAATTAAAAAATAGGTTCTTTATTTTTTCATCTCTTATTCTCTTTATACTTTCTTCACGAACTTTTAAATTTTCGTTGAAGTTGTCAAATTTTATTTTGAATTTTTTTGATTCTGACATTAATTTTAAATTCATTATTCTATCAGATTCATTAATTGATTTGAAGTATTCTAAATTCTTATATGAGAAGTAGTCGTATATATTATTTAGAAAGCAGGATCCATTTAATAATTTATTTAAAGTTAAAATTATATCTAGTGAAAATACAATAAGTAGTGCTATTGAAAGTTTAATGATTATATCGTTGTCTGCAATTTCTAAGAAGAAAAGCATCATTGGTGTTAAATGCTTAACTATTAGTATATTTGCTCCTCCAAAAATAATTAAACCATATAGACAAACTCTTCTGTGAAGCTGAAATGGATAGTTTTCATAATCCCACCATCTTTGATGGAAAAATCTCTCAAGTGTGTATCCAATTATATATTCTATAATGCAACATAGCGTTGCTGAGAATATAAATACATAAAGGTTTGAATCTATATTTTTTAGTGCCAAGTATGAAATTGTTGCACCAATTCCATATATAGGGCAGTATGGGCCAAGTAAAAATCCTCTATTGTAAACTCCATTAAGTTCAACAGATGAACATAAGAAACTTTCCCAACACCATCCAATAAATCCGTAAGCGAAAAATATAATTATAAATTCAAAAAGTTTCATAAATCAGCTCCAAATCTAATTTTAGCCTCTCTATTTCTATATATAGTTTCCGTTGTAGATACAATTTTATCTGCAGTTGTCACAATCCACGATTCTTTGTACTTTGGTGGGATAACTGTAAGAGGGAACATATGCTTAACTATTATGTCTTTTTCAATTTCATTTAAGTCCAAATCCTTAGAAGCTTCTCTAAGTGCAATTTTTGGATGAGTAAATCCATGAACTTGTCTTTCTTTTTTGCCATCGTGCCAATCGTATAGGAAATAATCATGAAGAAGTGCTCCTCTTATTAGTGAATCATAATCCACATCTAGATTATATTTAAAAGCAATGTCAATTGACTTAATGGCTACAGAAATCACATGGTCGTAGACTGATGTATTTCCATGTTGTATAAAATTTTTAGTTTCAGAAAATCTAGTGTTTTCATTTAAATCCACTATAATTTCTTCAAGTCTTTTAATTAAATCATTTCTATTTTGCATAAATACTCCTTTACATATAATATTTTAATATATAAAGGTAAAAAAAAGACTAAGTTTTTATTAAATTTATAAGAAATTTTTGTAAATTTTGTAAAGTAAAAGAATTGAGACAATAAAAAAAGCAAGATTATCTCTTGCCGAGGCTGTATAAAAACCCACTATATAAGTGAACCATATTGAGCTTTCTCTTCAAATTCAATTCGAAAACGAGCGTCCGAAAAACGCACTGTCTGAGCATTAGCGAGTTTGCGTTTTTCAGCGAGTTAAGAATTAGAATTTGTAGAAAGCGAAATCCGGTGAGCGTTATAGTGGGTTTTTTACTTTGTCAACAGTCTAAGCAAGATTATCTCTTGCATTTAAAATTCATAGTGAGTCCACATGCTAACTATTTTTATTATTTTTTCATCTTCATAAACTTGATATACAAGTCTATGTTTATTATTAATCCTTCTAGAATATAATCCCTCTAAATTCCCCTTTAGTTTTTCATAACTTGGAGGATTTTTATAGGGATTTTCTTTAATAAGGTTTAATAAATTTTCAACATTTCTTTTTAAATTTGGAATGTTTTTAACTTTTTCTTTGTCTTTTTGTGCATTCTTTGTTATCACAATTTTATATTTACCATTCAAATTCTTCACACTCATCTATTGTTTCATTTTTTCCTTGTAATAGTTTTTCTTCCATGCCAGGTATTGAACTTAAATATAAAGTTTCTAGAAGGCCTTTGTAATCATCCTCACTGATAACAATGGCATTACCGTTCTTTGTACTAATGTTTATTACATCCCCATATGAAACAGCCATGTCTAAATATTCGAAGAGGTTTGCTCTAAAATTTGTTGCATTAATATTACTCATATATATCACCAAGTACATTATAACGTACATAATATAAATTAGCAATAAAAATAATTTTTAGTCTGTAAAATAAAAAGCCCTAGACAATAGGGCTCAAAATTAAATATTAAAATTTGTTTTCAAAGTAGTATCTTTCATCTCCGCTTGAAATTATATCTGTAATTTCTATTAGTGATGCGTTATTCTTATCAACTTTAATTTTTGAAGTTATTTTGTGTACGTCTCCTGGATTTAGATTTAGTCCATATCTCTTTAAGATATTTGAAATATCATCTTTATTAGATGAAGTAAATTCATAGGATTCTGAATCTTTTTTCTTTAACACTGCTGGTACTTCAGAAGTATTCATTAAAAATTCAGAAATATTTTCGCTATTAAATGAATTTTTAATATTTTCAATATTTAAGTTTAGTGAATTTTCTTCTTCCTTAGGATAAATTTCTGACCACTTCTTAGATTTAGTATCTTCAGCTTTAACTGTTAATTTATCAGTAGATAGTGAATTTTCTGAGTTTAAAGCTTTTATTATTAATGGGAATTTTCCAGATTCTAAATTAGATTTAGAAGAAGTAGAATCGTCCTTAGTCTTCATGTTAGATTTTTGAAGATCAGTTTTTTCGATGTCATCTGATTTTTTAATATCCACAGGCTCTTCGTGCAAATCTTCATTTTCAACAGGAATGTCAACATTTTCGATTTTAGTTTCAGAATCTGTTGCCTTAGATTTAGAAGAAGTAGAATCGTCCTTAGTCCTCATGTTAGATTTTTGAAGATCAGTTTTTTCAATGTCATCTGATTTTTTAATATCCACAGGCTCTTCGTGTAAATCATCTTTTTCAACAGGTATATCTAGATTTTCGATTTTAGTTTGAGAATCTTTTACCTTAGATTTAGAAGAAGTAGAATCGTCCTTAGTCTTCATGTTGGATTTTTCTAGATCAGTTTTTTCGATGTCTTCAGATTTTTTAATATCCACAGGCTCTTCCTGTAAATCTTCATTTTCAACAGGGATGTCAACATTTTCGATCTTAGTTTCAGAATCTTTTGCCTTAGATTTAGAAGAAGTAGAATCGTCCTTAGTCTTCATATTGGATTTTTCTAGATCAGTTTTTTCGATGTCATCTGATTTTTTAATATCCACAGGCTCTTCGTGTAAATCATCTTTTTCGACAGGAATGTCAACATTTTCGTTTTTAGTTTGAGAATCTTTTGCCTTAGATTTAGAAGAAATAGAATCGTCCTTAGTCTTCATGTTAGATTTTTGAAGATCAGTTTTTTCAATGTCATCTGATTTTTTAATATCCACAGGCTCTTCGTGCAAATCTTCATTTTCAACAGGAATGTCAACATTTTCGATTTTAGTTTCAGAAGATTTTTCCCTTCTCTTCTTTCCTCGATTTTTCTTTCTTGTATCGTTGTATTCTTTTTTCTTGTTAGAAACTTTAGGTTCATTTTCTGCAGTAGTTTTATTGTCCTTATGTAAGTTCATAACTACTGGATCATTAAGCTTCTTTTTTTCATCAACCTTTTTATTAGTTGTAGCACTATTTTTATTCTTCTTAGATTTTGATAATATAAATAAAATAACAATGACAACTAATACTAACCAAATAAAATTCATTACCACACCTCCATATAAATATATTATACCCAAATGATATCATATAAATACTTTAATTTGTTAAAATAACAATTTTTTTCAATAAAAAATCACCTGACTGACAGGTGATGATTTATTCTAATTCTTTTCTCTTTTTTCGATTTTCTAATTTATTTTTTACAATGGAGACTACATCTCTTACTTCGCGAACACCTAGATAGTAAAGACATATTAAATAAATTATTGCTGCAATTCCAACTATTATAATTAACATTAATAATCTTAAAAGTGTAAGTAGTCCTCCTCCTGGAATAAATGTCATAATAAGTCTTTCATAAGGGAAGTAGCAAAGTGCAAAGATTCCCATAAATACAGATGCGATTAATGTCTTAATGAGAGCTCTAATATATGATTTAGTTCCAAGGTTTCCAATTTTTCTTCTTAGTAATATGAAAGAAATAAATACCGCAATTGTTGTAGCTATTGATACTGATGCGGCAAGTCCATTAGTTCCAAAGTGTCTTGCAACTAATAGGTTAAGTCCAACATTTATTAGAACATTTACAACTCCAACATAAAAGGGAGTTTTTGTGTCTTCTATTGAATAGTAAATTCTATTTAATACATTTATTATTGATATTGAAATTAAAGACAGTGAGTAAAATCTAAGTGTAGATGTAGCCTGAACACCATCAGAAGCAGTAAAGCAACCACGCACAAAGGCAATTTCAATAATTGGTCTTGCAAGTATTATAAGTCCAATAGTTGCAGGTACAGTTATAAATAAAACTGACTTAACTGATGCATTCATTACCTTTTTGCCCCTTATCATATCTCCAGAACCAAGAGTTCTTGTAAGAACTGGAAATATTGTGGCAGTTATTGCAGTAATAAATATACCAATAATCATTGTGTTCATTTTATTAGCATAATATAAAATTGATGCAGCTCCATCGCCCATTCCAGATGCTAAGTTTCTATTTACAATTGTGTTGATGTCATTTACAGAAACTGAAACAAAAACTGGGAGTGCAAGAAGTATTGCTTCACGCACATATTTATCTTTAAAATCAGCTACAAACTTAGGCCTAAATCCAGACTTAAATGCACTTGGAAATAAAAATATAAATTGAGCAAGTATACCAAGTACAGATGCTATAGTTAGCCCAACAATACCTACATGTTTAGAAAACATAACTAAATAAACTATATAAGTTAAATTAAGTGGAATTGCAATTGCACCAGTTACTGCAAACTTGCCGCTGTGGTGAAGGTATCCTTCCATAACTCCAACCCAAGCTGAGAATAATACAACGGGCATTCCAAACTGTATAAGCTTTACTACTATTTTATAAGTTTCAGGTGATGCTTGTGACGCTGATAAAAGTGCAATTTGTCTTGGAAATAATATTCCAAGGGCAATAAGTGCAAAAGACACCAATGAAGCGATTAGTAAAAGATTGTTGGTAAAATAATTTTTTCTCTCTGGTCCAAGCTCTGTTGTAGCTTTTTGAACTGATGGGATGTAAGTTGTGGCAATTGCTTGAGTTACAAAGCCTGCAATCATTGCTGTTGCCGACTGCGCAAGTGAAAAGGCATCCATTTCAACTCCAGCACCAAATACATATGCAGTTAGTGATTCTCTGACAAATCCAAAAATCTTTCCTATTAATAAAAATACAATAATTCCTATTGTAGATTTTGCAATCTTAGAGCCTGTGTTATTATTTTCCAATTTAAATCTCCTCGCTTTTAATCTTAGTAAATTATAATTTGTATAAAATTTAAAGTCAAGTTGATACTAGAATACTATTCTAACAGTTATAAATTTTAAATAAAGTATGTTAATATATTTGAGGGAGGTTATAATGAATAGTTTAAAATTAATAAGAAAAGTAATGCCATATTTTAACAAATATAGAAATACCTTATTTTTAGATTTATTTTGTGCAGCTTTAACTACAGCAAGTGAAATGATTCTTCCACTTCTTTTAAGAGCACTTACAAATGCTGGAGTTAAAGATATTGCAAATTTAACTTTTAGTTTTGTTGGCAAACTTGCACTTATATATCTTGTAATAAAAATAATAGAAGTAATTGCTCAATACTTTATGACAAGCATTGGTCACATAATGGGAGCAAAAATTGAAACTGATATGAGGCGTGATTTGTATTCACATCTACAAACTTTATCAGATACATTTTACAATGAAACAAAAGTTGGAGTTATAATGTCAAGAATCACAAATGATTTATTTGATATTACAGAATTTGCTCACCACTGCCCAGAGGAATATTTTATTGGATTTATTAAGATTTTAATTTCATTAGTAATACTTTTGGCAATTAATGTGAAGATGACTCTTCTAATATATATAATGATTCCACTTATGATTTTTGCATCAGGATATTTTAGAAGTAGAATGAGAGATGCTCAAAAGGATCAAAGAGTTCACATTGGAAATTTAAACTCAGCCATTGAAGATTCACTTCTTGGAATAAAAGTAGTAAAGAGTTTTGCCAATGAAGATGTAGAAAATGAAAAATTTAATCACGAAAACAATAAATTCCTAGGAATTAAAAAAGTTTACTACCGCTCCATGGCAGGCTTTAACACTGTGACAAGAATATTTGATGGACTTATGTATTTAATACTTATACTAAGTGGTGGATACTTCATGATGAAGGGAGAAATTGGACCAGAGGACTTAATAGTTTATGTAATGTATGTTCAATCACTTCTTGCAACAGTTAGAAGAATTATAGAATTCACAGAACAGTTCCAAAAGGGAATGACTGGAATTGAAAGATTTGCAGAAATAATGAGTCAAAAATCAGATATAACAGATAGAGATGGTGCTCGCGAAATAGAAAATGTAAAGGGAAATATTACCTTTGATAATGTAGACTTTAGCTATGGCAAGGGCGAGGAAAAAGTATTAGAAGACTTTAATGTAAATATAAAACCTGGAGAGAAACTTGCAATTGTTGGACCAAGTGGTGCCGGCAAGACTACAATTTGTAATTTAATTCCTAGATTTTACGATGTAGATAGCGGTGCAGTTAAAATTGACGGAGTAGACGTTAGAGATATTAAACTTAAATCACTTCGTGAAAATATAGGAATTGTGCAACAAGATGTGTATTTATTCTCAGGTACTGTAAAGGACAACATAGGATATGGTAAAAGTGATGCCACAGACAGAGAAATTATTGAGGCAGCAAAACTTGCAGGAGCTTATGAATTTATTAAAAATCTTCCAAATGGATTTGACACCTATGTTGGTGAGAGAGGAGTTAAGCTTTCAGGTGGACAAAAACAGAGAATATCCATTGCGAGAGTGTTCCTTAAAAATCCACCAATATTAATACTTGACGAGGCAACTTCAGCCCTTGATAACAAAAGCGAAGTAATAGTACAAGATTCAATAGAAAAGCTTTCAAAGGGAAGGACAACTCTTACAATTGCTCATAGACTTACAACAGTTCAAAATGCAGACTTAATTCTCGTAATGACAAAGGACGGAATAATAGAGAGAGGTAAGCACGAAGAATTAATGGAAGCTAAGGGATATTACTACAATCTGTACACAAAGGGGGGCAGATTAGAATAATTTTTTAAATCTTGGGTAGATTAGTTATAAGTGTAAATTTATTTATTTAACGAGGTGAAATATGCAAGATTATATAGAAATTATTAAAAAAAGAAGATCATATTACAATTTGTCAGAAGATGTTGAGTTATCTAATGAAGAAATTAAATATTTATTTGAAGACATTTTAAATGTAACTCCATCTGCAATGAATGCACAAACTACTAGGGTAGTGCTACTTTTTGATGACAAATCAAAGGACTTCTGGGAAAGAGTAAATGAAACTTTTGACAATAAAATCAATGAAGAGAAGTTCAACGGATTTTATCATGCAAAGGGAACAGCTTTGATATTTATTGAAACAGAAGACGTTAAACAACAAGAAAAAGACATACCAAGTTATGCCGAGTATTTTGAAACATGGTCACATCACGGAGCAGCTATGATTCAGCTAAATATTTGGCAAGGACTTCGTGATGAAAATATTGGAGCAAGTAATCAACACTATAATCCAGTAATAGATGAATGGGTAAAAGATTTATATGAAATTCCAGATTCCTGGGAACTAATAGCACAAATGCCTTTTGGAAAAATAGAAGAAGAACCAGCACCAAAAGATAAGAAACCAATAAGTGAAATTTTAAAAGTAATTGAATAAAATTAGAAAAGGTGGGACTCAACCCATCTTTTTAGTACCATAAATAGTGTAAGAAAGGAAGTAATTCCTTATCTTGCACTATTTTTGTATAATGAAGAAGTAGTATGACGAGTCTCTTTTAGGGTTAAAATATCCGTCACAAAAACTG
>Ga0129315_1000267_pt1 | contig 51876 bp, 50 predicted proteins | sample Cm827metagenome_FD_94432 | JGI IMG/M metagenome (GOLD analysis project Ga0129315, IMG submission 94432) | Eastern black-and-white colobus group fecal microbial communities from Wisconsin, USA - Cm827 metagenome | ecosystem: Host-associated > Mammals > Digestive system > Large intestine > Fecal... | reverse complement strand
GCCAAGCATCAGTGTTTTCATAGCGATCTTTCCTTTCATGCAGGGCTGACTTTTCAGCCCTCATCAATGTGATTTTCACAAGTCAGTGATACTTTTAATGATATGTAATGACATTATATCACAAAATCGGAGCAATATCAAGCACATTATATTAACTTTTCCATTTTTATTCGTGCTTTCATCGGATTTTAGGGCATTTGGAGAACTTTCCTCTAAGTCATATAATTGACTTCTACCAGAAATTTCTACCAAATTTTCTACCAAAATCGCTCTTTTTTGAAATTTTCCATTTCTTCATTGGTCTTGTCACATTATATTATATAATTACACGGCTGTGGGATGTGACGATTCCGCAGGCGTGTCTTTTTTCTTTTTTCTGCTGTTTGACTTCTTAGGTGCAGGCTTTCCGCTTTCCGTTTCAGTCTTTGCTGACTGTTCGCTCTCGGCAGGAGTATCCTCCTTTTTTGCACCAAGCACTCTTGAAATGGTTTCAGCCGATGCTACCTTTGCATTGTATTCAAGGTGACTGTAAAGGTTCGCCGTGATATTGAATGTCGCATGACCGAGCCACTCCTGAATAGCCTTCATCGGAATATCGTTTGCAAGCAAAAGGCTGGCACAGCTGTGACGGAGATCATGGAAACGGAGCATTTTCAGACCGTTCTTCTTGATGACCTCATGGAAGTCGTGCGTTACCGTATTGGGGCTGATGAGCTTTCCATACGGATCACAGCAGACAAAGCCCTCAAACTCGGTGCTGTATTCCTTACCGCCGAGCTTTTTGTAGTGCTTGTCCATTTTCTTCTTTTCAAGAAGCATTTCCTCAATGTGCGGTATCAGCGGAAGGGTTCTTCTTGTGGAATTGGTTTTCAGCCTGGTCTCCACAAAGAGCTTCGGCTTGCCGTTCTCGTCATAGTCGCTTACGACCTTACGCTCGATAGAGATAGTCTTTTTCTTGAAGTCGATAGAGTCCCACTTCAAGCCGAGGATCTCACATCTTCTCAGACCGTAGTATGCGGCGATATGTACGATAAGCTCCAGCTTGTGATCCTTGAACACCTCAAACAGTTCATTCAGCTCGTCCTCATTGTAGAAAACGGCTTCGTGTCTTTCGGCTCTCGGCATCACCATTTTATCCATAGGGTGCTGCGGCAGTATCTCCATTTTCACCGCCCACATAAATGCGGAGTGGATCGCAAGGTAATACTGTTTGACCGAGCTTCCCTTTAAGCCCTGATCCATCTTGTAATTAAGGAATGTCTGAATCTGAGAATGGTTGAGATTGGCAAGTGTCACATCGGGATATTCCGCGCTCATGTACTTCATAAAACGCTCCATGATCCTCTTGTAGCACTGGTATGTGGTACGGGCGGCATTGGGCTTGATAGCCGTCAGCCATTCTGAAAAGAAATCACTAAGCTCCTGATTGATGACAACAGGCTCACTCTCGTCCTCAGTATTCTTCTTGGGTGCTGTATTGAAAACCACCTGATTGTTGTTCCACTTATCAGCAAAATCAGCCACGATCTCCTCGACAGCTTCATTCAGTGCTTTCTTAGTGCATTTCTCAGGCAGTCCTGTTGACACCCACTTGCGCTTACGCTTTCCTGCTTTGTCCTTGTAGTCAAAAACAACATACTGTTTTCCGTTCTTCACGGAAGTGATGTATTTATAGGGCAGACTTGCTTTCATTATAATTTCCTCCTTGCATTGAAAGCGGTAGAAGTCTGCTGTTGACTATTCAATTATAGCGCGAATCGTAATATAATGCAAGACCTACCAACCGCAATTCTCTATTTTCGGCGCATTGACCGGTTTTCACGGCTTGTTTTGTGCGCGTTGCAGAACGTAATTTATGACCTCGATCTTCGCCACTCGGATCTTGCGTCCGTGAGGCATTCGGGGAATCTTACCTTCTCTTACAAACTTGCACACCGTTCTGTATTTCAGGTCAAGCATTTCGCAAAGCTGTTCTGCACCTACAATGTCGGGATAGTCAGCAAACATAGTATGATAAACGTCATTGGTGTTCGGCTGACTTTCCTCTGTTTCTGTTATTTCAGATGTATCGTCCATAATCAAAACTCCTCTCGCAAAAGAAGAAATAGAAAACTGTACTGCTATGCAATACTAAAAGCGTTGATGTTTCATATTAAGTTTTCAAGATACTAAGCCGACCATATCGGACAGCGTACACCAGGTCTGTCAGTTATTTCTATGTCCAAGATTGATGTACTATTGGCAGACACCCTGCATGACACAGGGTATCTCCCGATAGGACATCGCCTATCAATTTGAAAATAGGAGTATAACATGAAGTCTTGATAAAATATCAGTACCACAGACGGCAGACAGCAAATGGGCATAAACTGTCTTGCCGTCCCTGATACCAAATGCAAGGAGTTCGGAGTGCCTCAGCCGTGATTTCCTGTCACGGCTCACACCCCTCTACTCTATAACCGAAAAAAACGAAGATTTCCTCATGATTTGAGAGTGTTTTTTCGGCTGAAAAGAAAAAATCGTTGTTATGCACAAAAATCATTCTTCATTTTCGTGCGCTATGATGTACTCCCTGAGCAGTCGCTTGGCTTTGTTGATCCTGTACTCGACTTTCTTCGGTGACACAGCATACTTCTTAGCCAGGTACATCATAGATACCGCCTTTTCAGACAGATAATAGTCCCTGATAAGCTGATACTCAAAGGGATAGTCCATTCTCATCAGCTCCAATGCTATGGGCAGATAGCAGAGCCTTGCTTCTCTGAGCAGATCAGCCGGAGACAGCTCATCGGCAGGATAATCGGGTATTCTGCTAATGTCCTTGTGGTCAAGATACATAACATCGTGTGCAGCGTCCTGTTCTTCAAGGTAATGCTCCCTCCGCCCCATGCGGTTGTATTCTTTCTCCACCTCTCTCGGAACTTCGTCACCGAAGTGTGTATACTGAAACTTACTCATTCCCGCCTGCCCTCTTTTTAGAGATAAGCGGTTCTTTGCCCTCAGCCTTAATGCACTCATTAAGTGCCTTGACCGTGTATTTCTCCATAAATGCACAGTTTGCAAGGAAAAGGCGGATTATACTGTATCTTGGATCGCTTTTGCGTACCTTATGGGGTGTCAGGCTGAACAGATATTCCTGCCTAAGTGGGTGAAGCCTGAGCGCTACACAGAGCAATATAAGGTTTTCATAGCCGATTTTCCTCTGGTCTTTGCAGTAGTAATAAAGACATGACCTCGAAATACCCGTCAGCAGTGAGATCTGTCCCTGAGTGATACCGCTGTCATCTGAAAATCGCTTCAATGCTTTGCCTATTGTGTCCGAATCAGGCTCAGGCCCGTGTATGTAACGTTCATAGTCCTCCGGCTCCTCACGTTCCGTGAAGAGCCTTACATAGAGTCCGTCATTGTTATCGCTCATCGGTAAATCTCTCCTTATCGTTGATTTAAGACGAGATTTACGCAAATGAACATAGTTAGCCTGTCATTCGGGCAGTATCCCGTCCGACAACCAAACTCTCAGTACCATTTGATTGACCATGTATTCAGTTCAGCTTATTGTGACCGAGATTCCTCTGCGCAGACAGGCACAATAAGTGTTGTAGACTTATAACGCTACATCTTCTATTATGCACTATAACCGCCGAAAAATCAAACTTTGCAGTGCCACTCCAAGTGGCATACCCACTTTTCTCTTTTCCTTGATTTTACAAGAGAAACGGAGTTTTCCACAAAAAGAAGTCAAAACATAGAGAAGGTCAAAAAGCAACGCAGGCATGGGCAAAAACAGTGTGATATGCTTCTCTGCCAATGCCACATAGGGTGGAATGTTCATAGAAATTTTACAATTTATATCCCTCCTTCCGAATTTACAGACAGAAAAAGGGCGGCCTGAACTGCTCAGACCGCCCGGATAACTCTTTCGTCATCGGAGATTTCCCCTCAGACTGATTTCTCTTGTGAAGCACAAAACAATGCCCACGGCAATCTTTGCAGATAGCTATGTGTTTGTTACTGTACAACTCATCTTGACCACCTCCAAGAACAAATCATTTGCTTCTCATGTCTTGCTCGGAACTGATATGATCTCACAAAAGCATAGAGTTTTTCTGTCTGCTATCATTATATCAAAGCAGGTGGACAAAATTTTCACTTCTGACCGATTATTCCTAAAATTTTATTATATCATTTCAGATAGACAAAATTTGTACTTCTGGAAAGAAAAGAGCCGTTGCCTTAACAGCAACAGCTCCGTCACGTCTATATTATTCCGCTGTATCGAACAGGCTCTTGAAGTTCTTCTTTGAGAACGAAGTCAGCCGTCCATTGCTCACCCATTCTATGAACACATTGTCGAGATCGTCGATGTATAAAACCGTGGCTATGCTGCCAACAGGCACACTGTCACTTATCTTTTCCATGAGCTTGACCTTTGCTCCTGCTGTTACTTCATCTATCATTACTATGACCTCCTGAATAAACGCACTTGTATTATTATACAACAGCAAGACAGGTGTGTCAAGCACCGTTTGTTCAGTAATACCTGTTTTCAATTTGTGGTTGCACAGGAGTTGCACGTCAGTTGCAGGGAAACCGAGATTATTATACAGCAAACTCAGGATACGCACCGAGCATTTTCCTCACTTCGTTCAGATACTCGGCTCTCTCTTTTGCAGGAGCGACCAGCTCAATTCCGTCACCGTACTGCATTATCCAGAGGTACAGCTTTCGGTTTATACCGGCTTTCACATTTATAAGAACGTATTCCTCATTTTCGTCAGGACGGACGTGAGCCAGATCACCGAAATTCTCAACCATTTCATCAAGAAGATACCGCTTCACTCTCAGCGTTATGTATTCATAGTAATCGGGCGAAAACATATCCGTCACAAAGGCATTGACTTTTTCTTCCTTTGGTAGCTGAACTTCGGAAACCTCACCGCCCTTAATGTCCTTCATGCGGTCAACACGGTACGTTCTCCATTTTCCGTCAGCTTCATTGAAACATTTCAAATAAAAGTGTTCGTGGAAATATATCACGCTTACGGGGATTATCTCTCTCCGCTTGTAGTAATACTGCATCTGCTTTTTGGTATCTATCTTGCCGTACTCAAAGTTTATTTTTCTCCTGTCAGCGATAAGGCTGTGTATCACATCAAGATTATGGATAAGGTCAAGGCTGTTTGAGCATCGGTCATTGAGCGTTACCCTGCTGATAAGCTGTCTGATCTCAGCATCGGAACACAAGCCCTCAAACTTATGGATAAGCGACTTCTTCTGAGCTGAACTCAGGAACTTGTTTATGGAGATCGAGTCAACGATAAAACGTATCTCATTAAAGGTGATACTGTTGTCAAGCAAGGCATAGTAAGCAGTGCCATGTTCACGGGTAACTCTCACTATGTTGTTGCCCATACTTGTCAGCCTGTCAATGTCACGGCGGATAGTGACCTCAGCGACACGTTTCAGATTGGTTACTTCGCACAGATGATCCTGAATATCCTTGATAGACACATACCGATTCTTGTCGGTAAATCTTGATAGGTAATCTATGATGAATATAATGCGTTCCTGGTTCATTTTATCCTCCCACACATAATTTAAAGAAATCCCTGCTCTGTCACTCCGTCAGAACAGGGATATTTCTATTTCCTGTTTAGTTTTTTCTTTCAGCAGGCTGTCGCACAACCGCTGTAATTATTATACCAAATCTGCCGTTCAACATCAATCCGCTTCGGAATATCTAAGTATAACGTTCTGGACTTTTATAGTATCGGCAATCTTGTTTGTAAACATTCTATGAACTTTCGGGCATTTTATGGGGAAATCCTCAAATTTTTCGGTTAATAAGTGAAGGGGTATAACCTCTGAAATGAACGGAGCATTTCAGAGCCAAGTCGCTATGCTCCAAGTCCTCTTAAAAACGAGGCTGCTCAGGACTATAAGGCCCTGAGCGAGAAAAATGCTCGGAGAGCATTTTTTCAAACCCAGCAAGCTCTGCATATTGTGTCCACAGGAACACAATATGCAAGGCTTGTCAGAGGGACACCCCTAAAACCCCGACTATACAAAAAAGGAGATGAAGAAAACGAGACCAAAAGAGGACTATGATACCCGAGATATTATCATAAAATTTCGTGTGAGCAATGAAGAAGCGGAACAGATTGAGTGCAAGTTCCAAAACAGCGGATACAAGTCTAAAAGCGACTTCATTCGTATGATGATCTTTCAGGGGCAGATCATTAAAGTCAGCGATGATTTTGTCAGAGATTTCCGCAGGAAGTATTCAAGCATTTCCAATAACATAAATCAGATAGCTTTACGGCTCAACGCTTCGGGAAATATCTATGCCGAGGACATAGCCGAGATAAAGAACGGAGTCAGTGAGATTTGGCAACAACTAAACTATTTTCGATCAGTGTTACTGAAAGTAAAGCCCTTGCCTATATCGCCAGCCCAGCAAAGACCGAAAACCGAAGATTGATCCATGCTTACGGGTGCAGTCCCGACCCTTATCAGGCAAGCAGGGATTTTGAAGTTGTCAGGGCTTTGGGAACAAAGAGAAGTTCGGTGCTGTCTCAGCATTTCATTCAGAGCTTTGCCCCCGGGGAGATCACTCCCGAAAAGGCTCTTGAAGTCGGCAAGGAATTAGCGGATAAATTACTCCACGGAGAGTATCAGTATTATCTTGCAGTCCACACCGATACAAACCATATCCACGTTCACTGCATTTTTAATAATGTGAACAGCGATAACCACAGGACGTTTGAGACCTTAGAGAACAGGAAAAGCGAGTTTGCCACAAAGAAACTTATGAAGCTGTCCGACGAGATATGCCGTGAACACGGCTTGTCGGTCATTGAGGATCACGAAAGTTCAAAGGGAAAATCCTACTACGAGTGGACGGTGGATCAGCTTCATCTTTCGTGGAAGTCCAAGCTGAAATATGCGATAGATCAGGTCATCAAGGTGAGCGACGATTTTGAGGACTTTCTTAAAAAGTGTGCCGACTTCGGTGTGCTTGTAGATTATAATCCAAGTCACAAGATAGACCTCAAATTTATGCTTGCGGAACAGAGGGAGAACAACCCGAGAACGAAGATGACCAGAGCGAGGACTTTGGGGTGGTTTTACGAAACTCCGCGCATAAAGTCCCGCATTGAAAACAATAAGCAGTTTATGGCTTATGCTCCGAGAGCAAAGATCATCAGGACTACCGCCGACAAATTCCTGCAAGCACCTGCACTCACACGCTGGGCCGACAGGGCAAACATGAAGGAAGTCAGCAAGGCGATGAATGAGATCGCCAAGCGTGGGCTTACCTATGAGGAAACCGTGAGTGCTGCACAGGAGTCTTTCGGCAGGCAGATGAAGTTGCAGGACGAGCTGGACCGTATCCGTATGCAGATCGGAGACCTCAGCAAACAGCTGAAACTTGTGGAGCTGTATGTTAAGTACAGACCTTACAACGAACACTTCAAAATGCTTACGGGCAGGGAGAAAAAGAAGTTTCACAGCGAATACTGTTACGAACTTGACGAGTACCAAAAGGCAGTAAAAAAGCTCAAAGACTGGTACCCTTCGGGAAGTGTACCGAGCCTTGAGCTTTTAAGGAAAACTATTGGTGATCTTGAAACCGAGCAGAAGCAGAAGAAACAGCTTTATACTCAGACCGCTGATGAGACCGAAACGCTGTCAAAGAGCTTGCAGAAGATCGAGCAGTACCTCGGCAACGAACAGGAGCGAGCCGAGGAAGAACAACGCAGGAAGCGGAAAAAGAGTGGGGATCTGGAGTAACAGCTTAATCTCCCTGATACAGCGGAGCTAATTCCAATCCTGTATTCTGAACGATCTTCGTTAATTCTTCTTCGTTGTCAAGGTGCATCAGATAGACTTTTACACCTTTTTGAACCAACCCTTTTAAGATAGGAAGTGTATCAATGTAGAACAAGTGAACTCCGCTTTTATAGAAAGAAATCTCCGAATAAAGATAAGCACCGCTGTGAAGCAGAGGAAGAAACGGAACAAGTGTTGCAGTATCGCCTGTGTAGACCACATCATTTCCCTGAATACTCAGGTGATACCCGAAACATTTTCCGTTCAAGGTCTGAGCGTGAGTAGTCGGAACAGCCGAAACGAGCCATTCACAATGTAGTTCATCAGCCGTAACGATATTGAACCACTCAGGCTCACAGCCTTCGATCTCTATCAAAAGCGTCAGCAGATCGTTCTTGACCGTATCTGAGGGAGCAACGATTGTGACGGGATTTTGCAGTACAAACCAAGCAAACTGGAGCATTGTACCGACACCACCGCTGTGGTCGCCGTGAGTATGCGTTATAAGAATGTATATGTTCTTAACGGCACTCAGGTTCATCTTCTTTACTTTTTGAAATGAACTTGCAGGACAGTCTATCAGTATAAGATCATTGTCATGAAAGAAAAACGCAGAGTTGTGTTCATCAGCGAAAGCACTTCCCCTGCCTAAGAATTTCAGCATTGTTATTCCCCTTTATGAGATTTCTTGTACTCCTCCAACGCCGTAAGCATCAGCTTATTGACACTCATACCCAACGATTCCGCATAAGCCTTGATCGCATCACGCTCCTCGGCAGATACATACAGCTTCAGCGTTTTGTAATTCGCTTTGGCATACTGAGCGTTTGAGGATATTTTCTTTGAACGAGCCTGTTTTCCCTGGCATTCCTTGCAGTATTTCTGAAAGCCCGCCGTCACCGTGTAGGTCTTTCCGCAGAGGGAGCAGACCTGTTCGCTTCCGATAGCTACGGCTTCACCGGCTTGCTTCTTCTCTTTGTACGCCTTGTTGCGCAGGACTTGTGCCTTGTCACGGCAGTAAATGCAGTATTTCGCTCTTGCGGACGGCGATTCAAACTCCATTCCGCAGAGCTGACAGGTGTGTTTATACATCATATCACCCCGATTTCGATTATTATATCCATTCTATCATATAGATAGGGATATGTCAAGTATAATCGAAATTTTGGTGAAAGTACACCGAGGAAAATGTCATTTGTGCTGCGCATTGCCGAAATTCAAAAACTTCCGAAAATTATACTTGACAATAGGGATATTGCATAGTATAATATAATCACAGCAAACGAAAAGAAACCCGAAACCAAGAAAGGAAAGGTAATCACTATGACCAACATCGTAATCGAAACAGGCAGACTTACTGCCGATCCCGAACTCCGCTACACAGGCGAGACACCCCTCTGCAAGTTCCGCATCGCAGTTGACCGCCCCAAGAAGAAGGGTGCTGACAAGCCCGAGACAGACTTCTTCAACTGCACCGCATGGAATCACAATGCAGAGTTCATCAACGATATGTTCTCTAAGGGCGAGATGATCACAGTAGTCGGCAATCTGAGAAGTTCCACCTTTGAGAAGAACGGCGAAAAGCGTTCCTCCGTGGAGATCAAGGTAAACGAGGTACACTTCCCCGGAAACCGCAGAAAGCAGAATGGAGAGGACAACAGTGGAAATGCCGATAATAACGGCGGTTTCTATGACGGTACAGACAGCGGAGTGCTGTTCTAATCTAAGATAGGAGGAAAATCAAATGGGCATCATCATTGCTATCTCAAATCAGAAAGGCGGAGTCGGAAAATCCACCACCGCCTACAACCTCGGAGCTTGTCTTGCACTGAAACAGGGAAAGAAGGTGCTTTTGGCGGACATTGATCCGCAGGCTAACCTCAGCGAATATCTCGGCTATGAGCCTGACGGACTTCCAACCATGACACAGCTTGTTATGACAGCCTGCACAGGCGGACAGCTGACACCCGACATTGTAAGGACGGCAATACGGCATTGTGAGTCGGCTGACGTGGACTACATTCCTGCCGACATCAACCTTGCAAACAGCGAAACGCTCATGTCAACGGCACTGTCAAGGGAAACTATTCTCCGCAGGATACTCTCCGAGGATAACGTCAAAGGCTATGACTTCATCATTATCGACTGTCTGCCGTCCCTGAGTACGCTCCTTATCAACGCACTCACCGCTGCGGACAAGGTGCTGATACCTGTTCAGACACAAAAGTTCAGCCTTGACGGTTTGCAGGCTCTTGACAATCTGTATCAGCAGATCAAGGGTGCTATCAATCCCAAGCTGTCAATGCTGGGTGTTCTGCCGACAATGGTTGACCGCACTAAAGTGAGCCGTGAATCCCTTGCGGAACTGAATGAAAAGTACGGCGAAATGGTATTTGAAACGAGCATCAGCAAGTCTGTCGAAGCGGCGAAAAGTTCTGTCAGCAGAGTTCCGCTTTGCATGACCGACAGCAAACTCGGTACGGAATATGAAAGATTGGCAATGGAGGTGCTTGAAAGATGTTAAGTATGTCAGAACTCGCAATGAACCCCAACCGCAAGGTAAAAACCAAGTGCTACGGCGAAGTCCGGGTATGGGCTGACCGTGAAGAAGCAAAGGCTTTCTTCCTTGAAGCGATGATGAACTCGGAAGGCTCTGAACACGACAGATATTCGGGCATCTACATTCAGCTTGAAAACGGTCTCGACTTCTGCACCGACGAGGACGAGGAGGACTGAACTATGCCTAAGAGATTTGACACCGAGGGTACGCCGTTCCTTTTCGCCCCTCACAGCGAGGGCGAACTTGACGAATACTTCTCGGGCAATCACGAAAAGAGCGTATCAGCTGTGGCAAGGGACGTTATCGCAAGCCTTTCCGAGAACCATGACAGGCTCTCGGGCGAGGTATGGTACGACTTCTGCTACAATCAGCGCCGATACAAGCTCACGCTGATGAAGTTTGCAGACACCATTGTTCGTGCGGACGTTACGATCAAGAACATCAAGTCACGGCTGATGAAGTCCGAAATGGAAAACATCGAGCTGAAACAGCGTATAAAGGAATTGGAGGGTAAGAAATGAACAAGCCTGCATTTGATTTGGGAGCAATGCTGTCTGCTCCCGCTATACAGACCGCCGTACAGCAGATACCATGCGAAAAACTGCACCCATATCACAACCACAAGTTTGAACTTTACACGGGCGAAAGGCTTGATGATATGGTGGCAAGCATAAAGGAAAACGGTGTGCTGTCTCCGATTATCGTACAGCCCGACGGTGACGGCTATGAGATACTTATCGGGCATAACCGCTGGAATGCTTCAAAGATCGCCGGTCTGCCGACCGTTCCTGCTATCGTTAAGACTGGGCTTACCGAAGAAGAAGCATTTTTGTACACTGTTGAGAGTAATGTGATCCAGCGTGGATTCGATAATCTTCTAATCAGTGAACAGGCGGCAGTTGTTGCAAGCCGACACAGTGAAATGTTTTCTCCCGGCAAGCGAAGCGACATTCAGAGAGAACTTGTTCTTCTTGAAAATCCCGAAGCCGAAACGGACGATACAGCAACCTTGAATCCAATGGGATCAAGGTTAGATACGAACGATCAAGTCGGTAAAGAGTACGGATTAAGCAAAGGTTCAGTTGTCCGCCTTATCCGCATAAATAAGCTGTCCGATTCTCTGAAAGCACTTGTTGACAGTGGAGATATTGCTATCCGAGCAGGAGTTGAGCTTTCTTTCCTGTCCGAAAAGGCACAGGCTGTTGTTGCTGAACAGGCTGAGGATTTCAAGGTTGACATGAAGAAGTCTAAGGCTCTCCACGATGCCGCCGACAAGGAAGGCAATATCGACACCGCCACAATTGTCCGTATCATCACAGGCACAGCAGACGTAAAGCCGAAGCCAAAGAGTGTAAAGATCAGCGAGGAAACGTTCTACAAATACTTTGAACCGGGGACAAAGAAAGCACAGGTCACGGAGACTGTTGAAAAAGCACTGGCTTTCTATTTTGCGAATATGGAAAGCGAGGCATGACCTTGAAAAGCCTTTCCACTCAGTTCAATGAGATCGTGTTTTTACAGCATATACAGACAATCAAAATCGAAGATGCCGGCACCTACTTCAAGAGTGTCGGCTATCCCGATAATTACAGATCATCTTATGAAGCTGTACTTACAGCCACATTGGACAACGGCGATGTGGTAGAGCTTGCAGATTATAAGGACTATAACACTTGTGAAGACATTTTTGAATGTATAGCGGAATGGGCTTCATTGGAAGATGATACGTCCGTGTTTGTCCTTTGGCATGAAGATTTTGAAGATGAAATAAAGAAACAGAAAGAAAAATACGGCTGAAACTATATATAGAAAAGGAGAACGAATGGAGACAATTACCCTCAGAGACTACCAGCAGGAGTGCGTGAATATCATCAACAATACCGAAAGCGGCTCTTATCTTGTCGCAGTTGCCACGGGCTTAGGCAAGACGGTCATTTTCTCACACATAAAGCGGAGAGGACGTATGCTGATCCTCTCCCACCGTGAGGAATTGGTGTGGCAGCCACGCAAGTATTTTGACTGCACCTTTGGTGTTGAGCAAGCCGACAACCACAGCAACGGTGAGGAAGTCGTGTCGGCAAGTGTGCAGAGCCTTGTCAGACGGCTGGACAGCTTTTCGCCCGATGATTTCGATATTATTATCACGGACGAAGCCCACCACGCTGTTGCGGACACTTACCGCCGTATCTATGACTATTTCAAGCCAAGGCTTCACATCGGCTTTACGGCTACTCCGAACCGAGCCGACAACGTTAAGCTGGGCGAGATATACAGCAAGATCATCTACGAACGCAACCTCAAATGGGGTATCGACCACAAGTACCTCACCGATGTGAAGTGCTTTACCGTGGACATAGGCTTTGACCTTTCGGAAGTCCACAAGCAGTGCGATGACCTCAACCTTGCAGAGCTTTCAAGTGCGGTGGACAATCCGCTTCAAAACGAAGCTGTTGCAAGAGCATACTACGAAAAGGCTGTCGGTCAGACGCTTATCTTCGCCACAACGGTACAGCACGCTTATCATATCGCAGAGCTTATCAAGGGTGCTGTTGTGGTGACGGCGGAAACGCAGAATCGTGCGGAGATCATCGAGCGTTTCACAAACCGTGAGATACCCTGTCTTGTAAACTGCATGGTCTTTACCGAGGGGACGGATATGCCCCTGATCGAAACGGTCATCATCGCAAGACCGACACGCAATGCAAGCCTATACATCCAAATGGTTGGCAGAGGTCTGAGGACGCACGAAGGCAAGGACGCTCTCAATCTGATAGATTGCGTGGGCATCACGGGTAAGCTGGATATTTGCCAGGCACCCGACCTGTTCGGCATTGGCGAGATACCGAAAGACATTCCTCCCGAGAAATTGCAGGGCAAGCTCCTGACAGAGATCGAAGAAATGGTCACGGAGGAACTGAACAAGCCTGCACCTCCTCCCGACTGGAAGATCAACGTCCAGCTTATCAAGCTGTTTGCTGACAACGGAAACTATGACACCCACAATGTCAACTATGTTGTTCTTCCAAACGGAGATATGACCTGTTCTATCGGAGAGGGACGTATTTTCCGAGTGACCGCCGAGGACATCACGGGCAACAGCAGTGCGTATCTCAAACATGATGATATTATCGTGAGGACTATTCCCACAGCACCTATGCAGGATATTCTTGACGAGGTGCATCACATTTTGGTGTGCGACTATCAGCAGGCTATCTACCTATGGGACATTCCCCACGTTATGCGCTGGGCGAACGTGCCTGCATCGGACAAGCAGAAAGCCCTGATACAGCGACTTGCCCGTAAGAAAAAACGAAAAGACATTCAGGTCAGTGACCTGAGCAAATATGAAGCATCTGTCCTGATCGGGCAGATGACAGGTTAAAGGAGAATATAACGATGAAGAAGTTTATTATAACGTTATCCGCATTTATCATAACGTCAATGCCGCTTTCCGTTACGGCTTATGCCGCCGAAAACCTTGACAGAGACTACATTGAAGCCGAGATATGGGACGATATGTGGAACGGCAAGGGTGATAACGGCATCGACTTTCCCGAAGCATCATACAAGCACCACCTGTTAGACAAGTGGCTTGACGAGAACTACGGCTCGGAGGAATATGACTGGTCCGAGCTGGGAGAGCTGAAATACGAATACAAGGACTACTACCGCAGTTACATCGAGGACTTCGACTTCAACGATGATGACAACGGCAACTGGACCATTGAAACGCCCGAACACAGCTATTCTTTCACCTATTGGCAGGACAATTGGATCATGACCGATGAAAACGGAAACACAGTAGACAGCTTTCCGCCGTTCAGCACCTTAAAGGACGATGAAGAACCCGAAGTACCGCAGGGCAGGCATATCGACGATGACGGCAACGGCTCACCGAGAGTGATCGGCAAGGTCTCTGGCGGAACGGAATCGGCTTCTGAGGGGGCTTCTGGTGCAGACAGTGAAGTTACACCTGACACCGCTTCAAGCGGTTCTGAGAGCCGTTCAGGTGCGTCTGAGAGCAACCCTATGCCGATCATCGCAGGAGTGGCTATCGCCGCAGGTGTGGGAGTTGGCGGTTACTTTATGATGAAGAAGAAAAAGTGAGGTACAGCTATGATCTTTAAGAGCAAGGAGCTTGTGAACGTGCCTGAGCGTGGAGAAATGCCCGTGTGGTCAGTGGATACGGACACGCAGACGGTCACGCACGTTCACCCTAAGACATTCAAGACCGAAGAACACCGTTTCTTCCGTGACTATATACGCTATCATCTGCACTATTCGGAGGAAGAAAATCCCGAACGCTTGCAGAGACTCGTGGACAATGGGGAGATATTTCAGTATCTCTCCGACCTTGACAACAGGGTATTCGACGCTCTTGACAGTCAGGAGGAGCTTTTGAAAGCGAACAGCCGTGAGTTTCAGGAAGCTCACGAAAAGGGCGATATTGTCACCGAGGGTGCGATAGGAAATCTGCTTCAGCAGCAGGCAAGGGAAAGCGTGTTTGAAGCGATGATATATGTGTGAGGTGCGGTCATGTTTTGTGCGAACTGTTACAAGGAGATACCCGCAGGCAAGGCTTATTACAAGCATCAGGACACAAACCAGAGTTTCTGCACCATTGACTGCCTGAATGACTGGCTGATCTATGCCCACGCTGTGACCCTTGAAACCAGCGAGGGCGAGGAACGTTTTGAGGTGAATGATGATGACGAGTGAGGAATTTATAGAGGACTTGCGGAAAAGCGGAGTTATGCTTATAAAAAATGACGGCACTCAAACCGAGATACCGTCTGATTTTCTGAACAAGGCAACAGAGTTCTGCAACTCTATGTGTTGCAGTTCAGTGATATATGATATTTACGATCCGCAGGACAGCGAGCATACCGAGCTGACCGTTACGGATTGTGGGTATGCGGAATAATAAGAAACGGATAGCCGTCTGATGATGACGGTCTATCTGTGTTTTTAGGTGTAAATTTACACCCTTTTCATTGCAATATACCGCCGTTCGTGCTATAATTGACTTATAGAGCAGATCGGAGGTGAGTGCAATGGAAAACCAACCAACTATTGACCGAGCATTATACAAGAAGATCAAGTCAATGGACAGAGCCACTATGGACAACTTCGTAAAAAACGTGTATCAGCAGGGATATAATGATGCACAGGCTCAGAGTATTGACTATGATAAGCTCAAAGCCGATTTAGCTTGTATCAAGGGCATCGGTGAGAGCAGACTTCAAGAAATAATGTCGGTCATTGATAAACATATCGAAAATACAAGCGATAAAGGAGGATAACCTTGACCGTTGATACAAAAGAGGTAGTAACTGCCATAGCCTACCTGATTGGAGTAAGAAAATCGGCATTGGAAACGAGTTTCAGGGAAGAATGTCCCGATACCCTCGACACTCTCTATGCCAGCAAAGAAGCGACTATTATCCGCTATCTGAGCAAGCTGAGGACTTCGTTGTTCCAGCATTTCAAAAAGACCGATGACGCTATGCGCTATGATTTAAAAAATCTCACTTCTCTTGAATGGTATGACAAAGACAATATTCGTCAGCTTGAGAAATGGGGAATACAGGTCATTCAGGCAAATTACCGTTCCGAAAAGTATATGCAGGATCTCACACGGCTTATAAATGAACATATTGACAGCTGTTCGGGGCTTTTCTACGATTGGATAAATTGGGACTATATCAGAAACCTGTTTTACGTCCCGAAATACAATAAGCCGAACGTGATGAAGGACGAATTTACCAAGTATATGGCGAACATCGAGTATTATCCGTTTCAGCAGTACATATACTGGATCCCCAAAAATTACGGTGGCATTCTTTCATCTGACCGCAAATTTCTCAAACTTCTGTATGAAATGAACGGCGATATGTTCTCCGACTACACGAAATACCATGATGCCGACGATGATACCAGAAACAACATTTATAATTTTATAGACAGTTCAGCCAAGACCGCTATTGCTGTTGACTGCGAAAACTCCAACCCATTCAAACTGTACAGTGTTCTTAAAGGCTTAAATCAAGAAGAACTTGCCAGGATCGAAAAAATCACGCTCTATGATGATCCGAACACTACAACAGGCTGGGACTGGCTGTCGAAATTCACGCAGATACCTGTTGAGCATATTGAGATTGACCGAGTGACCGACAGAAAGTCACTTGTAGACGTTAGAATGACTGCAAGCGTTGTCACGGACTTCTATCGGAACGGAGTGACTTCGTTCATCATCGTATCGAGCGACTCGGACTATTGGGGCTTGATCGAGAGCCTGCCCGACGCAAACTTCCTTGTGATGTATGAGTATGAAAAGTGCGGTTCAGCGATAAAGAACGCTCTCACTCAACACGGTATCTATTACTGTTCAATTGATGATTTCTGTTCCGCTGGCACCGAGGATATGAAACGTGCGGTACTCTTTGCGGAGCTTGAAAAGCACCTGCCGACGCTCATAGGTGAGAACCCCTTAGAGCTTACCCATAAACTATATGAAGAATCAAGGGTGACGGCTACGAAAAAGGAAATGGAGAATTTCTGCAATCGGTATGTCAAGACATTGAAACTGAAAATCGTTGATGGGAAATTCGTGATTGAGATACAGAAATGATGAAACAGGGAGCGAAGTTACGCTCCCTGTTCTGTTTTGTGCGCTATGCTATGGGGGATTTGCTTTCAGAGGTCTTTTTTGCGGCGCATATCCAGACATTATCTGAAAGACTGGACTTTCAGCCTGTACTGCTTTATACTTATAATATAGCCATTACAAGGAGGTCAACCTATGGACATTTTGAAAGATATGGTGGAACACATACGTTTGGACTTTGACCGCACTCTGTTGGTCGATGAAGAATACACCAGTGCGGAAGAAAGATTGCACAGCTTCATTGAAAACGAGCTGCCGCCTGAGAAATCGCATGAAATAGACTCGCTCGTCAACGACGTAACAAATGCTATGTTTCACGCTGCCATTTTGTACGGTATTAAGTATGGAGCAAGGCTCACGGAGGAATTGTTGGAATGATAAAAGCCACGCAGATCACAAACGATTTGCGTGGTTTTTATTATATGTACTGCGACATTATTATTCCTTTACAAAGTATTATTGATGTTCTGTCCATTTTATTTAGCACATTGCATTTTTCTTATCTTATTCAATCGAGAAATGAACTCATACTGATCTCAGATCATCTATCATCTCCTGCTTCGTCTGCGGAAAATGATGACTTTCAAGACAAATTTCAACATCAAGACCTTCTATCGTATCAGCCAGCTTACGGCAGAGGACAGGATCTTTCTCCCATGTTGGAAACACACCGCCTGCGGCATCGCCCAGAAACAGCACCTTTTCATTCTCCACGACAATGAGTGTGGAATCGTCTGTATGCGGAGCTTCTGTCTGCAATAAACGTATAGGACAATTGCCTGCATCAAGCCTCATTTCATCAATAAATAGAATATCAGGCACAGTGACGATTACAGGATTCTTTCGTATATCATAATAATCTTCGTATTCTTTGCGTATGGATTCATCGAGCGCCAAAAAATCCTCAGTGTCATGTTCAAGATACCATTTCTTGAACTCCATAAGGTGATCCTTAGTCCGTTCATTTGATATGCATTTTCCATTGATTTTCCACATTCCGAAGCTGTGATCCCAATGCCAATGTGTCAGAACGGTAATTGAAGGAAGCGGCAGACCGGCTTTTTCTAATGCCGAATAGAATTCCAAAGTATGATATTTTGAATGTCCTGCATCAACGGCAAGGCTCCAGTCATCGCCTTTAACATATCCGAGTATAGGACGATCACGTTCCTTTTCAAAGGGATAGTACCAAATTCGGTCAGTTACTTTTACAAGTTCCATTTTATCACCTCAGATCAACCAGTTTTGAGTGTTGTGTCAAGCAGTCCGTAAGCTCCGTCCAGCTGTTGATCTGCAAATACTCAAAATCCAGGCTCGTTACCTCACTGTTGCCTGTTTCATGTCCAATCTCAACGATTGAGCTGTCATTGTACCAGACAGGAAATAATCCTGCGCTATGGGCGCCTATAACATCTGCTTTCAGACTATTGCCGCAGAACCATATCTCATCAGCATCAAAACCGGATTCTCTTATAGCTGATTCAAATATCTGTATGCTTGGTTTGCGAAAGAAAAAATCTGAGCTTGTAATCACTAAATCAAATCTGTGTTCAGGAAATCTATCTCTCAATCGCTTCTTCAATGCCTGCCCCGACCAGCATAAATTGCTGACAACACCGGTCTTAATGCCATTATCTCTGAGAAAACGAAGCATTTCTCTAACGCTTGGCGTGTATCTGCATTCAGTGGTATCAAACATTTCCTGCTCGATCTGTTCTATTGGTGCTGAAAACTCAAACCTGAAATAGTCTGCCATATAGCGAAGAAACAGATGCTCATTCACTTCAAGGCAACCGCCGCTGCAAGCCCTTATTTCATCAAATATCTTTGTTGCACACTCATTATACTCCTGTGTGGTAACACCGTGATTATCGACTACAAAATCCAATAGCTTTGAATTTACTTTTGCAGGATCGAAATTAGGCTCGTAAAGCAAAGTACCGCCGTAATCAAAGAGTATCATTTTAGGCATGGTCATGTAATCACATCCTTGAACTAAAGATTATTGTTGATCATACTATCCATTAGTCAACCGTTATAAGCCCATTATTTCTTTCAGCTGACCGATAGAATTATCCAATGTTCCGTTATTGTCAACCTCAAAGTCGATAGCAGGATCATTACGGCTCTCAATATCCCTCAGCACCTGTTCTTTACGGCGAACCGCACTTTCGGCAGTTATCTCGCCATTGGCAACACGTTCGTCAATTGCGGCATAGATCTTCTCAATATCTCTGTGAACGTATATAACTCTGACCTGCTCGCCATAGTGATTTTTGAGGGCTTTTGCACCATTGATGTCAAGGCATATCACAACGTCCGCTTTGCCGCTGTCAAGAGCATCGGCTATCCTTGTTCCGTTTGAGCCGTAATAGTGGTTGTCATACTCATTGTGTTCCACATAATTATAAATGTTATCACGGAAGAACTGTTCTGAAACAAAGTTGTAATGCACCTTATCGACTTCTCCCTTACGGGGAGAACGTGTGGTGTCGGTCACTACCTTATGCACCGTATCATACTCCTTATCAAGTATCGTGCATAACGTTGTTTTTCCGCTGGCAGAGGCTCCTATAAAAACATAAATCATATTCATAATGCTCACTCCAAGGTCATTTTTAATACTTGATCTCGCTTGTAGTGATGATGATACACTTCATGCGAATACTTTCTGTCAATGATCCTGTATAACAAACGGGAACAGCATATAAAAAGTGCTGCTCCCGTAAATAATCATATTAAAGCTCTATCTTGTCGGAGAAATCACCGTTGATAACGTAGTATACAGCTTTATCTTCCGGCTTGATATACAATTCAACGGTTGTGATCTTACCTTTGACTTTGCCCTTATAGTCAGCTTCAACAGCTTTCTTTATCTCAGCAAAATCGTATTCCTCACCGCCGAACTGGACTTTTATGATCTCTTTCGGAGCAGTAACAGCTTTTGAAGTCTTAGCAGATGCCTTTGTCGCAGGCTTCTTTGATGCTGACTTCTTAGCAGGAGCTTTCTTTGCGGCTGGCTTCTTTGCAGGCTTTTCAGCAGGAACTTCCGCAACACTCTCCTTAACAGTTTCGGTCACAACCTCTGCCTTGACTTCGGCAACAGGTGCAGTTTCAGTATTCTTCTTTCTTGGCATTGTCGTTACCTCCAAATTGTTTGATACATTTATTATACTGCTATTTTCTTCGTATGTCAACCCGTTTGCAGGCGATTTTACGTTGTTTGAAGAACTTTCAAATATATTGATCACTTCCAAGCCTTTCTTTTGTGCCATACGAACCGTCTGTCCTGTTCCGCTTCTCTTATTGTTTGCGTTCCAATATGCGATACAACACTCCGATGCAAGTTCCACAAGACGAGCATTGCGCTCTTTCATGCAAGCCCCGGTCTTATGTTCAGAAACATACTCTACGCTGTCAGCGAGTCCGAGGATTTTTTCAAACTCCGCTTTACGCTTAGTGTTCCAGCCGTCCGTCTGTTCATCATTGGAACAAGGCAGTATCAGGTGAAGCCTGACCTCCGGATATTTTTCCTTTAACCGTAGGACGGATAATGAAGCCATTGCATCAAATCCGTATGCTCCGCCGGCATAATAGTCGGTAATGTTCCTGTCTGTAATCATTTGCTCTATAACAGACAACAGCAGAGCTGAAAAGCTGTTCATATCTGTTTTTATCGTCCTATGGCCTGTGAAACAAGCTGATTTTCTCATAATATCAACCCTCCCTTACATATAATTATAGCACTTCGGTAATTATAAGTAAATAGTTCGGCTCTTTTGGATTAAAAAATCCCTGAAAAAGCATTATAATAAATATAAAGAATCCGAAAGGGAGCGTGACAAAATGGAGTATGGAAAGCGCTTAAACGAGCTTAGGGAAGCCAAACAGCTCAGTATATATAAACTGTCACAAGATTCGGGAGTGTCCCAGGGACACATAAGTGATCTGGAGAACGGCAAATACCAGCCAACGATCGAAACGTTGAATAAGCTGTTGTCTCCCATGGGGATAACGCTTGCAGAGTTTTTCAACGAGAATGGTGATGTTTCTGTCCTGACTGAACGTGAGAAAGAGGTTGTGGCAAGTTTCAGAACTATGCCCGAGGATAAGGCGGAGCTGTACTTGCAGTTAGGCAAGGCTCTTAATAACTGATATGCGAAAGAGGACTTCATGGTGGAAGTCCTCTTTTTTGTTTAACCTTGAATCCATTGGGAGCAAGGTTACTGATCATTAGGAATGAGTATCTTTTTAAGCTCACTGCTCATTATTTCCTGTCTTTTCTCCATAAACTCCTCGAAATTTGAAAGAGAGTATGAAATGTCTTTTGGTAAATACTTTACACTCTTGTTTTCAGGCTTTTTAAGCCATTCTTCAAGTGGAGTCTTATTTTTTTCTTCATTTTCACGGCCTTCAAGCAGTTGAAGATTTGCTAAAGTATTTCTTCTTCTTTGCCATTCAGATATAGTGTCAGAAGATATAACTGTACCGTCAGGAAGATTTAAGTTGGAAATCTTCTCAGTTTCAAACGATGTATGCGGGTGCATATGATCCTGATGAAAACCTTTCTGTCCAAATTTTAAGTTGGGATATAGCAGTGATAAGATCATAAACGTATAAGCACCGATTTCATAAGTGTCGAACAGAGAATCAATATCTTCACTTGTATACTTTAATGTCCTGTCACCAGTGAAACGTATCGAATACAAATCGCTCAGAGTGAACGAGCTGTTAGTGTGTTTTTTGAGTTCTGTCCGTATAAGTGTCAGTGCAGAATTTGATGCGGCGCCAAATATCTGGCGAAGCTGTGCCGTAATATAATATTTTCTCAGTTCAGATTTACTTGTTTTATCAAATTTTCCGCCGTGATAGTGATAATATACGATTGGCGAAATAGCAACATAAGACATAATATTATCTGAACTAAAACCAAAATCAACAAGCAAATCGACAGTTTCCTTTATTGAGGTTTTTATCTTATTCCAATTGTTTTTTATTAAAATAACACTCTCTTTTTTGAATGTTTCAACCTTCAACGTTACTGACATATCCAATAAATACAGACAGGTTCGCATTATAAAATCATTGGTGAACTTAAAACCCTCGCCTTTCTTGTTTATCTCGGATAACAGTTTGTCGATCTCATCTCTTGCTTTATCCCAATGGGAGACAATTGTTGAAAACAAAAGATCACTTTTAGATAGAACTGTACCGCCTGAATTAACACGAACAAAAATATCAAGCACATTGTCTATGGAATCAGCTTCAACTTCAAAATAATTGATTATTTCCTCAGTTACAAATCTTCTATGCAGAAGCGATATATTGCTTGTAGCTAAAGTATCTGTTGCCAAACCTTTAGGGAGGATAAGCGAGGTTATCAATTCTTCCTGTTTATACTTTAAAATGTCTTTTACACGATACCATAATTTGCCGTCTTTGTTTGATTCAGCTTCTGCTTCGGTTAAAAAATCAAATTCGTAACTTATATCATCATCTTCAGTATAATTGCTGTGAAGATTGAAATATAACTCTTTTTGCGGGAAGGCATCATCATTTTTCCAGCGTTTGTTAGGAAGTTTTCTTCGTATGCTGCCTTGTAAACTGATATATATCGAAGTAAGTCTCTGCTGACCGTCAAGAAGTGACCATATATATTCGTCATCGCTATTGTATGTAAAAGGCTGAGGAGCGGGAGGATTGTTAAACAGATCACGCTCATGGTAATCCTTTATAAACTCATACATTGAGTATTCTTTTTCGTTGACGATTTTTTTCTTGACTTTCCATAATAAAAAAGTGCCGATAGGGTATCCTCTCATAATCGAGTCCATAAGTCTGACGATTTGAAGATCACTCCACACATATTTTCGCTGGATTGCTGGAAGGTACATTTTCCTTGAGTTAATATCATCAATTATATCCTTAATCGTTACTTTAATATACGACATGATCAGTTCTCCTTAAAATTCGGTTTGTAGATACGGTTATCAAGACCAAAGGGCTTCTTTGCCGTGATCTCTCCTGGCTCTAACTCCTCATAATGCTCCTCACACATATACATTTTCGCATCGAGATTGTCAATGTAGTGCAGAGCAAAGGCTTCGGGGATCGCCGGACAGGATACTGCACCCCATTCCTGTGTACCGTGGTGTGAAAGTATCATGTGGATCAAGAGCTGGACTTTCTCCTTGTTGTAATTGCCGTCCGCTGTAAAGCCTTTGATAAGCGAAGCTCCCATATACAAGTGACCGAACAGCACTCCGCTTGCCGTAAACTCAGCATCACCGTTGATAGAGGTCTTATACTCCCATACCTTGCCTATATCGTGCAGAGCTGTACCACAAAGAAGCAGCTCACGGTCAAGGTTCGTGTATACTCCACAGAGAGCATCGGCAGCCTTGACCATACGATAAGAGTGGTACAGCAGACCGCCCCTGAGATTATGGTGCATCGAGATAGCGGCCGAGGAAGTCATGTAGCTGTCCTTATACTTTGTCAGTATCTTCAATGCAAGGTCAGACAAGGGCGTATAATTGCCGTCATAGTCATTTGCAGAGCTTTCGATCAGACTGCATATCTCATTATACATCAAATCCAAGTCCACAGGCGGGAGCTTCGTGAAGTCATTGACCGTGAGTGTGCTGTCTGCCGTCGGTCTGATCTGGACTATCTTGAAGCTCTTTGAACCTTGATACTCAGAAACCGACAGTTCTGCATCAGCGATCGTGTTCTGCCTGATACCGAGGGACGCAAGGCTTTCTGCCGAAGCATCGAACATCATGGCCGTGACTTCCGAAAAGCCGTCTTTCAGCGATACTCTCACGAATGTATTGCCGTTTCGTGCGGTATTCTCTGCGATTGCAGACACCAGCACGGGACGGTTGATCGTACTGCCGATCTGAGCATCGGAGAATTTCATATACTGTTCCTTGTCCATAGAAGCTCCTTTCTCTACCAAAAACGCATATTATAGGGACAATCCTATTATAACATATTACAGCTGTTTGGTCAATTGAAAAAAGGACAGTTTAGACATATAGCACTTTGAAAAAACTTAACTAATCTTTTTAAAAAGCTGCTTGATTCCCTTGAAAAATTATAGGATTTGTGATATAATTAGAGTATTCATATACTTTCTTATGATTTTTTGTGAGAATTAGACCGGGGGTTTTTATGAAAGTATTATATTCAAATATGCTGCCATTAGGCACTCAGGATAATCAGGAAACAATAGATGAGAATATCAGAAAGCAGATTGAGAAAGCGGACAGAGCAGATATTGCTGTCGGCTATGTTTCTCTTGCTTCTTTAGAGGAGCTTGACAGGATTATATGCGAAAGCTCTGTTAAGCAGATCACACTTGTGATAGGTATGTACTATATCGAGGGTATGCCCGAAAAAATCTATTATACAGCATTAAAAATAAATAAGAAGTGGAATGATATGGGGATAGGTGAAGTGCGTATCGTCCGTCCCTTGAAGTATCATGGAAAAGTATACTGCTTTTACAAGGACGGCAAGCCTTTTTCAGCTGTAATCGGCTCTGCTAACCTCAGCGTACTCAAACTGGAAGCAAATAACCGCCGCCAGTATGAAATCTGTTCTCTGACAGAGGATCTTGGCGAAGCACAGGAGATTGCAGACTTTATCGAAAGAATAAAAGCTCCTGCCTGCTCAGTCAATATTACCGAAGCTGGCGATATGCCGCTTATCAGAGAGCAGAACGTTTCTCTCACAGGCATTGATTCGGTTGACGAACTGCCTAAAACTGATGTAAACATCTATATGAGGCATAAAACCGACCTGACATTTACGCTTCCTTTGAAAGTGCCGGCATACGAAGAACGCTTCATGGACGATACAAAGCACTATACTCAATCCAATATAAACGTCTGCTACTCTCTTGATACAAGAAATCCGAAGAAACCGAAGTCAAGAGACTGGTACGAATTTCAGATAACCGTATCGAGCAAGATCTACAAACTGCCCGGTTATCCTGAGAAGAACGTCCCGTTCTATATATTAACAGATGACGGCTTTATGTTCAAGGCACATACAACAAGCCAAAACAACAAACAGCTCAGTGCTGTAGGAAGCGAACATATACTTGGACGCTGGCTTAAAGGCCGCTTAGAGAACGCCGGTTTAGTTAAGCACGTTTTGGATACTCAGGCGGATAAAGACAGAGTCGGCATGGTAACAAAGGAAGTCCTTGCCGCATACGGCTGCAACAGCCTTACTTTCACAAAGACCGATAAAACGGCCGCAGACGAGGACGGAAATGAATTAGACGTGTGGATCGTTGAGTTCATTTCCTCTAATGACGAGGTTTAATATATGCAGTATCTAAAGAACTACCTGAATAAAATCATTTCAAGAGGAAATGAAAAGCTGGCAGAGTCCATTTCAAAGACCGCCGAGGATATTGGAAAGGACTACATCAGCACATTCTCCTTTACAAGCCATGAGATCGGACTTCTTTTCGGAAATGTTCAGTCCGGTAAAACAGGTCAGATGTTCGGCATTTTAAGCAAGGCCGCAGACTTGGGCTTTCCTGTATTTCTTATTCTTACAACGGATAACGTTGCACTTCAGCAGCAGACAATAGAGAGAGTTAATTCTGATCTTGAAGGCTTCTGCATTTGCGGCGAAGATGATATGGGCAAATTTGTGGAAAACAGTCTGTTAGACCCTGCCATTATCATTCTGAAAAAGAATAACAGAATATTGAGAAAGTGGGCAAATACGCTGAACACCACTGGCTTTATGAAAGGCAATCCGCTTTTCATCATTGATGATGAGGCTGATGCCGCTTCACTCAACACCTTTATCAACCGCAAAGGAAATCAGCAGTCCTCAATCAACAAGTATCTTGATTCAATAAAAAACGGAGCTACAAGCAGTCTGTATCTGCAAGTCACAGGCACACCACAGGCTATTCTGCTCCAAACACTAGCATCTGGCTGGCACCCTTACTTCACATATTATTTTCAGCCTGGAAGCTCGTACCTGGGCGGAGATTTTTTCTTTCCGTCATCACAGAAGCCTGACTGCATTACATTCCTTGAAACTGTAAAAGAAGATACTAAAGAATCCGTACTCCGACACATAGCAGTATCTGCTCAGGTGCTTGCATCAGGCGGAAAGGTCTGCAACGCACTTATTCACCCAAGCGTAAGACAGTCTGCTCACAGCACTTACGCAAAGGAAGTAAAGAAAGTTCTTGAATGGTGCAAAGCCAATAATGCAGAGTTCAAAGCTGAAATAGCAAGGCACTGTGCTGATCTCTCACCACAGAAAACTGATAAACTGCCTGATGATGTACTTGTCAGCAAAGCTGAGAGCCTTGTGGCAAACGATGAGATCAGCGTTTACATAATGAACGGCACAAATGAGGTTGACAGTTCGGCTTACGCTCAGGGCAGCAACATCGTTATCGGCGGAAATACCCTCGGCAGAGGTGTTACATTCCCCGGTTTGCAGACTATCTACTATACGAGAACAAGCAAAAAGCCGCAGGCGGATACGATGTGGCAGCATAGCCGAATGTTTGGATATGACCGTGATCCCGGCATGATGATGATTTACATTGACGAACATCTTTACAAGCTGTTCTCCGATATAAACGCTACCAATAATTCAATCATCGCTCAGATCGAGCGTGGAATTGACGATGTTAAGATTTACTATCCAGAAGGTCTTAATCCTACAAGAAAGAACGTTCTTGACAACAAGCACGTTGAGATCATTTCAGGCGGCACTAACTATTATCCGTTCTATCCGGATAATGACAGCATCGAGGGCATCAGCGAACTGCTGAAAACTTTTGATAACACTGATCCGTATTATCAGGTCAGCCTTAGATTCATCAAGGAAGTGCTGTCGCATATTATTCCAAGTCCCGATTTCAAGCTGTCTGCATTTATGTCTGTATTGGACACTATGCTTGCAGATACTCCAACAGGGCAAGGCATTCTTATTGTCAGACGTGAAAGAGATGTAGCACAGGGAACAGGTGCATTGCTGTCGCCAAACGACTGGAAGTTAGGCGGACAGTTTACCGACAAGCCTGTTCTGACTATGTATCAGGTTACGGGCAATAAGGGCTGGAACGGCAGAAAACTCTGGATACCAAATATCAAGCTGCCGCATGGTACAATGTATTATGACGTGACCGAGGAAAGCGAGGAATAACGCATGAGCAATTACACTGTAATAACACTTACTCCTGATGAAATGCAGAAGTGCATAGAATTTTCCCAAAAGTCAGCTGAAACTCAGCAGGATATTGAGTTTGGGCAGAAAGATACTAAGCCGCGCCCCACAAAAGAGATAGCCCGTGACAACCTTATTGGGAAAATGGCAGAGGTTGCTGTATTGAGAATGCTTCGGGAAAAATACGGAATACACTATCCTGTTAATTATGAAATCTATCCCCGTGGAGAATGGGACGATTGCGATGTAAAGATAGGTGGCTGGAGCATCGACATAAAGTCAACAAGAAGTGGAAAATGGCTTTTGTTTGAAACCAGCAAGCTCAAAATGCGTCAGAATCAGAAAATTAATAATCTTGATGCCCTTATAATGTGCAGAACTCCCTGGGACAGAGAAAAAGATGCTCCCAAAGGAAGCGTTGAATTGATTGGGTTGATCAGTATGAAAAAACTGCTTTCAGCCGATCCAATCGTCAAACATTTGAGGAAAGGCGATTGTATTCCAAATACAAACGCTAGGTTGCAGGCTGAAAATCTGGCAGTTGCTTTTGATGATTTGGAACACAATTGGGATATGATGATAGATTATATGACGAAAAATCCTCCGCCGAAAATATAATTCTGGAGTGGATTATTTTATTATTATTTGCTTTTAATTTTGCAGGAGGCAACTATGTTTTCAAAAAAACTAAAACAGTGGATTTATGATAGTGTAGATGGTGTCTATTCTGGAGATATAAACCGAGACATATCTTCTTTTGAAAAAAGCCTGGCATTGTACTCTCCTGATATATCGTTAGAAGGAGTCCACGAGATTCTTCCTCAAGTTTTAGAAGAAATGTGTGACGCTTCTATTGATGATTTAAAAGGATTAATGGATAGATTTACAAAAGTTGAACCATTTTTAAGACATCTGTTTACAATCATATATCCAAATAGATATTCAAATATGCCCAAAGATGAAAGTGGAGGAATGCCTCTTAAAGAATGGACACTTGCAGCGTTATTAAAACAAGCGTTCTCTTTTGTTCCGATGGATTGTGATTTATCCGGTCATTCACCATCAAGGTCTCATTTTACTTATGAGGAGTATTACATTTTAGTATACAATAAAAGGAATGACACCGCACATAATTTTTCAAAATTGAATCATAATGAGCTATTTAAACTGATAACCGCTGTATTTGTTGTTTATCTTGATATTTCAGGAAGACTATGTATTCAAATTGATGAAGAGTTTAACAAGATCACTGTAGATAATGGTTTTTCTGCCGTTCAGTATTGCCGCAGAATTGTACAGAATTATCGGAATAATGTCAAACAAGGCTTTTCATATGTTGATATGAAGTGGAAAAAAAGCAATGGCACAAATGCTGAGTATTTCACAGCAAATTCGATACTTGATGATACTTCAACAAGATTAATGAAAGTATTAGGCGAGGCTGGCTGTGGAAAAACTACGTTAATGAAACAGATGGAATTCATTATGGCTCAAAGAGTGGCAAAAAAACAGTCTGATATTATTCCAGTATATATCCCCTTAATTAATACCGAGGTTGACTCTTCTTTACATGCAGATGCCAAAGGGCTAATATGTCGCCAATTAAATATAGATTGGGAAATATTAGATAATATGTTTGCTTTAAATACCGTATATCTATTATTTGATGGTTTTAACGAAATATTAGACTCAAAAACAAAGAAACAGCTTGCATGGTCTATTGATGAGCTATCAAGAGAATATCCTTTGATAAGAATATGTATATCTGATAGATCATTAGTACGCTCAGTTATCTCTGTTCTGGATAGTGCTGAAAAATTCAAGTTGTATCCACTTGACAACCGTATGAAAGAAGAATTAATTGAAAAGAACTGTTTAGACATAGAAGCTAAAAGAATAATCACTAGTTATTTTGATGAGAATCCGAACTACTATGAAAAGTTCAACACTCCTATCAAACTCATACAATTAATTGAATATGTTACAATTCAAAAAAATATACCCGAAGACTTTGAAAAAGAGTATATTCATTTTATTATCAATCGAGAGTTAGTGGAAAAGAAAGATGAAAACGTAAACTATCTTGAAGATTTTGCATGTGCATTAGCATTGCAAATTGAGACTGATGAAGGTATTCCAATAAAGAAAGCATGCGCTTGTTTAGCAAACTGCAAGAACGTTTTAGGATATACTGTTCCCGATTCATTAAAGTGCTTAAATCTTATGATTGAAATGGGAATACTAATATGCGAGGAAGGTATAATTAATTTTAAAGTTCCTGCTTACCGAGATTATTTTTGGATGAATGCCTTTGATAATCAGTTAGTAGATTTATTGGGGTGAGGTTTATGAATTATAAATCCATGCTTGAAAGGATGTCGTGGGACGGCAATAACGTAAAAAATGATATTCAAAAAATCGAACGAATAACTGATAGCCTGAGAATAAATCTATCTAAAAAAGAACTAACAGAATCAATAAAGAAGCAGTACTATGACTATTGGAGATATATAGCGGAAAAAAACTGCTTTATTTGTACCTTGCTTTTTAAAAGAGAAGAAAGAATACATGGAATAAATGACATTTGTACCGAACAGTGTTTTTTATCCATTAAAGCTGAGTTATCACAGCTCCATATTGAAGACGATACCAGTGCTGGCTGGCATTTATTAGCCGAGATTGAGATGCAAAACAATAAGCATATTATCGATTATGTAAGATATTTATCAGGCGGTGTACATTTCAAGAAATATATAAAACTACTTCAAAACACGTCATGCATTGCAGATAGTGTATCATTTTTGATTCGTTCTTGTTGTGTTGCAGACAATGAATTAAGAAAAACTGTAATTGGTGCAATACTCGCTTGTAGGTGGACAATTGATATAAATGATATGACAGATAGTTCTTCGATTGAAGATGTAGTAAAACTGTTATGGACGTGGAATGACATTCCTAATTTAATCGAAATTATTGGCATATTTGAAAATATCACATTTCTACAAATGCTTGAATTAAATATTTCAGAGTGTAGAGAACACCTACTTACACAAAAGCAACCTTTATCAATGATTCTATACAGAAAGATACTTCAAAAAGAAAATCTAACAACTGAAGAAGTTATTAATCATTTGTATAAGTTTACATATTGCTATTCCAATTCACCTTCAACTATTGTAAATGATTATCTATTCTTTTCCTATGCTGTTGCTGAATTTCCTGAACAATATGATAAATATGATATGTTGCTTGATCATTATAAAAATGCCGTTGGCGATTCATTCAATAATGTAATTTGTTTCTGGAATGATTTTCTCGAAGCTGATAGCGGAAGATGGTATAATTATTTGCTTGTAGAAAAACCATTTCTTTCCCTAATAAGAATGAATCCTTCAAAGGTTGATCGGTTTCTTGATAGAATGTCTAGTATTAGCTTATATGACAGTTCGAGATCACTAGTGTATAGAAAAAATCAGACGTGGATTCCAAATAATAACCTTAAGGAGTATATACAATTTTTAAGCGATTACTCCAGTATTCACTCAAAATCTGAAACTCTAAGTTTATATATGAGATCTCCACTAAAGGCTCAAATTGATTTTTCATATTTGCTAAGATTGTTATTCCAACCAGACGAAGGATTTGTTTATTTATCAGACGCTTTGGATAAGTATGTTCTAAGAGGCAAAGTAATTAAAAAACCAACTGCTGAAAAAGATAGATCATATCAAGTATCTGTTTCTAACGCAGCTAGTTCCTACAGATTTCCAATTCATCACAGCTGGATGAAAGACCATTATGAGGAAGTTGATCAGTTACATAAAGATGATATTCCAGTATATTTTAAAGTAATGAGTCTTAACAGCAAAGGTATGATATTTGTTCATGATTTGGTTAGAAAGCCTCGTTCAGAGAAAAGTGTTTCAAAAGTTGAAACTGAAACTAAAACTAAAGTATTAAAATACTTAGAGAAAATCATCGATGGTACATTAGGCTATCAGGGAAATAACTCTTCTGAGAGTATCCGATTATTTGCACTTGCAATGATCTGCGATGATGAAAATAGGATTTTAGTTGAAAGAAAGCAAGATAAAGAATGTATTACTGATTCACTACCGTTTATTCAGGTATCAAATTGTGAAACAACAGATGATTCTATTAGAAGATTGATGAAATATTCTTTAGGGTTTCGAGGAGATTTAGCACTTCGCCCATGTGGTATTAGACATTTATGCATTGGAAGAAAAGAGCGAAGTATAGTTTTTATCTATAAAATTCTATTATCAGATTGTCGAGAAAAACAGAATAGTTTAATTCTAAAACCACAACTGATATGGAGGAATATTGATGAATATAGAGAAAACGCAACTGAAAAAACATCTGTGAGCATTCTTAATACGCTTGATACATCATGGAGTGAATCGATTATAAATTTATAGTTACACAGATTTGAAATAATACAGTTGATTCTTTTTAGCGTGGTGAGAGAATGGCAGATAATCATTCCAAAGAAGTACGGAGCATGAATATGTCCCATATCAGAAGCACTAATACAAAGCCTGAAGAAATAGTCCGTAAATACCTGTTCTCAAAAGGTTTGCGGTATAGAAAAAACGTGCGTTCTCTGCCTGGAAAGCCAGATATTGTACTCAGGAAATATAAAACGGTTATTTTCGTGAACGGCTGTTTTTGGCACAAGCACGATTGTGGTCGGTTCGTTATGCCATCAACTAATGTCGAGTATTGGTCTAAGAAAATCAACGGCAACGTTGAACGGGACTGTTCAAACAATTCCTTGCTTAAAGCTCAGGGCTGGCAGGTAATAACTGTTTGGGAGTGTCAGCTGAAAAAGAAAAACAGAGAGGATACTCTTTCGAGATTATACGAAATCATAGTAAACGACAAGAAGCCGCAGACTTAGTGCTGCGGCTTCTCTTTATTCGTTTATGTTCGGATCAATATAGTCATACGGAATACCTGCAAAGCTCTTTAATACAGCTTCAAAAATGATTTTAGCCCCTCTGCATGGGACAGCCATACCGATCTGTTTTCTGACACCTTCCTTGCTGCCGATAAACTCATAGTCATCAGGGAAAGTTTGGAGTCTTGCTCTTTCTCTGTTAGTCAGCGCTCTTGGCTCGTCCCAATGATAGATGTGCGTACCGCCGCCGCCGCTTCCTGTTACAGTGTAAGAGGGCTTGTCAGGATCAAGTCGCTTGTAAATTTGACTTATCTTTGCACCTGAAACATTGAGCCTTAATTGTTCAGGCAGATCAGCAGTAAAGGCGTTCTGCCCCGGCTTTATGTGTTTAAGACGCTCAACCACCTGCGGAGACTGCCTTGTTCTTTCGTTGTTAAAAGCATCAGCCGGAATAGGCGGAACTTCAATCGCCGTTCGGCATGAGTTATCAATACCTGCATACTGTGCAGGAGACGGAACATGATATACAACATCAATGTCATTTCTGATACCAATAATAATGATCCTGTGACGAGCTTGCGGTATACCATACTCCTCAAATTTGTAAAGGTGAGGAACAATCGTATATCCTGCACCTTTCAGTTCAGCAAGGATCTTCGTAAAAGCATTTCCCTCATTAGCAGTTTTTAAGCCACCAACATTCTCGGCTAAAAACCAAACTGGCTTAAATAGTTTAAGAGCCTTTACTCCATAAGAATACAAAGGTCCGAACGTGCCGTTCATACCCTTCTGCTCCCCGACAACACTGTAATCGTTACACGGGAAGCCAAAGGCTAAAGCATCAATAGGGGCAAGCTGTGACATATCGAACTTGCGGACATCACCATGATACACTGTTTCAGGAGCATCAGGACAGATGTTGTGAGTATAAGTTTTGCAAGTGTTCTCATCGTAGTCATTTGCCCACTGATGAACAATTTTATATTCGGGATCTCCAATATCTGCATTAGTCGCACCCCAAGCCAATCCGCCTGGACCACAAAACAGTTCTCCTAACCGATAAATCACTTGTTACCACCTGTACCTTTCATAATTTCGTTCCTTTTTTCAAGCAGAAAATCAACATAGAGCTGGACAAGATCCAGCTCACTGGAATTCAGCTTGTCCAACCCTTTTAACCTAATAATAGGATTTATATCAGTTTCACTTATGTAATTAGCTTCCAACAGGAATTCAAACGGGTGTATTTCTAACGCCTTAGCTATTTCACATAGATTTTTCCAGTTTGGATTCTGTCGAGTTCCGTTTTCAATTTTAAACAGCTCACTATCGCTTATACCGCTGAGGGAAGCAAGTTTCTTTAGGGAGTAGCCGGCTTTCTCCCTACGCTGTTTAATGAACACTCCAATATCCGCCACTAACATCACCTCGTCTTTATATTATAGCATATTTGCTGCTATATGTCAATAGCTTCTGTCAAATTCGCTGCCGTTTGGAAACAAAAATGCGAAAGCCATATAACTTTCGCATTTTCGCAATATAAATTTTTTCTTAGAGAAAGCATTATTATTTTCTTCCAACAGAGATTGAAATCCAATTAAAGAAATCACCAAAATCGGTATCATCTTTTAATTCAATTATTGAGTTCGTTGTTGAAAGACTTTTAAGTATATCTCTGATTTTATTTCTTTGGTCTGGATTTTTTTTAGCAAGATCTCCAACAAAAACGCTATACACATCATATCTTCTGCTTCGCTTTATTGCAACTGGAATCCGCTCTCTTGCATCAAAAGGAGTTGGTTCTCCATCTGTCATAATCACAATTATAGGTTTATAAAAGCTAATATCATCAAGAGTATAGTCAGACATTTTCTTTTCAAGATTGTCTAATCCCATGATAAAAGCTTCACCAATATTTGTATAGTTTCCTCTTAGTTTTATAATATGAGGTTTTACATTAGATATGGGGGTAAATGGAATAACAGGTTCTGGGGGATCTGCAAACTCAACCAGGTGAAATTCTGTTCTGCTATTTGTATCTAATTCTTTGAGTTGCTTTATCATCAAATCATAGCCTTTTTGTAAGCTATCATAGTATTTGGTTAAAGATGGAGTTACGTCCATCACTAACAGGAAGGGACACATTTTTAATGTTGTTGAATAGTTGTTTACAGGTTTGACAATAGCAGCTTCTTGAGAAAAAGCAAACTTTTGAAGAATATCTATCCAATTATCAGCTGTAGGTCGACTTGAAGGGGTTCTATGTCCTGTAACAAAGCAATCATGAAATCCACGTTTAATCGGCTCAAAATCAATGTACTTAGGAGAAGATTTTGGAGGTTCAATAAATCTATTGTGTTCATATGGAAACCAGCCATTAGTTATACATTTTATTTCAATATCCTGTGTCGAGTCGATTCTGCTATTTGGCAATGGATGACCTCTAAACGGGTGATAACCATTCATAAGCAGTTTGAAAATAAAAACAGCAAGAATAAAGCAATCTCCTTCTTTTGTAAACATGATGTTGTTACATGATTGATATTCCGCAGGACTGTTTTCAGGGGTAAAATAGGCAGATTTAAATACATAACCACTATCCGATTGTATCTGAAAAGAATCGGTGTCTATTAAGACCACAAAACCGTTATTATCTATAAGATAATTTTCTTCATTTGAATCACAGATAAGACAATTCATTTTGTGAAGCGAACTAAAAGTAATGGCCAAATTTTTCGCAACGGTTGCAACCTGTTTTTGTGTAAGTTTTCCGTAAGATTCACTACGAATCTTTGGAGATGAAAACCTTGTGAATTTTAGGGAATAATCTATTTTAGGCATAATGTATCCTACTAAGTGTTTGGTTTCATCATATAAAACATGAGTAGGCCATGCAATAGTAACTATGCTTTTAGTTGCCCCTCTCACAGAAGTCTTTATAGGCTTTTGCAAACTTCCTTCTGGATAATGGGTAATCATATATCGTAGCTTTTCTTCTCTTTCTACAGCACCAGAACTACTTTCTTTATAAATCTTTGCTAGGGTATTGGAGCTTCCGTGAATAGAATACACTTCTGCTTCAGCTCCATAACCAATAACCGATCCGAGAAAGACCTTATTTCCATTTTCATCAAATATTTTTTTTATCATAATAATCTCCCAATACTATTCTTCAGCAGGCTCTTCAACCTTATTGATCGTAATAGTAAAATTAGAAACTGGTTTAGGAATTGACGATATATTCTTTTTTACTGCTCTCATTGTTTTCATTAAGGCACTAGCTAGTAAATAAGAATAAGACCATGCTTGGAAATCAATTGGAAGATGGTTTGTATCGGGTATAACAAAGTCAAAAAGGAAAAAGTCTCTGAAAAGATAGATTTTTATTATTAATCCGCCAAAATCCAACTCATCAAAATCATTGATCTCTTTAATTAGGAAGTCTTCTTTATTTTTCCTTTGTATAATCTCATTATTTTCTGATGAGAAATATGTATAATTGTTACATGACTTAAAGCTTTCAGAATCAGATAAAACTTTACATAGCATTTTGTAATTAGAAATAGTTCGTGTTATTATATAGTGAGATAATTGAATTGATTTTTTCGTCCCATCGCTTGGATCAAGAACCAGCTCTACGTCTCGTAGCGGATACAGTACCTGCATCAAACTAATTCTATTTGAAGAAGGAACAAAAGTAACCATATTTGAATTGATTTCGTTAATAATAAAATTGTGAACATTGATGTCAACTATATCTGAAACATCGGATTGGTATTCTTCCGCTTCAAAATTAATAAAATAATTGTCGGTTCCAGAATAAACAATTGGATTTGGGGTGTCTTTACTTGGTTTTAGAGATAACTGATCATCAACTATAATAGCTAAGGTTTTATCATCACGAGTTACATCAGCTATAGTTTTCAGGCTTAGGATTTGTTTTATCAAGTCGTCGCAAATATCCTCTTCAAAATTTCTTTTTTGAATTTGTTGTATAAGATTGAAAATGAATTTATCTGACGGATCCGCTAAAACTAGTTTTAAGAACTCCAAAATGCCGTCTGTTGACATAATGAAAGCGTAGCTATTAGACAACGATGTAATTCCAAACGACCAATACTTTTCTCCTGAAAGAAAAGCATACACCTCACCAGAAAAGTCTCCAGTTTGCTCACAAGTAATTTTGGACATGAATCCCGAAGCGTTGATTTTAAAAATCGCACCATCGCCACAATGTCCCCAAATAACATATTTTGAGGTAATTATAACAGCAGATACAGTAGAATCGAAGCAATATTTGTCTCTCTTCTCTTTATCAGCAGTATCAATAATAGCCTCATACGCTGAAATATACGCTTTTTTTAGAAGATCAACAGCTTCATATTCACTTAATGAAGTGCTGTAGGCGCTCGAAAAATAATCTATTACAGTATCAGTAATTGTTTTTGATCCTATGTCAGATAATTCAGCACTGCCCACTCCATCGGCTATAACGGTCATTAAACAATCTTCAAATTCTGCTCGTTTACTGTAATCTTCACATATTTCATGCTTAGTGCCAACTATTGAATTATGATATGAGTGAAACATAGTTTACCTCCATTTTAAGTGTGTGCATCTGTTTTGGAGATGCACACACTTTAACAATAATCTTTAGTCGAAGATCGAAGTAGGAATCTGAGGGACAGGAGGAGCAGACATATTATCATTCTCATTAACAATAGCTCTGACGCTTGAAGAAAGCCACAAAAAGATTTTTTTCAGCTGATCCGGACCGTCACTAAGCTGGAAAGAGTATTTAAAACCATCAATCTCAGAAGCCATAGTAAACAGCACTTCTTTTGCTTTCTTAATTCCAACCATTTCATCAGGATCAGAACTATTATTTTTACCAATATAGAATGTAAAGCAAATCAAATGCTTATTATCCGATGCTGCCTTGAGCTTGTTAGCAAAGTCCTCCCAATTGGTATCAAAATAACCTTCACTATCAGTAGGGAGTCCATCACTAAAAACAATAAGCCAAGGCCTATAATAGCTTGTTCCATCGTCTTTGTACATAGACTTAGCATTATCAATATGTTTCATTGCAATATCTACCGCTTCTGCCATGGGAGTAACACCTCCCGCTGTATATTCCCTTACCTGCCACGAAGGAACAGTAGTAAACTCTTGGTCGATAGTTGCTTTGGAATTTCCCATCTCTACAATTGCAATATTAACCGTATCATGTGCAGTGTCGTCTTCCATAAGCGTCGATTTTAACGCTCTAACTCCTTCATTAAGCTCGTCCATCATGTCTGACATAGATGAAGAAGTGTCTACGATTAATACAACAGGGCACTGCTTACGAGCAGAATCGTAGTTTTTGTCAGATGCAAGCAACATCTGAGCATCAAAAGAGTTGTCGAAATTAGACATAATATTTACCTCCGTTAATAATATAAAATATTCTAAAACTCCATTTTCTGGAATTTATAGTTACGAAATTAAAATATTTGTTTTCAATCATCTTCAACGTATACCCCATATTTTAAGGTATACGATCCGACGTTCCCACCTTGTTCAACTTCAAAATAATACTCTGTATTAGCTTCAAGTTCATATGTTATTCCATCGCCGTCGTCACCAGAACCTGATTCCAGTTGTTCCATAGAAGAATTATACAGCTTAAGGTAAAACCAAACATTATCAGATACGTTAGATAATTCAAATCGATACTTATCACTCTTGCTCGGAGTATATTTATAAAGATTTTTTTGGCTTGTAAACTGTGTGCTGTCGTTTATAGATTCATATTCTGAAATATCAACAAGCGGTTTCTGCGAGCCAATGTTAAGCGTGTAAGAACCAACATTACCACCTTGTTCAACTTCAAAGAAATACTTGGAATTGGCTTCAAGTTTGTATGTTATTCCATCGCCGTTGTCGCCTGATCCTGATTCCAGTTGTTCCATAGAAGAATTATACAGCTTAAAGTAAAACCATATATTCTGAGGTATATTTGATAGTTCAAATCTATATGTACCAGCCTCACTTGAAGTGAACTCATATATATTTTTTTGGTTCGTAAATTGTGTGCTATCACTAATTGATGTATACTCAGATACATCTAAAACTGGTTTTTGTGAACCTATATTAAGCGTATATGAGCCAGTGTTCCCACCTTGTTCAACTTCAAAGAAATATTTGGAATCAGCTTCAAGTTCATATGTTATTCCATCACCATTGTCGCCTGATCCTGATTTCAGCTGTTCCATTGAGGAATTATACAGCTTAAAGTAAAACCATACATTTTGAGGTATATTTGATAGTTCAAATCTGTATGTTCCCGGTTCAACTGATGTAAATTCATAAGTTTTAGTTTCTTTTTCGTTTGATATTTTATCTGAAATTTGTTCAATTTCTATTTTATCAACGGAAGTCTTATTCTCTTTGTTTGAACTAATTGATATGGAAGTAGGTTTAGTTTCCTCAGTATTGGCAACAACGACTTCAGATGTGTCACTGTTGTTATCATTCTTTTTAGTAGCATTATCTGATGGAACTAAATCGTTGCCATCGTTTGTTGAAATTGTAGTTTTAACATCGTTAATTGTATCGGTTTGCTCATTTGAGTTGGCATTATCAACAATGCTTTTGTCAGATTTGTTTTGTTGAGAAATAACAATACCACCTATCACTGCAATCGCTAAAGCACCTAAAGCGAAACTTGTAATGATAGTTTTTTTATTTCCCGAGCTACTAACCACTCTAGGTTTATTCAAAGCATTGTTGTAAATAGATGTTTGCTTAAGATTTAAACTGTTCGGATTTGGAACTACACAATCCCACATCAAAGCACTAATGAAATACTGGGTAATTCTACTAGCGGTGTCAATACCTAACCCCGAATCGTTGCATAATGACTGAAATAAATTATTGATTGCATTCTGTTGTTGCTCATCACTTTTGGCAGATACAATGTACCTAATAGAGGGACTAGAAAAAGCAAACGAAACAAGATCAGTTTCCGTTCTATCATATGGATATAGTTTCCTTAAAGTCTTAGAACAAAACTTTGGATCATTTAATACAGAAATGCCATTTTCCTGCAAAATAGATCTCAGTGCAGATATAATTGAATTATTGCTCATATCTAATTCGTACACTCCTATCTAATACTTAATGCTTGTTGCCATGTCCTCCGTTCGAGTATCCACCACTTGAGCTACCTTTTCCATATGATGCTTCAGAAGAGTTTGATTGTGGGGATAATGATGAATGGTTACTGATCGAAGACTGTTTGCTTTGTCCAGCAGAGCTTGAAACACTCTTTGAAAAACTCTTTGAAACCGATGATTTTCCTGTTTGTGTATTTTGAGTTGATTTCAGACTTTCTTTAAAACTTTTTGAGTTTGCTGCTTTTGTGTTTTTAGAGTGATTGGAGCTAGAAATACTCTGTTTAGGAGTAGGCTTAAGCTGATTTCCATTAAAATTATGCATTTTTCCGGTTTTATAATCAAAATATCCGTTTGTTGGATTGTGATAACTTCCTTTATGCGCTCCATTAAGATGTTCTTCATGTGTAAGAAACTGAATATTGTTGGGATCACCGGCAAATTTTGGATATTCACTAACGGACTTCATATGATGTCCTTCATACCCGGAAATAGAACCTTTACTTAAAAGTTCGCTTCTTTCTGCTGGTGTCCAATCTCTAGATGCCTTACCATTTAAAACATTTTGTTTTTCTGCTTTCCAAGCGTTTCTAACTGCCGCTTGCCGTTCTTTATTAAGTTGTTTTTTTTGTTCGGCGCTTAAGTTTGGCATCAAACATCACCCTCTTTATATTCAAGGTAATCTTCGATTTGCTCATTTAAAAACTCTTCAATATTTGACCATTTTAAGTATTCTTCGTCTGTTTCATGATCCCATTGTATTATGTCATACGGTGGTTCAGTGTTTATACATATAATGTCTCCAAAGTTTAAATGACCAATAATCAAGTAGTTTGTCGGTATAGAAAATAACTTGTTTGTTTTATTTGCGTCGAGTAAACTTGGTTGATTGTTAAAGTGTGTTACTCCATAAAAAACCGTCCCTGGAACAAACAGTTCTCCGCCATTAAAGGCTTTGAGCAGTTCTGTGTAATCTTTTGGTATGAAAATTCCTGATGCAATGACTTTGTTGATCTCAGCATCAAAAGCAGGAACATTAAGATTGTGTTCGTCTTTATAAGACATAACTTTATTTATCAAATTATTGACACCCAATATAAACATCTCCTTAATCAATCACTTAATAAAAGTATGAATAAGCTGATTAAACGAATTATTATAATAGTAAACTTCGTTGTGTTGCATCCTGTTTATTGCTTCCGGCTTTACTATATACTCCCTTTTTTTAGCGAAAGTTTGTGTAGTTGACGAATTAGAACCTGGGAATAAAGTGAACACGTTATGTTGCATACGCCCTTTTTCATAGGCTGTTGTTTCTTCTTCTTTTTCATATGTTCCGATGCTTTCTGCCCACTGTTTGCATGATTCTCCTAAAGTATGTCCAAAAACAGCAATGTTAGCAGAATTACTAATCAATTTGTTAAACAGCTTTTCGTCAGAGCCGCACATTGCATTTAAATCATTCGTTGATATTACAACTATAGTGTTACTTGAAGTTTTGGTAACAAGCCTTTTTAGCATTTCATTGTCTGAAATATCCAAATCATCTATTACTACAGCTACTTTGATTTTCTTTTTATTACACATATTTATCTGAGAAACAAGATCATTAATAAGCAACACATTCTCATTAGATCCAATATCAACACACACTACTGCTTTGCTCATGGTAGCGTCAAGCAAATTACAACGTTTTCCATTATTTTGAGTGTTTATTATAGCTTCACTTTGAGCAAACCAGTTGTTTAATAACGAAATAATCTTATTCCGTTCTGATTGTCCCATTGAGACTTTTGTAGTTAGAACATTTGCCTGAGCTTGGGTTATACGTCCATTTTTTACAAAAGAGTCAATATCATCTATAAATGTCATATGAGGAAAATAACGCAAATTTGAAAAAGTAATTTGCTTTCTTTGACATAGGAGAAAATCACACATTACTTCAACATAACTTTCAAAATCCTCTTTTTTTAAATCATATTGTTTAGAAGCAGTATTAAACATCAATTCAGTAATATCAGTATGTTTCATGTTATGGAAAGGATCATAAATAGGGTTGTTTTCTGATATTGAAACCAAGCTGCTGCCTATTTCTCTGTTCAATGATGTTTGAATTTCAGAATCGTTTTCATGAAGAACTATGACAGGGAGACCAAATGAATGAATACTTTGAGCAATCTTCGCAACGAATGCGTTTCTACAATATGTACTCTTTCCAGATAAAACAGTATTCCTGACAGCTGTATCGCCACTAACTAACTCGTCAATGGTACTGTTCCTACGTTCTACAACACCTCTATTTATATAATCAATCTGTTTGCGCTTTTCTTTATTATATATACCAATAAAAAAGTTGAGCGTTGAAACGCACAGATTTCTAATAGCCCCGAAGATACCAGCTATTATACGAATAATAATATAAAACTCCATAGTTATCTCTCAGTAATTATTATTTATATTCTTTGAAATACATTTTAAATGGCTTTTGAAATGGCAATCCTACAATTGCTTCTCCAATGTTCAAATCAATAAGATCCCAGTCCTCAACGGTGTATCCATCTCTGCGGGAATTTTCGAACTTCTTATCAAAATTTGAAAACCTTTCGAGCAATATGTTTTTACCAAATAATTCTCTTACGAAATTTCTGGTTGATGTATCATTTGCTTTGAATGCGTATATTGAAGAGAAACCTGCGGCTATGTTCTTTCCTCTTTCTTTTTTGTACACTTCATAGAGCTGTTCTATGCTTTGAAGCCCTGCAAAAATTTTAACACCAAGACTGCGTCCAAAATTGACGCCATCATCAATGTGCTGAATAAGAGGAAGAAGTCTAAATTCATCGCAAAACAAATATACATTACCTTCTGATTTTTGTCTGCCAAGTGCTTCTTTTAGGGCAAGATCAAATAATATTGAGTATATGGGGGACAGCACTTTTCCAATAGACATATCATATTCTATAAATAATGTTCGTCCTCCTTTTTTTCTTATAAAATCACGCATTGAAAAAAGGCCATGATTAGCAAATACACCAACTAGTAGCTTTCTAATAACGCTATGAAGTTCTGATATTACACCTTGACTTTGCTCGGTATCACCATCAATATAGGAAATAATAGATTGATTATCCGAAAAATGGCTTAGGGTGTAGCAAATTTCAGCAGGGCTATGTGTATTCAGATACTCAATTAACTTATCATTATAAAAATGCTCAACTGCAATAGAACTACGACCTTTTGGTGGTTCGTCTTCAGCTGCTGCTCTTATATACGAGCATATTAAAGAAGACAAAAGATCAGATGCTGCTTGCGGAAAGAAAACATTATTAGTTTTGCTTATATTCTCTTCAAAAAAGGAACGGCAAATCTCCTGGGTGTTTAATGAATATGTTTCTTTTTCCCAACCATCAGCTAAAATTTCTCTAAAGATATTCCATTTTTCGGATTTTGAGTAAAACTGAGGAGAATTACCAATAACAAGATCTTCAGCTGTCGCAAATTTTGAATAATAATCACCTTTTGTATCAAATATTATCATCACATCATGCTTAGTCATTGTTTTCTTTATTTGAGATACAAAATGGTAAAACAGTTTTGTTTTTCCACATCCAGTACCACCAATTATTAGAGAATGCTTACTTAGTATATCATCAGTGATATTCAAATTGATATATCTATCTTTGATAGTTCCTGGAATTGCGACGGTTCCACATCCAGAAAGCAATTCTTTGGATGGTACATTGTCCTCCAGTAGTGAACCATACAGAACTTTTTTATCAATCATAAAATTACTCTCTCTTTATTATCTGGTGTTTCCACCTTTAGTTCTCCCTTGACCACCTTTTTCGCCAGGAGTATTTGCATTTGTATTATTATTTGCGTTTGGCTTAGTAGCTGGCTTTGTAGGAGTCTTTACTTTCAAACTTTCTTTAAAAGAATTACTGTTTTTCTGATTAGACATAATAGTTCCTCCTTATCTTGTATGCTTACGTTTGTTTTTATGGGCAAAATGAAAAGAAAATACACGTTCAAAAGAAAAATCATTTGTTTCACTAAGCATAGATATAAAACTGCAAGTATTTAAATTATTGAAATTGTTACTAAAAAATATATGACCATTTTTTTTATCTATATTAGGTTCAATCGTAGCATCTATATCCTGCTTCTTTTTATGTAAAATCAAGTCAATTCTTTCTATTTCCTTTGATGTTATGATGCCGTTCTCTAAAGCATTATCAATTATAAATTTGACTTTACAAAATAGTTCATAAGAAGTAGTTTTTTCTAACCATTTTAGAAACTCTAATAAGTTTTTTCTCATTAAAGGATCAATTGTATATGAAATCATAAAGACACCTAATATTTAAGCTGAATGATACCACAGTTTAATTCTTTGATGTATGAAACTTGATACGATTTAACTGTACGACCTGTTGTTAAATAATAATTCACCATATACATTAGTTCTTCCGAACTATCAATTGGGAAATTACAGGACAATAGAATATGACTTTGTTTATTATTTACCGCATTGTTTAATATTGTTTCAAGCATCTTCTTTTCTTTTACATTTTTTATTTGCGCCTCTAATCTGCTTTCTGAAACGCAGACAGGATACTTATCACGTTGCCAAAAATGGTTTCCTGATATGAATTTGTCTGACACATTTAGATAGAGACTTAAACTAAGCGATTCTAAAGTATTTCTATTCCATGTGCTGTCAACATGAAAATAATCATCATTAATCTTAACAATATTCCAAGAGTGGTTTTCATTCATTCCAAATTCATTTAATGCAGTCCCTGAAATGGTAATGCAAGGAATATTAGCATGATTACACAGTAGTTTAAACGTCTTAGAATAGCCTTCACAAACTGCTGTTTTATCCACCAATGCACCTTTGATAGTAAATGCTTCGTTTGGAATCCTATTAGTTTTACCATAACTAATATTGTTTACAATGAATTTGTGTATATTGAATTCATCTTGTAATGCATTACCTGTAAAAGATAATCTAGAAATGATGCTAGTGATTTCTTCCATTAACCAGCAAATCTCTATATCATTATAATAAAATGTAAAACAAACTGTTGTAATGAATCCTGTAAATGCAATTGAAACAGCAGAAAAATTCACAAAAAAGAACTCGGGGTAATCTTCTTTAACAGCAATCAAAATTCTATGAAAGTCAGTAGTTTGACTTACATTTCGGATTCTCACAGATCTATTCAATTTTAGAAGTCCCTTGACTATCTCAGTATATATTCTCTTTTCCTCTGCTGTCAAGTTGGAATAAAAATAATCTAGTTTTTTTCGCTCACTCATTTGATTTTTCCTCAAAAACAAAGTTTTCATCAAGAATAAATAATCTAAAAAAGTTTACCTTATTATCTAAATACGATTTGTGTTAATTAACCAAAATAGTAGACTCTTAAATATGTATATTATAGCATATTTCGCCTAAAAAATCAATAATATTATACAAAATCGAAGCGAAAATAATAAATTCGTAAGAACGCACAAAATCAATGGAATCTATTAGTGCAAATGTTTGAAAACAGGTGTTTATTACCATTCACAATATACAAATAGTAAAAGCCGAGCAGGGTTCACAGTGAACTTTGCTCGGCTTTTATTGTCAACCTTGAATCCATTGGGATCAAGGTTTCATTATTCCAACCCCGGTTTCTTCTTGTCCTGAGCCTTTGTTTTCTTAGGTGCAGACTTTTTCTTCGTTATCCTTGCGGCTTCACGCTTTAACTGCGCCCTCTGGAAATAGCAAGTCTGTTCACGTTTGGGAGCATTTTTCTTAGCTTCGATAGCCGCCAAGTTAAGCGCCGTAGTCAGTTTTTCAAGCCTTTCCGACTTGCTTTCAAGCTCAGCTTGCTGAGGGAAAGGTGCTGAAACGATTTTCTGCGCTTCATCATAGTCCACCCTCAGCTTTGAGAGGTTTGTCTTGACCTGATCTATACGGCGGTCAATGTTGTACAGCCCTGCTTCGATACGGCTCATGTTATGGGCAAAACTGCTTATCAGCTTTGCTGAGTGCTGATATTCGCCCTGCATCGTTGCTGTCATGCCGCCGCCCATTGCAGGACTGTGTACGGTAATGGACAGCGGAAAGCCCTGGAACTCACCGACCTTGACGGGAGTATCTGCTATCCTGATCGAGAGAGCCACTTCTTCAAGTGCCTTTGCCGCTTCTTTCTTGTCCGTGTATTCCACATCACCGATCTTCATTTTGAATACAGGGAGTTTCGTTTCGGGATCAATCGGCAGAGCTTTCAGTGCCTTGCGGTCAGCCTGCAAATTGCTGAGTGCAGTTGTGAGCTGTTCCTCCTTCATCGGGAAAGCCTTGATCTTGTCCTGCATTTCGTAAACCGTGTTTGCGTACTCTGCGGAGAGCGTTTTAAGCTCCTTTACCTCGTTATCAAGCATGAGTTTTTCTTTGATACGCTCATCACCCGTGCAGAGTGCCTTGATCTCGGAATAAGTGAGTGCCTGCTGGTCTACGTCCTCGCACTTTCTTGCCGGTTCCTTTGAAGTCATGATCTGGCTGATAAACTTCTGCTTGTTTTCAAGTGTCTGATAGCTGTAAGCGTCAAACGTACCTTTTGTCACATAGCGGTAAATCTCGACATTCTTGTTCTGATTGCCCTGACGGATAATACGTCCTGCTCGCTGGTCCAGGTCAGCCGGTCTCCACGGAATATCCAGATCGTGAACGGCTATCAGCTTGTCCTGAACGTTAGTGCCTGTTCCCATTTTTGCGGTGCTTCCGAGGAGTATTCTCACTTCACCCGAACGTACTTTTTCAAACAGTTCGCTTTTCTGCTTTTCAGACTTAGCATCGTGTATGTAGGCTATCTCATCAGCAGGAATACCCTTAGCGACAAGTTTCGCCTTTATATCGTCATACACGCAGAAGTCACATTCTTCCTCTAACGCCTCACGTTCCGCAGCGGACTTGCTGTCATCGAAAATGACTTCGCCGTCCTCATCGTATTTCACTTCATCGGCGCTCTTGTGAGGTACACCCAGGTCACAGAAGATAATCTGTGTCAGCTTGTCCTCAGCCGTTTCAGCGTGGATACGGGCAACGTTTTCAACGCACCTGTTAAGTTTTGTGTCGGGGTTGTCCTCAAAAGCAGGATCAATAAGGCGAGGATCAAGACCGAGTTTTCGTCCGTCGCTCGTTATCTTCAACATATTGTCGATAGACGGATCGACATTACCACTGTTGATAGCATCGGCTCTGTCGGAAAGTTCCTGCACAAGCTCTACCTGAAAAGGAGTAGCTTCCACCTGAACTACCTTGTAATCGCAGTCGGGTACATCGAGTTTCAGCGTGTCCGCCGTCCTGATGTCAGCGACCTGCTTGAACATACTCATAAGTTCAGGCATACCCGTGTACTGAGCAACTCTTGTGCGCTCTTTGAAGCCATTTCCCGCAGGCTTTAACTCCCAATCAGTCTTTTGCTCTCCGAAAGTCGATACCCAGTTGTCAAAGTGCTGTAAGCCGTGGTCTTTCAGGAAGTCATATTCCAGGTAACGCATCATTGTATGAAGCTCTGTTACGGAATTAGAAATTGGCGTTCCCGTGGCGAAAACCACACCCTTACCGCCTGTCTTTTCGTCCAGATAACGGCATTTCAGGAACAAGTCAAGGGCTTTCTGAGAAGCAGAATTGGATATGCCCGCCACGTTCGTCAGCTTTGTCGGGGTGAACAAATTCTTAAATTCATGGGCCTCATCGACGAATAACTTGTCCACTCCAAGCTGTTCAAAGGTGATAGTGCCGTCCTGATTGACCTTTTCAAGCCTGTCAAGTTGTTTCTGCAAACTCTTTCGGGTTTTCTCCATAGCCTTGATCTGGAACTTTGAGCCTTCGCTCCGTTTCAGTTCCTCAATGCCTTCAAGAATATCGTCGATCTGGCTCTGGATAACCATTTCCTGACGTTCCCTCGACATCGGTATCATGCCAAGCTGTGAGTGACCGATGATCACCGCATCATAATTGCCTGTTGCGATTTTAGCGAATAACTGCTGACGGTTTGCTTTCTGAAAGTCCTTTTTAGTCGCTACCAAGATGTTAGCGCCCGGATAGAGTTTCATAAAGTCATCACCGATCTGCTCCGTCAAGTGATTCGGTACGGCAAACAGCGATTTTGTGCAAAGGCCGAGCCTTTTTGATTCCATAGCTGTCGCTATCATCTCAAAGGTCTTGCCCGCACCCACACTGTGAGCAAACAGCGTGTTACCGCCAAACATAGCGTGTGCTATCGCATTGCGCTGATGATCATGCAGATGAATACTGCTGTTCATCATCGGGAAAGAAAGAGCGCTGCCGTCGAACTCACGGGGACGAATGGAGTTGAAAAGCTCATTGTACCTGTCTACGATAGCTTCACGGCGGTCTGCGTCCTTGAATATCCAGGTCTTGAAAGCCTTCTTGATCTCCTTAGCCTTTTTCTGAACCACACGGGTAGCTTCTTCGTCGATAACACGCTTTTCCTTAGTATCGCCCAAGCCGTCCGGTACCTCAATAGTCTTGTAGACCTTCGGCTCTTTTAGATTGAGCAGATGCTCCATGATCTCATAAGCGTTCATCTTACCCGAGCCGTATTTCTGATTAACAAGCACCGACCTGTCAGCCTTTTTGTTGGCGATATGCCAGCTGTTGGAGTGTTCGGAGTATTCCGCCTGAATAAGAGAGTGCTTGAACCAACGGCTCTGAGGTTTGTCAGCCCTGTTGTTGTCGGGAGTGCCGAGCAATTCATACATAAACTGATCGTAATACTTCGGGTCTAACCATGTAGCGCCAATCTTCACATCAATATCGCCAGCCTTTAACGGCTCGGGCATTGCTTTCTGCAAAGCGTTCACGTTGATATTGAAGTCGGAGTCATACTCCGCAATTTCCTCCGCTTCACGCAGTTTCGCACGAATATCACCCGACAAGTATTCGCTTGCCGTCTGATAAGTGTTTTCGGTATGGGGAATTTTGAATATCTCGCCCACAAGTTCCTGTTTCAGCTCATCTTCCGGCATTCCCGTGAGCTTCGACATATAGTCAAAGTCCACTTTCGCTTTTTCAGCCACCGAAAGCGTGAGAGCTTCCATAGCTGTCTCCACACACTCCACCGCCTTCGGAGGGCAGATCGTGCGCTTTGTGAAAATATCCGACTTCTCGACAAGTTTATCCTTGTCGATTTTCTTTTCCAGCCCTGCAACAAGGTTATACGAAATATCCTCATTGAAGTACCTCTTGTTGGTCTTGCTGTGGATAAGCCCATACTTATTATAGAAGTCATCGTAGGACTTTCCGAGTTTTGCCTGCAAATCAGCGATAACGCTGTCAGGCTTGTTAAGCTCCTGAGCCTGAATAAGCTCACGGGTAATATCCCTCAGCTCGATAAAAGCCTTGTATCTGCTGAACTGTGCGTTTTTCTTGTCAAACCTCTGCTCAAAAGAAACAGCATTTTTCTTGAAATAGATAGCATCGTCCTGCATAAAGAAACTGAAATTACGCAGATCGGAGGGTATCTTCACCGCAAGCCCCTGTTCGGTCTTAGCGTAAACATCACGTCCCTTTTCGGGGCTGATCGTAGCAGAAAGTTTGGCGACAGCATCATGCAGAGCGGTTTTCAGATCAAAGCCGTCCTCGGCAACGACCATTGTGCCTGAGCCATAGAGCTTGTTGCCCTCGACAACTTTGCCAAGCACCATATCGGGATTATCTGCAAAATACTGATTGATAGGCAGACCGTCAGCTGTTTCACCGATATGCACCCAATCGGGAATATCGGACATTTCAGCAACAGACTTGCCCTCATGCTTCTGCAAAAAGATAATATCCGTCGTTACGTCCGTACCGGCATTGTCATGGAAAGCACCGTTTTTACCGCCCGGCAGACGGATAGCACCGATCAGGTCAGCCTTGTCAGCCAACATCTGACGAGTGCTTTCATCGTGCTTGTCAAGTGTGCCTGCCGAAGTGACGAAAGCGACAATGCCCCCGTTCTTAACCTTGTCCATTGCTTCCATGAAGAAGTAATCGTGCAGTTTCGTGGTGGAATGCTTTTCGTCCTTAAAGCCCAGCTCACCGAACGGGACATTACCCACGGCAACATCAAAACAGTCGTTCTGGAAGCTGTTTTTCTCAAAACCGCTTATCGCAATATCTGCATCGGGGTAAAGAGCCTGAGCGATACGTCCCGAAATGCTGTCTATCTCCACACCGTAAAGCTGGGAGTTATCCTGCATTTCTTTTGGCATACAGCCGAAGAAGTTGCCGACACCCATTGCAGGCTCTAATACATTACCGCCCTCAAAGCCGAAGTTACCGAGTGCTTCATAAATGCCCTCAATAATTGTCGGGCTGGTATAGAAAGCATCGCCAACGGTAGAACGTGCCTGTCTGTATTCCTCGGGAGTGAGAAGTTCCGAAAGCTCTTTGTATTCAGCCGACCACTTATCTGCCGATTTATCGAAAGCCTGCGGTATTGCGCCCCAGCCGACATAGCGTGAAAGCGTTTCCTTTTCCTCGGACGTTGCAGGACGCTTTTCAGCTTCAAGCGTTTTCAGCGTTCTGATAGCATCGACATTAGCCCTGAACTTTGTCTTAGCACCGCCGTCACCGAGATTATCATCGGAAATGATGAAGTTTTCGCCCTTGTCGGGTGCTGTTACTTCTTCCACGGATTTTTCGGGAGTGATGACCTTGAAATCGCCGTTACTCAGAAACTCATCTGCAATAAAGGTCACACGGTCTTTTACCGCACCATCAAAGGCAGTATTGTTCAGCGTAATAAAGCCGTTTTCTTCAAGGCTTTCGACCTTGTATTCCTTACCCTTATATTCGAGATAATCACCGACAGACAGTTCAGGTGTATTCTTTTCAGGTGCAAGTTCCGGCTCTTTTGTACGCTCCAAGCTGTCAATGAAATGGAATGACATCAGCATATCTCCGTTGTCAAGCCGAGAAGTCAGCTCACCGCCGTCAAAAGTCCAGTTCTTCGCACGGTCAAACTCCATGTGGAGGTCTTTGCCCGTAGGTTCGCCGTTTTCATCGAGCTTGCGAGTGGTGAAATCAACAGTGCTGACACCTGTTACGATACGGCGCTCTCCGATACATTCAGGACGAAGGTGGTCGGTGATTTCAAACATCATACCCGGCTTTAAACTCTTTTTGAGCTGATTCAGGTTTTTGACCGTGGGAATTTCGGACTTCTCGGCTTCGGGAGTGACCGCAGGCTTATCGGGTGTGACCTCAGCCTTTTCGGGCTTCACGGGTGCAGACTGTTCCTTTTCAGGCTCATTTCTGCCGATATACTCATAAAGTCCGCTGTTGAGCAGTTTGTCATAGGAGATATTTTCGGTGATCTCAAACGCTCCGCTTAACCTCTTGACAGTGCAGTCGTCCGTGTAATAGGGCAAAGCGCCTGTCAGCGAAACAACTTCCGAAACCACGCCCGTAGCCTTGTTGCGAAACTTATCACCGATCTCAACTTTGTACGGCTCATAATTCTCCTCAGCCGAGCGTTCGGCTTTCATAGCTTGCCACTGCTCCTGCTGTTCGGGAGAAAGATAGGTATTGTCTTTCAGCCTTGATTCTGTCATGACAGCAACATCGCGCCAGCTGTGACGGAATTTTTCGCCGTTCTCAAAAGAGAAAGTCATTCCCTTACTGTCATAGTCAACAAGCGAGATATTGCCCTCACCGCTGTGACCGCCAATACCGTACTCCTTTTTCAAAAAGTCGGCAAGTTCCTGAGTTGTCGGGTGATTCGGCTCGCTTTTGCTCTTTTCATAGAACTCCTGAACTCTGATCTTGCCGTTTACAAAGCCTGTTCCTCTGTCAATTTCAGCAGCCAACGCTTCAAACACCTGAACACCGTCCACAACAGGCCCCGGAGCAAACTCCGATTTTGCCTTATCAGGTGTTTTGGACTGTATAGGCTCGGGATCACCGAACAGGGAGAGCTGTTCGCCCTCAATGTCGGGCTTCTCCCAAAAAGGAATATCCGCCTTTTCGTCCGCCTGTATCTGTTCGATAACATCATCATCGGCAAACAGCGGAGCATCATCGTCGATTTCTTCCGTTTCCTTAGCAGAAACATCTGTCACAGGAGCATCGTCAACCGACATTACACCCAGCTCATAGGCAAGATTATCCAGCTCGTCCTTGTGGTCTGCATAAGTGTCGATAGAAATAACGTCCTCGGCATTATCAATAATAACAGCTGCACCGAGAGAAAGTGCCTTGTCCTTGATCTCGTCAAGGCTCTCGACATCGCCCTTGTATTTCAGCGTAACAGACGGCACATCTTCCGCAGGAGAAGAAGTATCGGAAACATCGGCGGCATCGCTCATAAGGTCAACTGTCTGTTCGTCCTTGCCGGTATGACGCTCAATGACTTCATCGGGTACAGATACAAGATCGCTGAAATCAAGATCAGTCAGACCGTTCTCAATCATATCCTCAATGCTATCATACTGCTCTGTGTTATACACT
>Ga0129315_1000266_pt1 | contig 52018 bp, 54 predicted proteins | sample Cm827metagenome_FD_94432 | JGI IMG/M metagenome (GOLD analysis project Ga0129315, IMG submission 94432) | Eastern black-and-white colobus group fecal microbial communities from Wisconsin, USA - Cm827 metagenome | ecosystem: Host-associated > Mammals > Digestive system > Large intestine > Fecal... | reverse complement strand
GGTTGGAGCCTCGTATAAACCATCTAGTGGTAGGAGGAAAAAACCAATCCACAGTATCTTAGAATAGCATAGTCGAACCTGTAGAAAAGTTAAAGAAAGACTATGACTTTATATAATAGTAGGGAGGAATAACAATATGAGCAACGGCGAACAGGTAAAGGAAGAAGAGAAGCAGGAAAATCAAAGAGAGGAACAAGAGCAGATACAAGTAAAGGAACAAGAGCGGATACAAGTAAAGGAGCAAGAGCAGATACAAGTAAAGGAACAAGAGCAGATACAAGCAAAGAAACAAGAGCAGGTACAGTTGAAGCAGGAACAGCAGGCTTCACTGCATGATCAGCAGGGCTCTACCGCTGCGGAGGTTCTTGTAAAGTGCCTGGAAAAGGAAGGCGTGGAATACGTTTTCGGAATTCCGGGAGAAGAAAATCTGGATATGATGAATGCACTGGAAAAGTCCAACATTCGTGTCATTGTGGTGCGGCATGAACAGGGGGCTGCGTTCATGGCAGATATGTATGGACGGCTTACCGGAAAGGCGGGCGTGTGCTTTTCCACGTTAGGACCCGGTGCCACCAATCTGATTACCGGTACGGCAGATGCCAACTCGGACGGAGCGCCGCTGATCGCGATTACCGGACAGGTAGGAACGGAGCGTATGCATCTGACGTCGCATCAGTATCTGGATCTGGTGGAATTGTTTGCACCGATCACGAAGCGGAGCAAGCAGATTGTGAATCCGGATTCGGTCAATGAAATTATGCGGATTGCCTTTAAATATGCGGAGAGTGAAAAGCCGGGAGCCTGTCACATTGATCTGCCGACCAATGTGGCGAAGATGAAGGTAACTCCGGGACTTGCTGAAAAGCCGATTCACAAGCCGGTATGTTCCAAAGAATATGCTTCCTTCAGCAGTATCGATCAGGCAGCAGCCATGATTTATAAAGCCAAGCATCCGGTAGTGCTCGTCGGACACAGCGCAGTGCGGAATCATGCGGGGGAAGCGCTTACCAGCTTTGCGGATGAACTGAAAATTCCGGTCGTGAATACCATGATGGCGAAGGGAATCATTCCTTATAATAACAAATACTCCATGTGGACGGTCGGTATTCCACAGAAGGATTATCAGAACAAGATTCTGGATATGGCAGACCTTGTGATTGCAATCGGCTATGATATTGTCGAATTCGCACCGGGAAAATGGAATGCAGGTGGAAAGCATAAGATCATTCATATCAACCAGCGGTCTGCCCATATCAACATGCTTTATCAGCCGGAGGTACAGGTGGTCGGAGATATTTCCTATTCGCTGCAGCAGATAAAGTTCCGTTGTGAGGAAAAGGAAGAGCCGGAAGAAATTCTTAATTTGAAAAAGGAAATGGTAAAGGAATACGAAAGCTTTGCAGAGGATACTTCCTTCCCTATGAAGCCGCAGAAGATTCTGTATGATGTGCGGAAATTCATGGGAGAGGACGATATTGTGATTTCCGATGTGGGGGCGCATAAAATGTGGATTGCCCGTGAGTATAACTGCTATAAGCCCAACACCTGCATCATTTCAAATGGATTTGCGACGATGGGAATTGCAGTTCCGGGCGCAGTGGCAGCAAAGCTGATCAATCCGGAGAAAAAGGTTCTTGCAATCTCCGGTGATGGTGGCTTTATGATGAACAGCCAGGAATACGAAACGGCGCTCCGGGAGGGAACACCGATTGTGACCCTGATCTTTTCGGATGCCAGCTATGGTCTGATCAAGTGGAAACAGATCGATCATTTCGGAAAGCACTGCTATGTGGATTTCACGAATCCGGATTTTGTGAAGTATGCGGAAAGCATGCATGCCAAAGGATATCGAGTGGAAAAGGCAGAGGATCTGATCCCGATTTTGGAGGATGCCTTCAGGCAAAAGGTTCCGTGTATCATCGACTGCCCGGTGGATTACAGTGAAAATACGAAACTGTCCGAGTATCTGCAGGAAAAATTTGAATAATATTCAGGAACCCTTTAAAATACTGGTGAAGCGTACCATGTTTTAAAGGGTTCTTTTTGTTTTTCAGGATGGATGCAGAGCATTTTCTATTTGATTAAATTGGGGTAAGAGATTAAACTGAAAATAATCAGGGAAATAAATTCGCTATATGAAATTGCTATTCTGTATAAATGTAAGCATAACCTCAAAATGATCTATCAGACCTTTTTCATATATACATCTGAATGACAACAGAAGCAATTTGGCATGGCTCTGAATGGTTGTGAATAAGACACAATATATATTTTGTTACAAAAGAAATCAGGAAGGGAACATCTATGAGTAATAAAAAATACAGTCTGTTATATCCGCTTGAATCCGCAGAATATAAGAAGATCAGTCCGACAGCTTTGCATGATCTGGGGCTGGATCAGATCTGTAAGCAGCTGACACCAAAGGAATCGGAGCAGAACCTGATTATGAATACGATGTCGAAGCTGTGCGCAGATCCGTTTGTGACGCAGTACCGCTGTGATATTTTCGAGGACATGATTCATCATAAGGAAATGCGCGAGTCTCTGATGAAGATTCTGGATAAGATTAACTTCCTGAAGGACTACGGGTGCCTTAGCAAGGAATATGAAGAGCACGCAACGGTCTGGGATCTTCTGCACCGGCTGGACGAAATCAATGATTATATTGAGTGTGTGGATGCCATTTATCATTGCCTGGAGAATAAAGAGATCCATTCACAGGGGCTTATCGGACTGCGTGATTACGTGAAGGAGCTTTTGCTATCCTCCCCCCAATGCGTTTTTGATGCACTGAGGGGTTCAGTTTTTCCCAGGCGTTCATCCTCCATATCGTCATCATCATAATCTACGTCGGAGAAGTCCACCAGTTCCTCTGTTTCGTCATCGTCCTCAGCATTACCAGATGCTACGGCAGCAATTTCCGGATACTCGATTTCATCATCCCTGACACCAAACAGAATGACATGGGCATTGACACCATCCCAAACCACCTTACGCACGATGGTGCGAATGGCAGCACGTTTCTGTTCAACAGTCATTTCATCAATACCATCCTTAAAGATGGTCAGCAACTGACGAAGCAAATCAAATTCAACATCACTAAGAGCGTGCTGTGAAGTCAGACCTTCCAGTTCTTGAATACGCTGTTCAAGAGCCTGGTATTCTCCATTCAACTGTTCAATTCGTTTGGTTACATGAGCCTTGGCAGGGCTATCACCCATATCTACAAGGGAGTCTACCAGAGAATTGATTTTCTTCTCGGTTTCTGCCTTTTCTTTTCGCATATCATCCAGTCGCTGTTCGTAATCCATGCGATTGCCGGTATAGAATCTGCGGCTCTGTTCCAACTGTGCAATGAAAGTATCTTTGTCCTCCGCAAGCATTTTAACCTGCTCTACTACAGCCATATCCAATGTGTTGCCATTGGCATTTTTGCTGTTGCACACAGAGCGCTGACTGCGTTCTTTCATCTTGCAGACATAGGTGTAAATAACCTTGTCATCTGCAGTTTTGCGTTTACTCATTTTCGGATACATACGCTCACCGCAACTACAGAATAGCAATCCGGTCAAAAGCGCTTCGTTGCTGCGTGGCTTTCTGAAAGATTTAGATTTATTGCGTTCCAGAGACTCTTGAATCTGCACCCATACTTTTCCCGGAATCAGACCCGGATGTTTACCGACTGATACAATCCATTCACTTGCAGGAAGATACTTTGTGGCTCTGCCTTTTTCCTGATCGGTACGGTTGTAAGCCATAATACCATGCTTGTTGTCAAAGGCATCTTTTTCAGAAAACAGGTCTGTGTCATTCTGAATAAAGAAATTATAAGCATCTTCATCCGCAATCATATAAACCGGATTCTGCAAAATCGCTTTGATGGAAAATCGGGTAAAGTAATTATTGTTCTTCGTTTTAATACCTTGTTTAATCAAAGCTGCTTCGGTCAAGGTCAGAGAGTCCGTTTCTATATATAAATCATAAATCATACGGACAATATCAGCTTCTTCAGGAATCAATTTCAACTTGCAGGCTTTCTTAGATTTTCCATCAATGGTAATGCTCTTAACTGCTTCGGAAGCATAGCCGGTAGGCGTTGTACCACCAAGCCAACGACCAGTCTTTGCCAGTTCGTGCATATTGTCACGGATACGCTCTGCAATGGTTTCACGCTCCAACTGAGAAAAAACAGATGCGATATACATCATGGCTCGTCCCATAGGAGTGCTTGTATCGAACTGCTCTTTAATGGAAACAAAAGAAATATCCAGACGAGCCAGTTCCTCAATCAAACTGGCAAAGTCACTGATATTACGGCTGATACGGTCAAGACGATAAACGATGATAGCCTTGAACTTTCGTTTCTTGGCAGCATCCATCATTTTTTTGAAGTCCGGACGATTCAGATTACCACCGGAAAAGCCCTCATCTTCATAAACAACAACTTTATCTACAGCTGCATCACCATAATGCACACGAATATATTCTTTACAGAGTTCGACCTGATTGCCGATACTTTCTCCTTTTCCGGTAAATTTAGACTTACGGGAATAGATAGCTATGATGTCTTCATTTTTCCGCATTTCATATCCTCCTCATCTTGATATGTGATGTGTCTTGTGGTATTATAACATAGCGTAGCAATAAAGTAAACAGATTGGAGGTATTTCTATGAAGTCAATCTTTGAAGAAATGGGTGGAACCTATACATTGGGTGCAGATGGAATGTATTATCCGGATCTTGCACTTCCGGAAGAAGAACCACATTACGGCAAGTACGGCAGAATGCGTCTGCATCATTTGAAAGAGCATTGTAAAGTGCTTTATAATACACTTTTGCTGGAGGGAGAACTGGTCAAGCATCTGAACGAGGTAGATGATACCGCTAATCAAAGAATGGAACTGCTTACCCTGCAAATGAAGGAACGGCAGGGCATAAACGAAGCATTAAAGGCTCGTGACCAGATGGCATGGGTAGGTGCCTGCAATAACATCCGCAATGCGGCAGAAGAAATCGTGTTAAATGAATTGATATATTGCTGATGTGAAAAAGCCCCTGTGGTTAGCGTTATAACTAACCACAGAGGGCTTCATGTTATCCTGTGATAGCAAACCAGAGCATCAGTGTAATTCCAATTATTCCAATGCTAATTTCTGTATAAAGGTATGGCTTTTCTTTGTTATTATTATATTTATAAAATAGTTTCGCTGCGGCTCCGATAAAGAGAAATGCGAGGTGAACAGCACGACTGATATTAACAGGCTTCTTGAAAAGCCTTGCTACATAATTGATTTCCTTCCCCGACAGGTTCCAAAGGATTGTGGCGGACAGTTCTTCAAAGTGGAAATATCAAAGAAAACAGAAATAAAACCACGGCTAATACTCCCATTATAGAGTAACAGCCGTGGTTTTCTTATCGTTCGTATTCTTTCTTCTTTTTTGGGTGCTGCGATACTTCCTGTCTTTGTGTCTTTAGCTGTTCACTGATAGATCGCTTTTTCTTCAAAATCGGCTTTTCTTGCAACTCAGCATCAATCTGCCGGTTGGCTTCATCGAAAACTTCAGAGCGATATTTGTCTTTATAGACTGCATACAGTTTCTGAATCAGCCCCACTTTTCCGTCCGGACGAATCGCTTCACGTTCTGCCATAACCGCATCTTGGTTCTCCAAATCAATACCATCTCGAATTTTAAGAAATTTCTGCTTATCGCTTTCTTTCTGCTCAGATAGAGTAATGTGCTGCTGTTCCAGTTTTTCAAGGAAAGTATCCATCTCTTTTACTTTCTTGTCCTGGGATGCAATTCCATTATCCTGACAATTCAAACGGGACAGCAACTGTGCTTTCTGGAATCTCAGTTCTTCAATATCCTCAGTCAACGTAGCTATCTGTTCTCCCAGTCGGCTTGCACGGATGAAGTGAATACCGCAGTTTTTCTGTTCTGCAATCAGTTCTTTTTTCTCAGCGGTTTTAGCTTTGATTTCTGATTTTACATTTTTGTATTCAGTCAGCATATCAGCCAAAAGACTTTTCTGAAAAGATACCGCTTCCTGCTGAGAAGTATTCACGATCAACTGATACTGAATCAGAACCATGTGATCACGCAGACTTTCCAATGCAGAAGCGATGGCAGGAATGTTCTCTTTGACAGCTTTCATCAGCTTCTGCACCTGTTTTTTCAATTCACGCAGGAGCTTGTTATCTGCTCTGATCTGACGGTTCAGTTCACAGCGGTCAGAAACAATACCCATGGATTCCAGTTTTCTTGCGTGGTATCCCTCGTGAATGGTTGGCTGTTCGGTCAATCCTTTGGCGGCATGACTGCGACAATCTACACGGTCGGCAATACCATGACGTTCCTGTTCTTCATTGATAATCATTTCCCAACTCTTACGCCATGCAAAGAGTTGTTCTTCGCTGTTCCAAAGCTCTGTAAGCGGGTTTTGTCTTCCATAGCGGGTACTTTTAGGTGTCTTTGATGTTCTGGTACATCCCTCAATTTGTTCAGCCTCAGATGGGGTTAAATACTCCTTTTTCTCCCCTAACTGATACATATACTGTTTTTCCCAGCCTTGTGTTTTGGCAATCTTGAACTCATCAGCGGTAAAACCACGCTCTTCTTCGCCACGTTTACAAAGGTATTCTTTCTGGGTCTTTGCCTGCCACCTGCCGTGTTCATCCAAAGGACGCATTGTGAAAAGTATATGGCTGTGTGGATTATGCCCCGGAGGGTAGGGATCATGGATATTCACATCCGCACACATTCCAAGATCAACACCTTGCTCACGGACAAAACGCTCCAACATATTTTTCCAATCATCCAAAGACAGCTCCGATGGCAGGGCAACTACAAGTTCTCTCGCCAGTCGGCTGTCCTTTGTTTTTTCTACGGATTCAACAGCTTCCCAAAGTAGCTGTCTGTCTTTCCATTCTTCCGGTGCATACTGGGGAAGAAAGACTTCGCTACACAGGCATCCTTGTTTTCTGGTGTAGTCATGGGTAAGCCCGTCATAATCATTGTAAAGTCGGGAGCAGGATGCATAAGCAGCGGCTGCTATTACAGAACGGCCTGCACCACGGCTCACAACTTTTGCTTCCAAATGGAAATAGTTCAATGGTTTCCTCCTTCCTGTGCCACAGCACAATTTTTGTTTCTTTTTTGAAAAAGAAAATAGGTGTGGTGGATGCTGCACCTATCTCTGCGATAAAACTGCCGGTGGCAGATTTATCGCAGGCAGTTAGCGCAAGGTACGGTACAATTTGTACCCCTGCTTACAAACGCATCAGTGGTTGTACTTGCGGAAACTGCGTGGACAATGACTGCAATTTGAAAAAGTGTGGCATTGTACATAAGGCTCCATGGGAGCCGCAAAGCCTCGCAGAGCGCACGCCCCCGAAGGGGATACCGCCGCCCATTTTATGGGTGGTGAGTAAGTGCGCCCTTCGGGATAGCAGCAACGCTGCCAAAGCTTATGCCTTCAATCGTTCTTCCGTATTTAATCGTCTTTTCAGTTCCATCTTTACATCGTCAAGCTCCATAGTCTGAACTTCTGGGAAAACGTTCTCCAACACGGCTCCCATCTGGATCAAGCGTCTGGTTCTTGCTTTTCGCTCTTTCTGACGGTTGCGGGCTTCAATCGCTTCCATTCTGTGCTGTGCCTGCAATAATTTCTTTTCATCTTCAGTCATAGGTCTGTTATTTGCCATAATATCTCCTTTCTGGTATCGGGGTGGTACTGTAATCCAATGTAGATGGTGCAGATACAATTCGCTTTGCAATCTTTAGGCTTTCTGTGTACTGACAGGCGAATTGTTCAGCACCATCGGCTGTAAATTAAGTACCGGAACTTAATATTTTTCGTGCTGCCTGCATATTGGCGGCTGCGTTCAGCTCTCGGATATTCTGATTGTTGATTTTCAGAGGAACACAACGCTCCAATACTCGGTCATAAATTCTGGCTCTTGCCAGATCTTTCGGATGTTTCAGTTCATCCAAGGTCAGATTGGTGGTTACGATCAGCGGTTTCTTGCTTCGATAACGGCTGTCAATCACATTGAATACTTGTTCCAGAGCAAATTCCGAACTTCGCTCAATGCCCAGATCATCAATAATCAGCAGACTGTATTTGTTAAAGCTGTCAATGAACTGGTTTCTATCATCAGAATACATTCCGGTCAGCGTATTCAGGATTCTGGAAAAGTTGGTCATCAGAACCGGAATGCCTTTATCCAACAATGCATTGGCGATACATCCTGCGAAAAAAGATTTACCGGTTCCCACGTCTCCCCAGAGAAGTAATCCCAAGGAGTTGGATTTCATTTCTTCCCAATGTGCTACATAGTCATGGGCTTTCTGCATTTCCGGATTGTAGCCTTTATCATTGGCGAAGTTGTAATCATGCAGAGATTTATCCTGCAATCCGTTTGCCCTCAGTCGGGACACCTGCATGAGAAATTCCTGATGCTTGCGTTCAGCTTCCTCCTTGTCGTATTCCTCCTGCTGACAACGGCAGCGAACTGTAGGGAGGAATACTCGTTCCTTCAGTTCAATTCGATGCTGTTTGGGTGTGTGGCATTTGGAACAATAGACCAGCCCGTCAGCTTCGTTCAGATATTCATCCTCTGCAAGTTCTCTTGGCTGAAATAGATCATCCACGGTGTTATTGATTGGTTTCATAGGCTTTCATCCTCCTTACATTCATAGGTTCGTTTGACAGGAATAGGATAATCTTGTAACGCCCAGCTTCGTATGGTGGCTGCATGACTGGCATATTGCTTGCCGCTGGATGCCATATACCTGGACAACTTTTCAATGTATTCCTGATAGTGGGGGACTTCACTTTGCAAAGCTGACAGTTCCTCCGTTGTCAAGAATACATTTTGATAGAAGCCATAGGCGGTGCGTTTTTCCGTACTCTCTGAATTTGTTCTTTTTATATTGTTCTTCTCTTTATTACTACTGGACAGTTTTCTGTCTGTTACAGAGACAGTTTTCTGTCTATCAGTAGGACGTTTTTCTGTCTGTCTTACGGAAAGATTTCTGTCCGTCTGAGCCAGCGTTTCCAGTGGCACTCTTACATAAATCCGGTTCGGAAATCCAGCACCCTGACGTTTTCGTACAATCAGAGATTCTTTTTCCAGAGCTGTCAGCGCAGTTTTAATGGACATTTCGCTTTTGTGCATGACTTCTGCCAGATTCTTGATGGGGAAGAAAATGAACACATGACCTTGTTCATCCGTCCATCCATCATTTTTCTGTGATAGCCTTGCTCGGTCGAGCAAAATCGTATAGAGAATTTTTGCAGTTTCGCTCAAACCTTTCTTGTCCAGTAAAAATCTTGGGAACGCCATATAGGGTGGTATCAGGCTATCCTGTGTCAGAAATTGTGTCATGTGTTCACCTCCCTCCTGAAAGATCAGCTTGGAAAAATCTTATTCTCCAAGGAAATCCCAATCCAGTTCTGTATCCGGTTCCTGCTGTGTATCCGGAGCTGCTGCAACAGGCACTTGCGAAAGTCCTGCCATACAGCCTGCAAGAAATATCGGAAGCGTTTTCTCCATGGCACTTTCTACAGAGGAAACAATCTGATTTACAAATCGCTCCTCACGTTCTCTGGTTTCCAGATACGGGTCATCCTGACTGCGGTAATAACGGTCGAAGTAATCCACCAGAGCTACCGCAATCACGTTGCTGTACGATTTGAATTGCTGCTTGTCCATAGTCTGAAGATACTGCCACGCTCGGTTCTGAGTGTCCTTTTCTAAATTGAAGCGAAGATTTGTGCTGCGGATGTTCTCGCTCATGGCTTACTCCTTCCTGCGAAGACTGGCAAAGGCGAGGTATTCATAGCCCTTGGCTGTCGCACAAATGTCATCCAAGATAGTCACTCGATTTACATCGTACTGTCCGAAATGCTTAACCAGACAGCCGCCACCACCGACGATATACAAACGCATCAAATCCGGATTGTATTCGTAGCGGCGAAGTGTGGCAAAAATATCAGCCACATATCGCTTGGCTACAGAAGTTATGCAGTCCAAATATGGTTTACTGATATCGGCAGTTCCGAAACGAAGCACCTGCTCAATGGTAGATTCCTCGATTTTCACGCCAAAGCTGTCCAGTATCGCATTCTTGGCGGCAATCATGCACTGATTAACACCAAACTTTTCTGTCCAGCAACGACTTTCCACAGCCTTTTTGTTGTTGATATACAGAATGTTCATAGTGCCGTTTCCGATATCGGCCAGAAGATTTGTTCCCTTGAAATTTCCCAGTTGATTGATAATGGCTGGGTATCCCTGGGGGAACAGACTGCATCCAACAAAGCGAATATGATAGTCCTTTCCATTGAAACGGAAATTCACTTCCTTGTTGTGGAGAAGATAACTGCGGAAATCTTCACGCTGTTTGCGAATCCAGGTCAGCGGCAAACCGGCAGCCAGATGCACATCCGCTTCACGGATGCCGTACACATTCAGTTCTCTGGCAACTGCCATAAGGGTCAGAATGTAGTAGTCCTCATCCATCGCCTTGTCTGCGATAAATTCCTTGTGTCCTTCTCCCATGCGGTAATAGATGCCGTCATACTCCAGAATGTTTCCGGAGAAGATTGGCTCTGTTTCATAGGCGGTCACTCCGGTAGGGGTAACTGTGTTGGCAGTCTTGATGTTGCCGTAACCATGATCCACGGCAATGATTTTAATGTTGTTCAATTCTCTCATTTGCGCTGTACCTCCTTATGCTTGTTTGTGTTCATAAAAAATGTCCCCTTTCAGTAGATTTGCTTTGAAGTAGCACCGGATTTTTGGATTTGGTGCTGTTTTCATTGCAATTTCATTCTACTGAAAGAGGGCGCAAAACACATTGAGCGTGGATTGAGTGGAAATTGAGCAAAAAAGAAAAGCAGCCACACACCGTAGTGCATGACTGCCATAAATTATCCATATTAAATTGGTTGCAGAAAACTGAAATTTCCTAATTCTCCATAACATAGTTTATCAATGAAATTCCATTCCTGATAACTTGCCTACTATAGCGTCCATACAAGCTCTATCTTTATTAGTTCTTATTCATCCTTCTGATATTCCAAAATATCTCCAGCTTCACATTCCAGCGCATCGCAAATGGCGGCAAGCGTGGTAAAGCGGATAGCCGTTACCTTGTTATTTTTGATTTTTGACAGATTAACATTGGAGATGCCCACACGCTCGGCAAGCTCGTTTAAGGACATTTTTCTCTCCACCATCATTCTGTCTAAACGGAGAACAATTCTGCCTTTACCCATAGTGTCCTCCTTATAACAAACCATCAACATCTTTTTCAAGTTCTATGCCGTGAGCGAAGAACTGTGTAATGCAGAGCACAACGATACCAATGACAAAACCCTCAAAGCTATTGTATATTTCAGCCACTTCGACACCAATCGCAATTCTTGAAATAACACTCATAACAAAGCCAACAACGGGAACAGCGATGGAAAAGATTCCGATTTCACGGAACATACGCACATTATCCGGCTGGAACGGTGTTGTTCCCTCAGATTTTTTAATAATCAAATACAGATTTCTGAAAATCATAGCCATAAGCGCAAGGATAAGAGTTGCACCGATGCCAAACAGGAAAAGCGCCGTCATATCAACTTGACCGTTTGTAACAGCCGCCTGAATTTCAAAGCCATACACAGACAGTTTTGCCCCGCAGCTCTCGCAAGCATCAAAGCCGATGAAATAGCCGATCCAATCGGGATTTATGAGTGCACAGACCGTTGCCGCCAGCATTAGTCCTGCTCCAACCCACTGAAACACCTCTACGATCTTCGTGACGATTTTCGCCATATTGCCGATAAATTTGCTAAAGTTTTTCATTTCACGTACCTCCAAAGGTTTTTGATGATGAAAGTATAGTACAGTTTTTAATGTATGTCAATAGTTTTTTAATGGTTTGCATTAAAAACAATTCGTTTTATATTAAATCCACCTTGATGTTTTTAATCCTTTGTGCTATAATTCTTTATAGAAACACGAAGGAGTGGCCTATATGGACAGCAGACTTTACCCAATGATATTCAAGCGAAAATCTTTCCACATATTTCGTGATATAGGAAGCATTGATACCCACGAACTGCAATGTATCGAAGAAGCATATAAAACCTTTTCTCCGCTTGTTAGTGATATTAAAACGGCGATTAAAATTGTTCCTGCAGAAGAAACCACCTGCAAGCGTGGTCAAGAGTATTGTATTCTACTATACAGTGAGAAAAAGGAGAATTATCTGCAGAACATCGGTTATATCGGTGAGCAACTTGATCTGTACCTTGCTTCTCTTGGCATTGGTGCATTATGGTTCGGTATCGGCAAGCCTGATGAGCCAACCTACAACGGTCTTGATTTTGTCATTATGATTGCCATTGCGAAAATGCCCAAAGATAAGTTCCGTAAGGATATGTTTAAGAGTAAGCGCAAGTCGCTTGATGAAATATGGAACGGGGATCACTATCATGATATAGGTAACATTGTTCGCTTTGCGCCGAGCGCCTGCAATACACAACCGTGGAAGGTAACAGCAGAGGAAAAAGGCTTGACCGTGTACCGTTACAAGAAGCCGGGCAAGCGTGGAATTATGCCTGCAGACAAGGTGGTGCATTACAATCGCATTGATATAGGTATCTTTTTGTGCTTCCTTGAACTATCCCTGATGGAAAATAGTATATCATTTGAACGTGAACTATTTGCAGATACCGCCGAGGATGATTGCGAGGAAGTGCTGACTGCAAGATATACGCTGATATGAAGATAGCGACAAGGATTTTTCGTCCTTGCCGCTATCTTTTATAGCATATAAAACTTGAACATTTCCTTTGCCCAGCCGAGCCACAATGGTATGTTTGCGTCGAGCCAGTCCACAATCAAAGGCATATCCGCAGAGGATAGCGTTCCGATATGCTGATATACGCTTCCTTCTGCTACCGATTCACCTATTGCAATCATAGCGTGTGCGTGATCGCCGACAGCGACATATTCACCGATGGCAAGTGCCCCCGATGAGAAGCAACCAACCGAGAGTGCGCCGAAGGATACAATTCCTACACTGATTGCTCCTGCCGCAAACAAGCCGAGAGCAATAGAGCCTACTGCAAAAAGTCCAAGAGAGAAAGTTCCGGCAGCTATTAGACCAAGGGACAGAAGTCCAATGGAAATGATACCAAGAGACAAAACGCCAAGGGAGAAGATACCTCTTGACATAAGTCCTATGGAGAACACCCCCTTCGCCTTAAACCCTACTGCAAAGAAACCGTGGGCATTTCGACCAATATGGTAAAGCGGCATTCCGCAGACCATCTTCTCGCTTTTGCGCTCGTGAAACTGTTTTTTGAATTTATCCCAAATCTTTTCTGTTTCCTTTGTGACAGTACTTTGCTTTTCGGTAACATCCTCTTTTAGCAGATAGTCCATTGAACAGTCAAACAGTTTACCAAGTTCGATGAGCTTATCGGTTTCGGGGTAGGCAATGTCTGACTCCCACTTGCTGATGGATTGACGGGACACACCGAGAATATCGGCAAGCTGCTCCTGCGTGAAATTTAGTTCTTTTCTCTGTTTTGCTATTTTTTCGCCAAGTGTCATAATCTTTGCTCCTTTATGTTTTCTAACGCTGCGTTGCTTTAATTATAGAACACTCAGCAAAATCATACTACCAATTCGGTGTTTCTAAATGTAAACTTTGGGTTGCATTTGATATTTTGGTGGTGTTGTTACATAGTAAAACTGGAAGTTTACTTTTCGACTTGCTTATCAATCACAAGATTACATACAAGTTCAACTACTGCAAACAGAACACCTGCTATCGGCCATATTACCCAAGTAATATGCCAATCGCTCGTCAGAAAACTCCATCCAAGATAAATAGCAGTCGCTAATAGCCAATAAACAGTTCCGATTGCTTCGATTATCTTATTTTTTTGCTTCCCTTTTTCAGAAAATTCCCCTTCTTTCAGAAGTTTCTGCATACTTGCCCATCTTACACCTGCAACAATGAAAAACATCACTCCTATAGCCACAGTTAATAGGGTAACGCAAAGCATAATCATAACCAAAAGCCCTTTTCCAGAAAGAGCAGCACAAATCAGCGGAACGGGAGATAATATACAGGCACAAGTACCGAAAATATTATACTTAATATAAGTGTTCCGATAGGTTTTCTGCTTTTCTCTTGCAAGTCCTGTAACACCATATTCCGTTTCAAACGGTTCTTTCTCTAAAAATTCATAGGGAGCATTTTTGAAACCAACACGGATATAAATAACAACAGCAATCGTCACAAGCGAGAACAGAGCAACCATTCCAATTCCTACTGCTAAATTTTCCGTTATCGGAATACTCGTGCACTCACTGAAAGCAAGCAAAAGGAAGATAAGGATAGGCGAAATAATACATAAAAGTGTCGCTATCGCTATCTGAACTGAAGCGTTTTTCCTTTGTTCTAAATAATCATTTGCCTCCGCAAGAGAAATTTTACGAATCGGTGTTTCATCAACACCTTCTACAAATTCTTCATCCACAAGCTCGTCTTTCAATAAGTAATCTGTTGTTACACCAAACAAATTGCCAAGTTGGAGTATCTTTTTCAAATCAGGTGTTGTCTGTGCCGCTTCCCATTTTGAAACTGCCTGGCGGGAAACATTCATTTTATCGGCAAGTTCTTCTTGTGACCAACCGTTTTTCTTTCTAAGTCGAATTATTTTATCTGCTAAAATCATTCTCGTTACCTCCTTGGTGATTTTGTACCATCATTATAGTGTTTATGACGGTTACATACCACCAAACAACACCTTGCAATATGTCAACTGGGGGTTGCCAAACCACTTTTTAGCTAATCCATATTTGAAAGCTATCATATAAATACCTAAAGAAACTTCAAGTTTATTATTCTCTTTACTCGGTTAAGTTGTACTGTAAGTTAATATTTATTCGCTGATTTCTTCTTTGATACGGCTCCGTGTATCGTTCAAACGCCTTTCAAATGTATCTGCTTTAATGATTGCAATTCCCTCAGCTTCATCGCCTAACACGACCAGATCATCACCGCAATTTATTCCAAATAATTCTCTTGCTTTCTTGGGAATCACAATCTGTCCACGATCATTTACTTTTGCTGTACCAAATATATGCTTTCCTTTGGGACCAGGAGACAGAACTGTGTTGCCGATTTTTCCCTCAAATTTTACAAGAGCATCAAGTGTAGTATCGTACAACTCTGCCAGCTTTAGGCAACGCTCTATGTCCGGAATTGTTTCTCCTTTTTCCCATTTTGCGTATGCCTGTCTGGAAATACCAATTTTTTCTGCCACTTCCTCCTGAGAATATCCATTTATATTTCGCAGCATAACAATATTATCATTCAGCACAATCATCATACCTTTCTTCCAAAAAACTGTTGACAGCATCTAAATAAATATCTTCATGTAAGCCATGTATATTGTGATCGCTGTTCTCTGTTTCAACCAGCCTGCAGTTTTCACCGATGTAATCAACGGCTCGGTCTGCCTGTTCTTTCGATGCCGCACAAAGATATACACCCGTTTCAGCCACATTTTCTTTGGCGTGTAGATAAACACAAGGAATATCAATATCCGAAAGCATTTCTTCGTGAGTGATTCCATTATTCCAAGTCAAATTATAAAAATGTTCTCCGTAAAGCATATCATATTGCTCGACGTAATGAAAGACTGTCGTGATACTGCTCGGTAAAAACATGATTTTAACCTCTTCGGTTGGATGCTTCTCTCTATACTTCTGTGCATAATTTGCCAGACCAGGCATAGCGTCTTTCATAAAAAGCTGTCCCCAATAGCAATGTCTCAGATAATACGCTGGCCAACATTCCGTCTGCTCGGAGGAAATATATTCGTGTAATGGCTGATAGGTATCCAGATAAGCAAAACTGGTTTCCCAGTTCTCTCCTTGCGTAGAGAATACAGGAGGATCTTCCAACACAACACCTTTTACCAAATTGCTGCCATAAGCAGCAATATACGCTGCAATCAGCGCACCATTGGAATGGCCGCTGACAACAGTATCTTCTCCAATCACATTATCAATGAACCATATCAGGTCATCGCCATTTACATCTAAATAATAGAGTTCTTCTTCGTGGGATGATTCTCCGTGTCCATACAAATCAACTGCATAAACATGCCAGTTTTTACTCAAGTCTGGAATTACTGAGGCATACTCTTCCCATGCAACCATTTGTCCATGAATCAGCAGAAGGGCAGGACCATCTCCGGCAAGCTCACCGTAGTTAATTGTGTTTCCATTTGGAAGCGTTATCTGCTTTTCCTGAATACCAAGTTTTTCTATTGCTTTCATATCCTTTTCCCACCAATGGGTATTCTGGTAGCAGAATACCACGGCTACAGCAATCAGGATAATGACAGATACCCCAAAGAGAATTCCTATTATTTTTAACATTTTTCTTACCATCCTTTATCGCCTCCAGCACATAACTTGTGTTTCATAATAATTATAGAGCCAGAGAAAGACTTTTTCTACCAATCTAACAATACATATTTTTACGATTTTAGTTATGTTTAGTTGCATCAAAATAAAAAGCATTACTGTTGTAAATCTACTTATGAAGAAAGGGTGCCGTAATCGGCACCCTAATGCGGTGTAATATTTTCAGCTCTTATAATAAACCATCCCTACAACGCAAAACATTAAGGCATTTTAGTCTCACCCAAAACCTGAAATTTTTCTCTCAGTATCACTATCTTAAAATACACCATACAGCTAAAGGTACATAGCAACATACTAAAACAAGACGCTGCCAAATACCACCGTATCGCAAAATGGTTTTAGCGAACTTTTCTTTCTCTCCCATTATGAAGAAGCAAAAGAACACAAACGCCACAATAAAACATAGGAGCGATATTAGGCCTATAACAATCTCGGATACTTGAAATTGTAATATTGCCAAAAGTAAAGGTACGACAAGCAATGTCATAAAGCCAATAGCCGAAGCTCCTCCGTGGATTTTCGTTATCATATCTTCCTCTTGTCTGTTTTCATTAAGCGGACAAAAGCCAGAAATAATTTCGCAACCAACTCCATATATTGCAAGCAATATCCATATTGCTACTGCCAAGCCGTTATTGTTTTCTTGATATAATGCATACGGAGCAATGCAGAAAACAATTCCAGACAGTATGCACCACACATTGTATATCCACTTCACAGGACTTTGACGTGACCCAAGTACTGATAGTGCCATTTCCTTATGCTGATAGTTTGGATAAAACCGAGCAAGAAACAACGGCAACAGATTATCCATAAAAAGTGTTATTATCCATATATAAATCAAAGTTTTCATCTTTTTCTGTTATTTATCCCTCCGTAAACTTCAAATTTTCGTTTTATTCAAGCATTTTCTTTCCCAGATACAGTCCCGCCTGCGTATAAATTCCAAGTAGCTCCTGTTTCTTCATTTCAATCACTTCCGGTTCAAACTCAAACATCACTTCATAGATTGCCATAGCTTTCTTGAAATGGGTGGTGGCCTGGTCAATATCAGCAATCGTCAAGCAGATATTTCCCATTGCTTCCTGCACCTGTGCATAATCCATGCTTTTATCAGAATTGTATTCACGGATTACACGGGACAGCTTCTTCAATGCGGACAGACCAAGAACCGGCTGTCCCATATCTGTGAGCAGTACCGCATAGTTTGTAATCTGCACAATGCTGTCGTGGTAAGCAGCAAGTCCGTATTGCTCCAAAATATGAATTGCCTGTTCCATATTTTCTTTCGCCACTTCCAGCTTCCCAGCCATTTTATACATACCACCAAGGTTTGAATAAAGATTGGATACAAGCAACGCATTATCCTGATGGATTTCTGTGATCATGGCAATAGCTTCTTTTTGCAGCTTGATTGCTTTTTCAGGTTTCTTTTCACCATGCGCACGGTAACTCAGCAACAATGCTCGATCAGAAACAGAACCTACTGTTTTATCCTTCAGCACAGCAGATAGTTCATTCCTAACTGCTTCCATACCCTGATCATAACGGTACTTATCCATATATGGGAACACATCTTCCAGAAAACGAAGATAGGTTTCCATATCATCGTTTATAATCTGAGCAATAATGCACTCAATCGTCTGGAACATCTGCTTATAATAGGAAACTTCCTCGCCATGACGCAGACAGATTTCCTGTAAGCTACTTAGCAGGGCATAGCAGTTCTGAACAGAAGGTTTTGTTTCATCAAGTGCCACTTCCTGTATCATCGGATGAAGCGCAATCACACGGCTCTCCATAGCCTGTACGAAGCCTTTTTCCATCAGGCCGTTGACGGCGTTCATATCCCGAAGTTTCAGCCAGTTAGCGAACACTCTGCCATTGACACCGGAAACAGGAGTCAATGAAAGATGTCGCATAATATCTGTTTCCGCATCAGACAACTGATACAAGGAAAACAGTGTATGAATATGGTCATAGTAAGTCGCTTTGCGACTTTTGCCATCTTTGGTAATACCGATAGTATCGGTAGCATCCAGGGCGGCTTTTTCTTCTTTCAGCTTCTTTAACAGGAACTGCGGCTCCATAATTCCGGTTTCCAGCAAACGAGCCGATAATTCCACCGCCAAAGTATGACTGTGTACCATTTGGATGATTTGCTCCAAAATCGAACGGTACTTTTCAGCATCAGAATAGAAGCAATTCATCAAATTCAAAAGAACTTCTGTATCAGAGATTTCTTCCAACTTCATGGACGTATAGTTATCAAACCGGCTGCGAGTAGTGAAAATAATGCGGCAACGATATTTCATCACAACCGACAGCAAGCCATCATGCGTAGCTGTAGCATTAAAATTATCAATAATAAGCAATGTATCTTCTTTCAAAGTACGCAGAAAACGGTTGTGTTTGCGGAAGCGCTCTTCATCATCGTCATTTGGCAGATCATCAGCAAAATCCATATCAATAATATCCTGCTTCAAATCTCCTGTGTAAGTCAGATACAGAACATTGGTATATTCTTTTTTGAACTGCTTTGCATAGGCTTTTGCAAGTTCGCTTTTACCGATACCTGCAATACCCTGGAGGAACACTTTTCCATGGTCACACAACAACTGATGCAGTGTTGCCAATTCCTTGTCTCGTCCGCAGAAATAGCGGCAAGGTTTGGGAACACCGCCATCATAGATAAAGTCCTGCACAACCGGTGAAAGATTTCCGGTGGATAGCAGAAGTTTAGTATTTGCATCACGTTTTACAAAGGTGCGTTCCATGCCGAAGCATAACGCAGAGGTAAGGAACATTGCTTCATCCATTTCCGTTTCACAAGGATAGTTCTGGAGAAGCCGATTTTTCAATTTATCTGATATGGTCGTATCCTGCACCAGAATGTTGTAAACTTCCTGCACCGCCATAGCACTGTCATACATCAATGGCAGTACATTCCGGTGCATATCTGCTGCAAGCTGATTACGTTTATGGTTATCCATATAATATCCGGTAATACGAGGGCTGATTTTTGCCTGACCATTAAACCAACGGCAAACCAGACCATTATCAAAGTCAAAGTCCTGTGATTCCTCCGAATTTAAGAAACTGACAAACAGCTGATACATCATATCAATCTGATTCATGCTGTGAGCATCACTAATATATTTACGAATGGTGGTAATGACTGAACTGAAATCTAAATATTCCATAGCCAGCCCTCCTTCCTGAAAAGTAGTCAATTTGCGCTCAATCGGCGCTCAATGAACCTTTGGCAGATTCTTGATAAGATGATACCACGAAAGAAGTTCCACAGTATCCCAACAATATTATAGCAGAAAACGCCATTTTTTGAAGTGGGAAAACAGGCGTTATAAGTTGGGTATAGCGGACAACTTCTCTCTCATAGACTGAAATACCGAGGGAGGTGCGTGGTATCGCAAGAAAGAGTGCTCCAATCAATGTAATTGTCCATTATCCCAAAACCATAGAGGGTCAGCGTGAATTGGCAGAACGTGTTGCCGGTGTCCACGCAAGCTTGGTCAATCAGCATATCAAAAAACTGAACTGTCCTTCCGAACAGAAGGTACAGCTACTGGATGCGGTTATAAAATCCGCATCCATAGAGAAAGCAGGTGAACAAACTCCGTAAGTTTGAACACCTGCTTTTTTCTATGCTTTAATTTTATCTTTGAAATACTTGTTCCAGGAATTGATATTCATTCGTTTCTGGTCAGCTTCCCATGCTCGAAGCAGATTAGGGTCAACTCCAATCAACCGTGCCAACTGCTTTTTCTTCAAGCCAAGACTCTCACGATATTCTCGTATCATTTTTCCTTGTCCTTTATATAAGAAGCGGTTGTAATCATCCAGTAGGTCATCAACGGGTATCTGATAAAGTTCTGCCAGCTTGTCCACGATTTCTTTCGGATAGTGGTCTACATATCCAACCTCAAAGTCTATGTAATGCCCTCTGGTTATTCCGATCAATTCAGCAACCTCTTTCTGCATCAGCCCCATGTGATGACGGCACCAACGGAGCCTGTCCTGCACGTTCGGTATATCTTCATAATTCTGATACTGCTGATTGAATAATTGAGCTTCCAATAGCTTGCGAGGGGCTATCAATCGGAAACTGTGGATATACATGGGTGCATACCTCATATAGCCGTCCGAAGTTGAGCAAAGGATGTAAATATTCTCGGAAACCTGTGCCAGAATACGCCATTTGTGTTCTTTTTTGCTCTGGGGGGATTGATTCGGAACCATAAACGCATCTGCGAGAGGATAGCATTATCACAGCAACGGATTCGGTGAATTGAGGAAAGATATTTCTGAGCTGAAGATCCATACTTCCCGGGTGAGGAGTATCACGGTCGGCATTAATCTGAATGACCGGTTTGAAGCAGATGCAGTCGGACTTTTGTCCATCAACAGTAAGCCGTTTACGAAGGCCGGTGTGCTGGGAAGTTTTTACGATCATATTACTTCGAAGGACAAGATTAACGAGAGTACGGAGTGGAAGGAGAATTATAAGTTTCAACAGATAGAGGCCGGAGATTCCAATGCTGTTACGGAGGCCATGTTCAAGGTAGGAAATCTCAATGCCATGGCAGGAAATCCAATCAATGCAGCGATCGGGATTTCAACGATTGCAGATAATGATCCGTCCAGGGATGTTACCCGGTATATGGATCGAAGTGTGAACCATATGATTTCCGGAATGGTGCGCAAGATCAGGGAAACCCTCAATAAGTATGTATCGATCACGATAACCGACATGACCGATCTGATTCCGGAATTGTTGTACTATATCAAGTGGGCAGAATATATGGAAAAGCTAAAGCAAAAGGGAGTCCGGCTTGTGAAGCCGACAGTGGCTTCGAAGCAGACAGAGGATGCTGATACGGACTTTTTTATGAAAGCAGTTGGAATTTATAATCTGAAGCTGGTGGCAGCAGAGGATGCCGACATGACGAATGTAGTAACCAATGATCTCATTTTTGACCGGGAGCATCGGGTCTATATTCTGACCGGTGCAAACCGTGGAGGTAAGACCACGATCACACAGTCCATCGGACAGCTGTTTGTGCTTGCGCAGGGAGGTATTTACGTTCCGGGTGAAGAGTTCTGCTTTGCTCCGGCAGATAATATCTATACGCATTTCCCGGCAGATGAGGACAAGACCTTTGACCTGGGGCGCCTTGGAGAGGAATGCAAGCGGTTTAAGGAAATGTATGCCGATGCAACGAAGCACAGCCTTTTCCTTATGAATGAAACCTTCTCGACCACATCGTTTGAGGAGGGGTATTACATTGCACGGGATTCGGTCAGAGCCATCCTGAATAAAGGAATGCGGACGATCTACAATACCCATATGCATAAGCTGGCGTTTGATATTGATGAGATCAACGAAGAAGATTACGAGGGAAAAGCCTTTTCGCTTGTGGTGCACAATGAGGGAGAGAAGCGTTCCTATAAGATTGAAATTGCGCCTCCGATCGGCAAATCCTTTGCAAGTGATATTGCAAAGAAGTATGGTGTGACGTATGAGATGCTGACAGAAGATAAACTTGCTTGAGTCATATGATACAAGTAAGTTTGTGTTGAACTTATTTGAGTAACATGTTACGTATAAGTTTGCATGATCAGGAAATTGGAAAAGAGGGACAAATTATGTTTGGAAGACCGGATCATACCTATAATGATATTCGAGAAAAGTCACTGATGCAGTGGCTTGATGAAATGGAGCAGCATCCGGATATTGCGGTGCACGGCGGTGTAAAGCTTGCCAGGGAATATGTCGATCATTTGAAAACGGAGATCACACGTCTGGAAAGCGAGAATGCATTGAAAGCAGAGTATCTTAAGAAAATGAAAGAAAAGAAATAGGAAGCTAGTTTACTTTTTTGGAGATAAACTCAAATCGGAGCACCATGCCCATTCCCTCTGCTAAACGTCTAAGTGTGGATACTGCCGGATTTGCGTTCCCGGTCTCAATTTTACTGATATCTGCCTAGTTGATTCCGGTTATTTCAGCAAGCTCCTTTTGAGTCATATTGCATTCTTTTCTAGCCATCAAAAAGCTTCTTGCCAGACTATATTCACTTTCAGAATCATCCCATTCTTTTTTAAAATCAGGATCTTTTAGCTGTTCATTTAAATAGTCATTAAAATCATTCATACACAACACCTCATATAGAATATGTGTTTTATCCTATATTGTCAAGGGGACTTTATGAGTTTATATCATATACATTGTCAAGGTTTTTGTCATTGGACGGTTAGTCCAATTATAAAAAATGATTGATGAAATTAATGAGCGAAACTTTTCGATAATAGTGGGGAATATTTGACATTATAGCAAGGAAAACCTTCAGTGAAAGATCCGATACAGTGATGTTTCCTGAGGGTTTTGTTTTTGCTCATCTGAAATCACAAAATGTCAATATTGTGTCAGAACAGTAAAAAATAATTAAAGAATGGAATAAAAAAACATTATATGCTATCATTATAATGATACCAGGGTCAAAAGGTCTAAGCCCACATGAGCTTGCTCATAAGTGGGTGAAAGACCTTAGAACCCGCCCCGATATGAGCATAGAAGTGGGATGATAATCCCACGATATGCGAATATTGGGTAGGATTGTGGGAGTGCGTAGCACGAAGCAATCCGTAGGTATCAAAGTCGGGGGCTTTTGACCCCGACATCATTATAATTGAATTGGGTATGATCCATACCGGAAGGAAACAGTAAATAATTAAGGAAACAAAAGCAGCAACAAAAACGAAAAGAAAGGGTAGGGTAACAACATGAAATTCAGTAACGGATGCTGGTTACAGAAGGAAGGCTGCAGCTGTTTTGCACCTGCAGAAGCATACTTCACCAAGATCGAAGAAAAGAAAGTCACCATCTGCGCACCGACCGCGCACATCGTGACAAGAGGAGATACCTTGGGCGGTATCAACCTGACACTGGAGATTACCTCTCCGGCACCGGAAATCTTAAGAGTGCGTACTTATCATTATAAGGGAGAAGTAGTGAATACCCCTTCCTTTGAACTGGAGCTTAATGAAGAGCTTCCGCTGGATGTAACAGACAGCGAAGAAGAGATCAGCATTAAGAGCGGCGAGCTGACCTTAGTCATTACGAAGAAAAACTGGTCCATGACCTATTACCGCAATGGAGAGATGATTACCAGAAGTGCAGGACGTGACCTTGCACTTATGAAGACTGATTTCAAGGGCTTTGCCTATAACGATACGGACGCAGAAGAAACCTATATGCGCCAGATGCTTTCCTTATCGGTTGGTGAACTGGTTTATGGTACCGGCGAGCGTTTCACTCCTTTTGTAAAGAATGGACAGAGCATTGATATCTGGAATGCCGATGGTGGTACCAGTACCGAGCAGTCCTACAAGAACATTCCGTTCTTTATTACCAACAAGGGATACGGTGTTCTTGTTAATCATCCGGAGAAGGTTTCCATTGAAGTTGCAACCGAAATGGTAACCAGAACCGAATTTTCCGTACCGGGCGGCTATCTGGATTACTTCCTGATCAACGGACCGACCATGAAGGAAGTACTGACACGTTATACCGACCTTACCGGTAAGCCGTCTCTTCCGGCACCTTGGACCTTTGGACTGTGGCTCTCCACTTCCTTTACCACGAACTATGATGAAGCAACTGTTATGAGCTTCATTGATGGAATGTTAGACCGTGGAATTCCTCTTAGAACCTTCCATTTCGACTGCTTCTGGATGAAGGAATTCCATTGGAGCGACTTCGTATGGGATAACCGTGTATTCCCGGATCCGGCAGGACTCCTTAAGAGAATTAAGGCAAAGGGGCTGAACATCTGCGTCTGGATCAACAGCTACATCGGTCAGGAATCCGTACTTTTCAATGAAGGCATGGAAAAGGGCTACTTTATTAAGAGAACGAACGGTCAGGTATGGCAGTGGGATATGTGGCAGCCGGGCATGGCAATCGTAGACTTTACGAATCCGGAAGCTTACAAGTGGTTCCAGAGCAAGCTGGAGGTTCTGCTTGATATGGGCGTTGACTGCTTCAAGACCGACTTCGGTGAGAGAATTCCTTCCGAAGGCGTGGCTTATTATGATGGATCCGATCCGAAGAAGATGCACAATTACTACACTTATCTTTACAACAAGTGTGTTTATGAATTATTAGAGCGTAAGAGAGGCAAAGGACAGGCTGTTCTCTTTGCACGTTCCGCAACTGTTGGCGGTCAGAAGTTCCCGGTACACTGGGGCGGTGACTGCTGGTCCGATTATGAATCCATGGAAGAAAGCCTTCGCGGCGGTCTGTCCCTGTTAATGAGCGGATTCGGATTCTGGGCACATGATATTGGTGGATTTGAAAATACCTCTACCGCAGATGTTTATAAGCGCTGGGTAGCATTCGGACTCCTTTCTTCCCATTCCAGACTGCATGGAAGCTCCTCTTACAGAGTACCGTGGGTTTATGATGATGAAGCAGTAGATGTGGTTCGTTTCTTCACCAGATTAAAGGCGCGCTTAATGCCTTACCTTTACAAGACCGCAATTGAAACCTCCATTACCGGTGTTCCAACCATGAGAAGCATGGTTCTGGAATATACCGAGGATAAAACCTGTCATTATGTGGATAAGCAGTATATGCTGGGTGATAACCTTCTGGTTGCTCCGATCTTCAACGACCAGAGCATGGCTGAGTACTATCTGCCGAAGGGAACCTGGACCGACTTCTTTACCGGAGAAGAAAAGGAAGGCTGCGGATGGATTACCGAGAAGCACGGCTACTTAAGCATTCCTCTTATGGTGAAGGAGAACTCCATCGTGGCAATGGGCGCACATGATGACAAGCCGGATTACGATTATGGCGATGGCGCAGAATTACGGCTTTATGCATTAAAGGATGGCAAGAGTGCAGAAGCAGTTGTTTATGGCATGGATCAGAAGGAAGAGATTGCCATGACTGCAAAGAGAGAAGGAAATCAGATCCATATTACTGTTAAGAGTGACAGGAACTACGCTGTCCGCCTTGTAAATGTGGCTGCTGTTTCCGTATCTGCAGGTGATGTGAAGACCGAAGGCAAGGATACCGTAATCAGCCTTTCCGGAAATGCAGAGGTTACCGTTACCCTGTAAGCCGGTGCAGAACAGGTTGTGAAGCTGGTGAAATGATGCAGATGCATCCATATGAATAGTAATATAATCAGTAACACCTCCGGGAGAAAGGGATTCCTTTTCTTCCGGAGGTGTTTTTTAAATGTTATCATGGCTGACAAGATGATAACTTGCAGTATCTTCAACAGTATGAGCGCGGTATTTATGCGGGGTACACCCCATAATATCCCGGAAAGTCCCGGTGTAATGACTTGCACTTGAAAATCCGACAGCGTAAGCAATATCGGTAATGCTGTCACGAGTGCAGGTCAGAAGATCGAGACTTTTTTGAATGCGGTAATGGATCAGGTATTCCCCGGGAGTCTTGGAGGTATAGGTACGAAAAAGTTTGGCGCAAAGTGTTTTCCCCACACTTCCTGCATCGGCAATTTCATCAAGAGAAACTTTTTCATGGTAATGCTCCTGAATATAAAGAAGCATGGATTTGAAGGTACCAATCCGGGCAGCGGAAACAGGGGAGGGAAGTACTGCCTTTTCCAAATGGGCATAGAGGATCTTAAACATCCGGATAAACGATTCCAGAATTTCCAGTTCAATGTTTTTAATATCGGGAGACTCAAACATACGTACAAGCTCATCAATAATCTGTTTTGTCCAGTCCCCGGATGATAATAAAAGGTAGTCAAAGGAATTGGGTGAAATTACGGGAAACAGATAGGTCTGCTGGATATATCGGGTGGAACACAGCAGGCATGGATGAACAATGGCACAGTAAAAGGCGCAGCTTTTTCCGGGAAGGGACCGGTTGGAGTGAATTCGTTTGGAATTAACCAGAATTCCCTCGCCGGCGTGGATGATGATGTTTTGACCATTTACGTGATATTCCAGTTCCCCTTCTACGACATAGAGGTATTCCAGATCTTCATGCCAGTGATCGGGAACAAAATAGTGCTGATTAGCTGAAAAGTAGGGACTGCATGAAAAACATTCAAATTGCGGGTTGTTGTATTCAATAATCTGGGAGTGATCATTTCGTTTTGTAAGGAAATCGCTCTCTTTTATCATAATATCTCTCCAATACGATATATTTTGACATAAATATATGGTTTTTATGTAGAAAAAAGGTTCTATACAAGATATTATTATATAATATACTGGGATAAACGACAAGGAGTATGTTTGTAAATGTGGGAACGGCACAGTTGTAAGGGAAGAGAGGAATGGCAATGAGAACGAGGATGAAGGAACGTTTTGGAAGCTGGAGCTTTTATAAGGAGGCACTGGCAATTGGAATACCCGTGATGCTGCAGGCATTGATTCAGAGTCTGGTATCACTGATAGACAGCTTTATGGTAGCTGGCCTTGGTGATGTGAAGATGTCCGGAGTGAATATTTCCGGGCAGATCTGCTTTATTTTTATGGTAATGCAGAATATGATCTGTGCATCCGGAGGAATTTTTCTGACACAGTATTTTGGAGCAAGGCAAAGGGAAGGAATGCGGCAGAGCGTTGCATTTAAGGTGGTTGCGTCGCTTTCTACCTGTATATTTTACTTTCTTGCAACATTTGTCTTTACCAGACCGGTCTTAAGTCTTATGGTGATTGGCAATTCACAGGCAGATCTGATCCTGGATGAAGGACAGAAATATATGTATCTGATGGGATTTATAGGAATCCAGATGATGATTTCCTCTATTCTGTCTTCTTCCTATCGGGAGATTGGACGAGTAAGGGTAATACTGGTCATCACTTTGATTGCTGCCGGATCCAATGCATTTTTGAACTGGGTATTGATCTATGGACATCTGGGAATGCCGAGACTGGAGGTAGAGGGTGCAGCATATGCAACCATCATTGCAAAGACAGTGGAAATGCTGCTCTTAATTGGTTATACCATCAAGGAACGCCCGGAATTTATCAGCTTCTCCGTTTTTAAGAGAATTGACTGGGCATTGTTTGGACGGATTTTGAAGAAAGGGTCGCTTCTGATTATTTCCCAGATGATGTGGGTTCTGTCAGAAAGCTTCACGGCGGCAATTTACAATGGAAGAGGAAATGCAGCAGTTGTATCCGGTATGGCAGCAAGCTTTTCCATTGCCAATCTGTTCTTCATTTCCTTCGATGGAATTACGACTGCAACAGGAGTCCTCATCGGAAAATCGCTGGGAAGGAATGAACTGGCTGACGCCCGGAAGGAAAAGACGTGGATGCTTTCCGCAGCAGTCATATTCGGATGTATAATGTGTCTTGTCGGAGTGGTGACCGTTCTGCTTGTACCGGTTGTTTTCGGAAATTTAAGCATCGATGCACAGAATATCTGCCGGGCAATGCTTCTGCTGATGGCGCTTTTCATGCCACTGTGGACCTATGTGAATACACAGCTTGCAGTATGCCGGGCAGGAGGAGATACGAAGGTTGGTTTTCTTGTAGACGGCGGAACGACGGCTGTCATGATTCCAATGCTTCTCATTCTGGCATTCTTTACCAATGCCAGTCCGGTTATGATGTACTTTGGAGTGAAAGCACTGGATGTCGGTAAAATTATCGTTGCCACACATGAGATGAAGAAGGAACGCTGGGTCGTAAATCTGTCGAATGCTTAAAATGCCACAGAAATTAACATGGATGTGGAATGGATGTTAAGAATCGGTGCTGCGGTTTCTGGTGGCTGGAATGAAAAAGAAGAAGTAGTTTTAAGGCTTTATTATGATATGGAATGTAATAACGCCCGGACATTTATGTCCGGGCGTTTCATTTTATTTTTCTTTATTTGTAACTATTCAGAGCCATGCAAATTATGTAACAGTTCAGCCATGGCCATTCATAAGCTGCCGGATTGTACAGATTGGCTAATAAATATACGTGCTTTCCGGCAACTTATTTCATGTCGGGCGTCCGCCCTATAGAAATGATTGTATAAGATTCCCTTAGTGAGCAAGCTCCCACGGTCATCTTGCACAATCATTTCTGCATGGCTGAACTGTTACCAAATTATGACAATATGGACGTCGAATGCATGCATTCGTAAGGACATTTGACATAATTTATATGGCGAAGTAACCACATGAGGTAAACTACGCTGCGTATAGCAGCGGTTTTACGAATGGGGATCTGAATAGTTACCTTTATTTTCAAGTAAGACCTTCTTGGCCGCTAAAACCAGGAACATATAATCGGAGGAACCGCCGCCGAGGACATATTCGCTCTGCTGCCAGAGGTACGGAAACTCAAGCAGCTCCGGAAAGTCAGGACGGATCAGTGCCGTACCGGAGATCACGCCGCCCGGAATATAGGAATAGTCGGCACGGTTCATTCCATAGGCAACGGTAGCGGAGCGTGCTCCGACGCCGGATGCAAAGGAAGAGGTGTTTGAGCCGGGATGGCAGCCTAATATGAAATTCAGTGCACGCAGGATCAGATCCGGTTCAAAGATGTCCGGAAAGGCTTCATGCAGGAAATAATATTCGACTCCCATCCGCTGAATCCCCCATCCGGCGCCCCAGATGAACGGGCGGTAGGGAATTCCGTAAGGGGTTTCTTTACTTTCTTCATCAATGGAGGCCTTCAGGCCGACCAGTGCCTTACGGTTTTTTTCTGTGAAATCCGGATCATTTAGCTTATGAACCACGCGGCAGATGATCCAGCCGAGCGTCTTGATATTTTCTACAATAAAATCACACCGGTTAAGCAGATAGGTCTTATAGGAATCGTCTCCTGTCGTTAAGAAAAGCTCGACAGCAGCATGGATTCTCGCAAGCTCCGTCTTGCTATTTCCATCGGTGGCAGCAGGGAAGGAGGTGCAGTTTTCGATTACCGGATGATCTCCGACAGTACTTTCATAAAGTTCGATGGCATCCTGTAAGGCTTCTCTGCTTAAATCATCGTTAAATCCCTTTAATGCACGGGATGCACCGGCAAGCTGTGAAGCCGTCATAAGCTGTCTGGAAGAATTGTCTTCGGTAAATACCCACCGGTCATCCTCATCACCTGCGATATTTTTGGTCATGGCAGAAGGATCACCCAGAAGGACATACTGGCGCAGATCATTGCAGATGATGCCGCGATACAAACGTCCCAGAGCGCGGTAGCCGGAAACGACACTTAACACGCCATGTTCAATCTGTTGTAAAATATCATTCTTGCCATCCGGCTGATGGATTTCGGTAATTTTATGCTCCTGATCGATGGTGGTTGCATCGTAATCCACGTGGAATGCTTCAAAGGCAAGAGCGAGATTGTAAGCTTCTCCAGCCTGGGATTCCACACGCAGATCGAAGTCACCGGCATCGTGCCAGCCGCCTACATTGAGTCCGGGAACCCTGTCACCGGGCTGGTATTTCGTCAGTGTAGAAGGTCCCTGTACATAGCCGTCAAAATGGTTGTAATTCACAGGTGCCATGCGTGCGTCGTCATCGTGGCACAGATCATGCCATACCCGGTACTTTTCACTCACACGCATGTGACACATCTGGATCGGAAGGAAATATTCCAGTACCGGCTGCCATACACCACGGTCATAAATGTCGCTGGCAATACGGAAGATCGCAGAAGTGCTGCTGCCGTAAACAACCTCGTATAAGCCCTCTGCCTGAATGGCGGAGAAGTCATATTTCAGATAGTGGTAGCGTAAAAAGTCTCCCCATTCCTTCGGAGTGCCCCGCTGAATCTCAACAGGTCCGTTTTCTGTGATCTGATAAAGGATCGCATTCTCGCGACGGGAATCTCTTTGATCCAGTTCAATCACAGCTGCCTTTGAAGCAGCCGGATGATAGCCCACCTGGGAAATCTGTACGACGGGAGCGTACATCCAGTCCTCTACAATGCTGGGCGTGATGATCCAGTGGATGGCATCTTTGGTTTTGCCGGCAGGAACCTCACTGCTTAAGACAAACCACCCGTTGTTGTGGTTCATGCGGCCATCATACAGTTTCAGATCCGCACCGATACTCTCAACGGTAAAGCGCTGGCAGGGATCATCCGGACGGGAGGTGAAACGTCTGCCAACCGCATAAGGTTCTGCGATCAGGGTATCCGCGGTTGCCGGATTATAAGCGGACCGGTTATGTGTAAGCTTCTCAAGCGGCATACGCATGGTAGTATCCGGCTCCTTGTAAGGGTGTAAATGGTTACCGGCAGTCTGCAGGGTCGGACCGTTTGGCTGTGTCGGGAAAATCCCCTGCTTCTTATCCATGATCCAGGGTTTTCCGAACAGAATATGAGGAACCAGTTCCAGATTGAAGCATAATTTTCCCAGGAATTCTTCCGGAACAGGGCGGTCCAGATCTACGGATACGACAATGTGACCACCTTCCCCATGAACCCTTACCTCATAGGTGAATTCAAAATCCGGATAAAGAAGGGGATTAAAGCCGGTCAGATGCTGATCCTTATCGGGATAGCATAATTTCGTGGTGATGGTATTACTTTTTTCATCAAGTGTCCGGTCAAGCTGCTTCGGAACGGCCTGCCACTGCCCGGGAGTCGGTTCAAAACGGAGATCTCCGTTCGTTGCAATTCGTTTTCCGTGCATAATCATGCTGACACCCGCCTGATGTCCGACCGGATAGATGTCCATGAATGCCATGACATCCACACCGTTGTTTTTAAAATAGCCTGTCCGGCTGTCTAATTGAAAGCCTGTATGTTTTTCCATAATTGCGCCTTTCCCTACAGATATGAGTCTTATAATACTGTAGAATAAATACCGGAATAACCGGCAGCTTCTTTCTATAGACACAATATACAGGAAAGGGGCTTTTATTTATAGAATGTTTCTATTTCAATATTGGATAATTATCGTTGGGCTGCTGAAGAATAAATAATTGCTCCAGATCCTGCTTTGCCTGTTCCAGGTAGTCACGCTGATCATAATCCTGCCATTTGGGATAGGGAGTTTGATGGTCCAGGGAATCCTTGATGGCATGATAGAATTCCACCTTGCGGAGCAGATGGGCATAGGCCTTGATTTCGGCATGGAGTCTTTCGAGTGTATTTTTCTGATAAGAATTAAGCAGCTCCAGCATTTCATTAATATGAGTCTGTTCATTGGCTTCATAGGTGAAAAATTTTTGAATATCAGCAATGGACATACCGGCATTCTTAAAACAGAGAATGGCATGAAGACGGTCGAAATGTTCTTCTGTATACACCCGCTGCCCGGAAGTATTTCTTAAAACAGGCGGCAGCAGTCCGATTTCCTCGTAATACCGCAGCGTAGGTGCGGTCAGGTTCAGGGTTTTACTAAGCTCAGCGATCGAATAAGCAGACATAAAGGTTTCTCCTCTTCTAAAAAGATAAAGATGAAAAAACTGTTGACTTCAAGTATACTTGAAGTGTTATGTTGATGTAAAGAGGAAAATGTAAAACAGAAGATAACAGAGAAAGAACTGTGTGGATCAGAAACACAGAAAAACAAAAAACAGGTAAAGAATAACAGGAGGGAAAGAAATGTATATTGCAAGCGATACAAGATATGAAAAGATGAAGTACAACCGCTGCGGAAAGAGCGGTCTGATGCTCCCGGCGGTGTCGCTGGGGTTGTGGCACAACTTTGGGGATACCGGTGTTTATGCGAAGATGGAGGAAATGTGCTTCACAGCGTTTGACCATGGAATCACCCATTTTGATCTGGCAAATAATTACGGACCAAAGGCAGGGAGTGCGGAGAGTAATTTTGGAAAGATCTTAAAAGAGCATTTTATGCCGTATCGTGATGAGATGATTATTTCTACAAAGGCCGGCTATGATATGTGGTCGGGACCTTACGGTGACTGGGGAAGCCGTAAATACCTGATCGCCAGTATCGACCAGTCCTTAAAGCGGCTCGGACTTGACTATGTGGACATTTTTTATCATCACAGGATGGATCCGAATACCCCGCTTGAAGAAACAATGGGAGCACTTTCACAGATTGTAGCAAGCGGTAAGGCTTTGTATGTCGGCTTATCCAACTATGACGGTCCGACTCTCGAAAAGGCATCTGCTATTCTGGATGAACTGCATGTTCCGTTTGTAATTAACCAGAACTGTTATAATATTTTTGACCGGACGATTGAGCAGAATGGTCTGAAGGCAATGTCAGAGAAGCTTGGAAAGGGTATCATCTGTTTTTCACCACTTGCACAGGGAATGCTGTCAGACCGTTATCTGAACGGTATTCCGGAGGACAGTCGTGTGAGGACAGACGGAAGATTTCTGCAGGAATCCAGACTCAGCGAAGAGGTGCTGGGTAAGATCCGGGCGTTGAATGAAATTGCGGAAGGAAGAGGACAGACTCTTGCGGAAATGGCACTTGCCTGGCTTTTAAAGGAAGAAGTGATTACTTCTGTGCTTGCAGGCGCATCAAAGCCATCCCAGATCCTTTATAACATTAAGGCAGTCGAGAACACGAGCTTTACGAAGGATGAAATAGAGACAATTGACCGGATCAGCAGGTAGGGGCTGATATCAAGGTAGCAGCATTAATCAGGAGGACAAATTAATGGACAATTTTTCATTTTATGCACCAACTTATTTTGCATTTGGAAAGGATACTGAGAACCGTGCAGGTGAATTGGTAAGACGGTTTGGGGGTAGTCGGGTTTTATTACATTATGGTGGAGGTTCGGTCATCCGGTCTGGACTTCTTGACCGGATTAAAGCTTCTTTGGAACAGGAAGGAATCAGTTACGTTGAACTTGGCGGTGTGAAACCCAATCCAAGAAGCGGACTTGTTTATGAAGGAATTGAATTGTGCCGGAAGGAGAATGTGGATTTTGTTCTTGCTGTCGGTGGAGGAAGCACAATCGACTCTTCCAAGGCAATTGCGGCAGGGGTCGTATATGATGGGGATTTCTGGGATTTTTATGAAGGTAAGCCAGTAGAAAAGGCACTTCCCATCGGAACAGTGCTTACGATATCCGCAGCCGGCTCGGAAGGCTCAGGAGATTCAGTCATTACGAAGGAAGAGGGAATGATTAAACGTGGAGCAGGTGGAGAAGCGTTCCGGCCGAAGTTTTCTATTTTAAACCCGGCGTTGACACAGACACTGCCCGCTTTCCAGACGGCCGCCGGTGCAACCGATATTATTGCGCATCTATATGAAAGATATCTGACGAATACGAAGGATGTAGAGGTAACCGACCGGCTGATCGAAGCCCTGATTCTCACAATGAAATGTGAGACTCCGAAGGTCATTGATAATCCGGATGATTATGAAGCACGTGCCAATATTATGTGGGCCGGAATGGTAGCTCATAACAATATCTGTGGTGTGGGCCGATCCCAGGACTGGTCAAGCCACGCAATTGAGCATGAACTGTCTGCACTGTATGATTGTGCACATGGAGCGGGACTTGCGGTAACGATGCCGGCAGTGTTTACCTATGTGATGAACCATGATGTGATGCGGTTTGCGCAGATTGCCGTTCGTGTGTGGGGATGCGAGATGGATTTTGCCCATCCTGAGAAAACTGCAAGAGAGGGAATTGAGGCCTTACGGAGCTTTCTGATTTCCATTGGAATGCCGAAGAATTTCGAGCAGCTTAAAGCCAGGGAGGAGGACATTCCTAAGCTTGCCCATGTCTGTTGCTACGGAGACGGACAGACCGCTCATACAGTTGGAGGGTTTGTTCCTTTGGAACAGAAGGATGTGGAAGCAATTTACCGGTTGATGTTATAGAAGGATAACGATAGAGACTGATCGTGCAGAGAAATCCGATAGAGGAATTATACAAAGAAATCATAAAGGGTGGAGGCCATATGGACTTCACCCTTTAAAAATGGTAAATTAGAAATGATCGAGATTGAGTAGTTGCTACAAGTCTGGGAGTGCCCTAAAACAGGGCGTTCCTGGACTTTTCTTTTTGCTCTGCTACTATTTTGCTACTAACCGCAACTACTCTATTTCACATCGTTTTGTTTCTTAGATAGCTTTTCTTTGAGGCATCGGGATTACTTTTCCCGATGCTGTTTCTTTTGGCATAGGACCATATGGAAGTCCTGCATTGGCATATGTTGTATCCGGAGTAACTGAACCGCCTGCTATATTACCATCATAGGAAGTTCCCATAGTTTCAAGCAGCGGATTTCCCATTGGAGGCTCTGGTGTCGGTGTAGCACCAACTGTAGCGGCAAGCTGTTCCAGATTGCTGACAAGCTCCTGCTGTTTGTGTGGAAACAGATGGGAGTAAGTATTCAGCGTTGTGGATACCTTTTCATGTCCAAGCCTGTCAGCGAGGATAAGTGCATCACACCCCTGATTGATCAGTAAACTGGCGTGCGAGTGGCGGATGTCATGAATTCGTATCCGTTTTACACCGGTTGCCTTACAGCCTCTTTCCATCTCGTGGGAGAGAAAAGATTTTGTAATTGGAAAGAGCCTCTCGTCCGGAGCAAGCATATAGCGGGAATCCATATACTCCTGCAGTTCCTGACACAGGAAATCCGGAATCGGAACTTTCCGCTTACTCTTTCTTGTCTTTGGAGTAGTAATGATGTCCTCTCCGTGAAGACGCTGATAGGTTTTATTGATATCAATCTGTTTTGCAATAAGGTCGATATCAGCTGCAGTCAGTGCCAGAAGTTCTCCTTCACGCATCCCGGTCCAATACAGTACCTGAAAGCAGATATAGGATAGAGGTTTGTCTTTGATACCTTCACGAAAAGCAATATACTCATCGTAAGTCCAGTAATCCATTTCCTCTGCCTTTGCCTGTCCGATGCTTCCAGCCTGACCACAAGGATTCGTGTTTAAATCGTAGAAGCGTTTTGCGTAATTGATCATGCAGGTAAGCTGATTATGATGGTTTTCAGATAAGTTTTTGAATATCCTTTTGGGGAATTCATTAACTGATTCTGCCATCTTCTCACATCGGAAGCCTTGATTTCATTGATAGGCTTCTTACCAAAGAAAGGTAGAATGTGAGTTTCACAAATATGCTTCTTGGTAAGTATTGTTGACTTCTTCAGGCGAGCGGTCATATCTTCCATATAAACCATATAAAGTTCGTAGAGATTTTGAAAAGTCATATCCGGGTTGGCAGACTGCTTTTCAAGAAAATCTCTTTCATAAGCCAAAGCTTCCTTTTTAGTGGCGAAGCCTCGTTTCCACTTCTGTCGGTTGTTGCCCTGCCAGTCCGTATAGTAGAACTTGCAGAACCATTTACCAGTCTTGTTATCTTTGTAAGCTGGCATAAACATCATCTCCTTTGTAAATTGTAAGTATCTTTAGAATTGTCCGAAAATCTTGCATCGGATATTGTTCTAAAGCAGAACCGCATGATTGCGGTATGTATCGCACCAACTTGAAAAATCAAATTATGGGTGCATGTTTCCAAAGGCTATGATATAATCTACATTTTTGCAAATATTATTGAGGTTTTTAGTTATCCTCTTCTTTGGTAGAAACAATTTGAATGGTTGAATAATCGGGTTTCTTTTTTGCTCCCTTGCTTTTTTTTGCTTTTTCTCTCTGTGAACTGAAATCAGAGAAGAAGCTGTCAGAGTAATATTCCAAAGTTTCTCTTTTCCAAGTATCAAACTGTTCCTGACTTATGGAGCCGCTTTGTAAAGCGGCAAGTTTATTCATCCAGTTTTCCATAAAGAGACAGAAGTCTGCATTATAGGTCCCGCTTCCTTTGCCGTCAACCATGAGGGCTGAAGTCCACTCAGGATTTTCAGGAGGTTTGGTACAGGAGAGCTGGAATGCAATATCTTTGATCTCCGTTATGGCAAATAAAGCATTGATAACGTCTGACAGGTTATGGAAGCGGTAAGATGGAAAATCCTCTTCTGAGGATACAATATCAATCTTATCAGATTTTGCTTCCAAAAGCTCTTGCCACGGAATATCAAGTTCATCAGCTACCTGTTTGATTAAATCAATCTTCAGGGTGATTTCGCCGGATTCGTATTTTTGAATGGTACGCTCCGACTTATCAAGCCTTTGGGCAAATTCTTTCTGCGTTATCTTTAACTGTCTGCGGCGTTTTTTAATTGCATTACCGATTTCTTCTGCGGTATACATGGCAAAACGCTGGTCGTCTGATAAAGCCATATCATCACCTTCCTTATATTACTGTTACAGTTCAGTTATTTTGATTCGTGTTTTGCGTAAAATCAAGAAATCCGTATCAAAATGCAACTGATTTATAACATTGTAAATACTATATCATAAACAAATACGAATTGCAAGTGCGTATTTATGCAAAAATCTATTGACAGTTTTTGAAGGATATATTATCATAAAACACGAATTGAAAATACGGATTAAAAACTTGTGTGGTTATCAAAAGGCTTTAAATCCGTATCTATAATGCAAATTTGATGGAAAGGAAGAGTCGTATGATAACTACAAAGGAAGCATTTATTGATGCAAAGGAAGTCAGTCAGGTTCTGGGAGTAGGTATGACAAAAGCATACGCAGTTATTAAGGCATACAATGCTGAACTGGATGCTCGAGGGTTCTATACCATGCGTGGGAAATGCCCCCGTAAATATTTTGAGCAGAAGATTTACGGATATGCAGATTACTACAATCTGGGTGATGACCTGACACAGAAAGCCGGCATGGTGGCTGAGGAAAGCAACTATCAGACAAAAGAAAAAGTCCAATCCGATTAGGAAAGGACTTGGTTGCAAAGCCAAAGCTTCGCTATGTATCTCGCAAATACATTATAGCCAAAGCATTTGGCTACTGCAATCAAAGGATATCTGAAGCGTATGAACCTTGGAAACCGGAAAGGAGGCAGTATGGCACGTGGTGACAGTGTGACAGTCAGCTTCCGTCTCAACCTGAATAGGGAAGAAGATATGGAAATCTGGAATTTTTTGACCGGAGGTGCCATAGAACCCTGTTTTGGAGATAAGAGCAAGTTTATAAAAAGTGCGTTGATAAGGGTGGTTCAGGGCATAAAGCAGGATGAAAGTGAGAAGCGCCTTGTTTGTGAGTTGAATGCCCAGAGAGAGGCAATCCAGAATGCAATGTCTGGAGAAGCGGACCGGATTATTAATGCAGTGAAGCTGATTGCCGAGGAGCAAGTGAAAGGTCTGGCTGTAATGCAGACTGATAATCTGATATCACATGAGATATCGCAGACAACACTGGGAGAAAGTGAAGAAACTTCCAAAGTTTCTGAAGAATCTTTGGAGATATTGGATGATGATATTGCAGATTATGTGATGTCGTTTTTGACGTAACTGTAGCAAGTAGGTCATAAGAAGTTAATACACCTGGTATTACAAAGGTTATAAAAGGTAATACCGGGTGTGACACAGGTTATTTTATGGTAATACCGGTTGTAAGACAGGAAGATGCAGGTAGAACACAGGGTATTACAGATAATTGCCCCGAATGGGGCATATATGTAGAGGGTCTTAGGGGGACTTTGCTCCCCCTAACCAGATCCTGTAAAACGCATGGCGTTTTACGTATCTGGCAAATTCTCTCTACACAAGTTTTGGAAACAGGGCAGTTGGAAGGATTTTCAATGACGGATAAAGGAAAAACGAAAGAAGGGATTGCTTATAGGACGAAGAGGACAATTGATAGAACCAAGGAAGAATTTTACCATCCGCTTGTCGGATGAGGAAAGGGAACAGGCAGAGTATGATGCCAAAGCCAACAACATGAAATTATCGGATTATGTAAGGTATCTGATTACTCATGGTGGAAGAGTAGATACAACGCTTGCTTACGACAGACGGAATCTAATTAGTCAGATTTCCGGTCTTTGCAACAATTACAATCAGACGACAAGAACTGCCAACGGGTGTGGCTATGTCTTTGACAGCACCATGCTGACGGGAAATCATCTGCTTGAACAGATAAAGGATTTATTACAGGAGGTGGTGAACAGGTGGCAATAACCAAGATGATGCATATGAAGGCAAGCAGCAAGGCTCGAATAGACATTCATCTGGAGCATTCCATCAATTATATTTCACAACCGAAAAAGCTTGGGAAAGCAAATCTGGCAGGCGGTATCAACTGCCTGCCAGAGATGGCTTACCGGCAGATGAAGGCGACAAAGCAGATGTTTGGCAAAACCGGAGGAAGGCAAGGATATCATTTTGTCATATCCTTAAAACCGGGTGAAGGTACACCGGAGATTATGTATGATATTGCAATGCGGTTTGCCGAGGAGACATTAGCAGGAGAATATGAGGCGGTAGTGGCTGTCCATACAGACAGGGAACATCTTCATGCCCACATCATAATAAACAGTGTAAATATGGTAACCGGATACAAGTTTCAGTGCCGGGATGGTGACTGGAAATATAAATTCCAGCCTATTACCAATAAACTCTGTGAAGAATACGGACTGCATATCACTCCTGCTGAATACAGCAAGGAACCGAAAAATATGGCAAGACCACAGTGGGAGCGTGAACAGACATTTTCCAAATGGATAAAACAGGATGCTCTGTTTTGTGCCATCAGTGCAGAAAATATGGAGCATTTCATTTTTCTTCTGGAAAAGCTGGGGTTTGAAATGAAGCAGGGTAAGCATATTGCGGTAAAGGTTCCGGGAATGAAGCGGTTTAAAAGACTGGATACCATTTCAGAGGATTTGAGCAGGAAGAGTCTGGAAGCAATGTTTCGATATGGGGACGCAAGTCTTGCATCTCCTGTAAATCGAACTGTTTCATTGCTACCGGCAAGAAAAGCTGTTCTTACACCATACCAGAGAAAGTGCTATGCAAGAATGTATCGTTTGCGACTGGCAGAGAGAAAGCGGTTTACTTATAAGTCGGCTTATCTGTATGAGCAGATACGGAAAATGCATGAATTGCAGGAGGAGTATCTGGTGGTGGTTAAGTATGATGTGAAATCATATGGAGAATTGTTTCGCTTGAAGCTGCGATTACAACAGGTAGATGAGGAACTGTGCAAGGCGCAGCAGGAAATGTACAGGGATAGGGCTTTACAGAAAAGGTATTGCAAGACTGCGGAAGATTTGGAATTCTTTGAAGCATCTGAGGATGATTATCGTGAACGGTTGGAGCAGATAAAGCTTCAAAAGAAAGATAATCGAAAGAAACTGAAAGCGGTGGAGCGGTGTCTTGAGAGGGATGGAAGTCTGTTGGAGGCAGAATTGGAAATGCGAATACCTGTCGATGATATGGTAGATTTGGTAGATGTTGAGAAAGACGAAGTGCCGGGGAATCCATATCGGGTGCAGGAAGATGTGGTGGATGAGAAACTGATCACAGAACCATTTGTAGAAACGATTACAGATGCTATTTTTGAGGATGAGATTATAGCAGAGGTTGAAGAGGTTGTGGAGACTGCTGCTGCGGATGTTAGTTCAGAGCCGGGAATCGTGGTTGTAGATGATGAGATTATTGGGAAAGCAGAACTCGATGAGACAGAGAATGTCGTACCTAATCTGGAGAATGATGAGTTTCACAAGTTTGGTGATACAATGAAATTACCATCTGATAAAACTGAATATATGCGAATGGACATAGCTGAAAAAGTTCGTTGTTATCCGTTTGATGACAAGGGAACAGATGCAGCATTTGAGATGATTCAGGCTTATTTTGAAAAGATAGGTATGGATACAAGCTTTCATTCTGTATATGAGGAATCAAAGCTTCTGACAGATTATTATGAGAAACAGAAGGCAGAAGAATTTATTGAAGAGAGAGCAGAACAGGTAATAGAGACAATGAAACTGTTTGGAATTAATTCGAGTAGAATTACAGAGTATTCAGCAGATGTATTATCTGAAGTGTTCGGATTCGGAGATATGGAGTATTTTGCCGGGATTAAACTGTTTAATAATGTAATCGATAGACTGGAAGTCGATATAGATCTGCAGAGACGGTATGAAGTGTTTGACCGGATTTATGAGGAAGGGATGCGAGGTAAGAAGTTCGAGCAAAGTAGGAATAGCCGATGGAGTTAATAATTTGGGTGCTATGGCGTGGGATGTAACACCTGAATTGTTTTGTGAAGGCAGCAATATTAATATTGTCAGTTGAGAAACAATCGCAAGAAATTGCGAAAGTTCATTGAAAAAGAACATATGTTGTGGTATGCTAGAAAAGATGGAGTTTATTGATAAGTTGTCAATGGAGAATAAATAAAGTGAAAGAAAATATAAAAAAAATATTTAAAAATTGGAATGAAACAATCATATGGTCATGTTTGCAGGGGATAATGGGAGAAATTCACACTAACTTGTCTGAAGATGCCGCGATGGCAATATTAGGAGATTTTGCATTTTATGCAGGAAATCCAAGTGAGGAATTAGTTAAGTATAAACCGGAAAGTTGCAAACAGGACTTTATTATTATGGTGCCACAGAATGCCGGCTGGGCTGAATTGATTGAGAAATGTTACGGGGATAAAGCGAAAAAAGTAACAAGGTATGCAATCAAAAAAGAAATGGATATATTTGATGTAGAAAAATTGCAGCAGGCGGTAGATAGTTTGCAATCGGGTTATGTGCTAAAGAAAATGGAAGAAACAGAATACAATATGTGCAAGAAAAATACCTGGGCAAATGATTTGGTGTCACAATATAAGGATTATAAAAACTATAAAAACTTAGGATTAGGCATAGCTGTTTTAAAGGATGGAGAATTGGTAGCCGGAGCCTCCTCATATAGTAGATATGACAAGGGTATTGAGATAGAAATTGATACACAGGAAGACCACCGGAGAAAAGGATTGGCATATGCGTGCGGGGCAAAACTTATTTTGGAATGTTTAGAGGAAGGGTTATATCCAAGCTGGGATGCACAAAATAAATGGTCAGTAGCATTGGCAGAAAAGCTGGGATACCATTTTAGTCATGAATATGTGGCGTATGAGATAATGGGTTATTAGATATTAGCCGGAGGGAAAATATTATGTGTGAATGTGTATTTTGTCATAAAGAAAAGATTATAACAGATTTTATATATGAGGATGGGCTGGTGATGGCTTTTATGGATATGGAGCCTATCAATGAAGGACATATATTACTGGTGCCGAAACAGCACTATCTGGATGCAGATGAAATTCCGGATGAATTGCTGGCACATTTGATGATTGTGTCAAAGAAGATAGTAGCAGCATTAAAAGAAATATATCATCCTGATGGATATAGTATTATGCAAAATGGTGGCGAGTTTAATGATGTGGGACATTACCATATGCATATTTTCCCAAGATACATAGAAGATGGATTCGGTTGGTCTTATAGTAGTGAAGAAAAGGCTGTGAATGCAGAGATAGCAGAACGGATAAGGAAGCAGTTGAGAGTTGATTCTGTCGTTGGAAATATAGTAACCGTAACGGTTGACAGACCATTGGGCAGTTATCACACTGAACATAAGGATATGTATTATCCGATTAACTATGGTTATGTGGAAGGTGTTATGGCACCGGATGGAGAGGAACAGGATGCTTATATATTAGGTGTGGATGAAATTGTAGAAAAGTTTACTGGTAAGATCATTGCTGTTGTTCATAGAAATGATGATGTGGAAGAAAAATGGATTGTTGCACCGGAAGGGATGACTTTTACCAAGGAAGAAATCTGTGAGCAGATTCATTTTCAGGAACAGTATTTTGATAGTGAAATTATTATGTAAAGGATTTGAAAGGATTGCAGGTAATAATAAAATGAAATTACTATATGGAACCGGTAATCTGGCAAAATTATCGGCAATGAGGAACAGACTTGAACAGTTAGATATAGAATTAATTGGTTTAAATGATCTGAGAGCAGAGGGCAAGATTATTCCGGGAGTAATAGAGGATGGCAATACCCCTCTTGAAAATGCAAGGCTGAAAGCAATGGCATATTATGAGGCTTTTCAAATTCCTGTATTTTCTTGTGATTCGGGATTGTATTTTGATAATGTCCCAGATGTGGTCCAGCCTGGCGTGCATGTTCGTAATGTGAATGGAAAATGTTTGTCAGATGATGAAATGATAGATTATTATTCTGGATTGGTAAAAGCATATGGGAATCTTGTGGCAAGGTACAGGAATGCAATTTGTTTTATAATGGATAATACGCATATATATGAGGCAATGGAGCCGTCTATGGAAAGCGAGAAATTTATTTTAACAGATAAACCTCACAGCACAGTTAGAAAAGAGGGTTTCCCGTTGGATAGCATATCTCTAGATATAAAGACGAATAAATACTATTATGATTTGCCGGAAGATAAATTAGAGCAGGTGGCTGTTGAAGATGGTTTTTTAGAGTTCTTCAAGAATGTTTTAAATCTGAATTAGCGATTGATATTGGAGGCAGGTGTGATGATTGAAAATGCCATAAAATATGTAAAACAGATATTTGCGGATGATTGTAGCGGGCATGACCATTATCATACCATGAGGGTTTATGTTTGGCTATGCAGATTGCAGAGCAAGAAAACGCGGATATGTTGATTGTGCAGTTAGCAGCCTTATTACACGATGTAGATGATGTTAAGCTTTCGCTGGAAACACACGAAACTAAGAAAAATGCAGTTAGATTTATGAAAAATAGTGGCGTGGATGATAAAGTTATAGCTTCTGTGTGTAAGATTATAGATGAAGTTTCATTTGCAGGAATAGATTCTGTTGTGCCAAGCACGATAGAGGGAAAATGCGTACAGGATGCAGACAGGCTGGATGCAATGGGAGCGATTGGAATAGCAAGGACATTTGCATATGGCGGTAGTAAAGGAAGAAGAATACATGATCCGGATATAAAACTCATGACTAAGATGAATAAGGCAGATTACCATCAGAAACATAATTCTACAAGTATTAATCACTTTAATGAAAAACTCTTGCTGCTTAAAGATATGATAAATACTGAGTCTGCAAAGAAAATGGCTGAGCATAGACAAGCTGTTATGGAGGAGTACCTTGTAGAATTTTTAGCAGAATGGGAAGGAGAAAAGTGATATGTTGGAAGTAAAATTTTATGATACAGTAGATGATTCACTATTGAAATTTGCAGTAATTATTTCACAGAGCAATGGCAAATGGGTATTTTGCAAACATAAGGAGCGAGATACCTATGAGGCTCCGGGAGGTCATCGTGAAGTTGGAGAAGATATTTTGGAAACTGCTAAGAGAGAACTTCAGGAAGAAACAGGTGCCATACAGTTTGATATTAAGCCAATATGCGTTTATTCCGTCACGGGTAAGAATAGTATAAATGAGACCGGTGAGGAAACATTTGGATTATTATGCCTTGCGGAAATAACGGAATTTGCTGGTAAGCTGGAAAGTGAGATAGAGAAGGTTGAGCTTATGAATGAGTTGCCTGAAAGCTGGACATATCCGATGATTCAGCCTAAATTGATTGAAAAGTATCTGCAGATAGAAATGCAGTCTTACAGTCGGATACAGCTGGCAGCGAAACAGACTATAGAATATATAAAGAATACTATTAAGCCGGGAATGAATTTACTCGAGATTCGAAAGTTATGTGAGGAAAAACTGTTAGAGTTGGGTGCTGATTCGTTCTGGTATTGGGATGTTGGTGCATTTGTATTTGCAGGAGATGAAACAACTGTTTCTGTATCTGGTAAGCAGTATGTAACTTCGGATAGAGTTATAGGAAACAACGATATAATAACCATTGATTTAAGCCCACAAGTGGCTAATATCTGGGGAGATTATGCGAGAACTATTATTGTAGAAAATGGCAAGATTGTAGAGGATATAGAGCTGATTGAAAATCCGAAATGGAAAAGCGGTTTACAGATGGAAGAGAAATTACATACAGAATTGTTACGTTTTGCTACGAAGGAAACAACCTTTGAGGAATTATACTATCATATGAATGAGTACATCGTAGAAAATGGATTTGTGAATCTTGATTTTATGGGCAATCTGGGACATTCCATTGTAAAAACCAAAGGTGATAGAGTTTACATTGAAAAAGGTAATATGACCAAGCTTGGTGATGTAAAATATTTTACATTTGAGCCACACATAGCATTTCCAGATTCAAAGTATGGATATAAGAAAGAAAATATTTATTATTTTACAGGAGACAGGTTGGTAGAACTTTAAAAGAAGGTAAAGAACAGGAATGTTATTTTTGATATGGATGGACTGATGTTTGACACAGAGAAAGTGTTTATAAAGGCTTGGGATTATGCCGGTGAAAAGATTGGTATTGGGAAAGCCGGATATATGGTCTATAAAACTTTAGGTATGAGTATTGTTGCTTCTTATGAGATTTGGAACGAAGAGTTTGGTGACCGGTATAATCAGGAAGAATTGCGTAAGTACACAAAAGAATTTCTGAAAAACTATTATGAAAATAATAAAGTTCCTGTAAAGCGAGGATTGTATGTCTTGTTGGAGTATTTGAAAAATGCAAATGCCAAGTTGGCAGTTGCTTCGTCATCACCCCATTGGGAAGTGGAAAAACATCTAAATGATGCAGGAATTATTGATTATTTTTCAGCAATTGTTTATGGAGATATGGTTGAGAAATCTAAGCCGGCGCCGGACATTTACATAAAAGCCTGCGAGATGTTAAATGAAAATCCCGAAGAGTGTATTGCTCTTGAAGATTCGAAAAACGGATTATTGTCATCTTATAGAGCGGGATGTAAGCCAATAATGGTTCCGGATTTGTGGCAACCGGATGAAGAAGTTTTGCAGATTATAAGAGGAAAGTATTCTGATTTGGAACAGGTGAAAAAGGCGTTTGAAAGTGGTGAAATATAGAGACAAGGAGGCACAGAAATGAATATTTTAGTCATTGGTGGAACAAGATTTTTTGGTATACATATGGTTAATGAGCTTTTAGCAGCAGGTCATGATGTCACAATTGCAACACGTGGGAAGGCATCAGATTCATTTGGGGATAAGGTTAAAAGGATATTTCTGGAAAGGACCAAGGAAGAAAGTGTCCGAGAAGCATTAAGTGGTACTCATTACGATGTAGTAATTGATAAAATTGCATATTGCTCAAATGATATTAAGTATGTGAGGGATGTTGTGGATTGCGATAAGTATATTTATATGTCAAGTACATCTGTGTATAATCCGAAACATATCAATACCGTTGAGGCTGATTTTGATGGAATTGAAAATGAACTGATATGGTGTGATAGAAAAGCATTCCCTTATGAGCAGATAAAGCGTCAGGCAGAGTATGCGTTATGGCAGCAGTATCCAGAAAAGAATTGGATTGCTGTCAGATATCCATTTGCCATTGGAAAGGATGATTATACAAAGAGATTGCTGTTCTATGTAGAACATACTATGAAATCCATTCCAATGAATATTGATAATGTTGATTACCAGATGAGTTATATTCGTTCAGATGAAGCGGGAAAATTCCTTGCATTTTTAGTGAATAAAGATGTTAAAGGAGCAATTAATGGTGCTTCGGATGGTACGATTTCTATAAAGGAAATTATCGAATATGTTGAAGAAAAGATGGGAGCAAAAGCGATAATTGATAATTCTGGCGAGGATGCACCATACAATGGGGAACCGGAATATAGTATTTGTACGGATAAAGCGAAGGAATTAGGTTATCAATTTACAGAATTGAAAGATTGGATATATGAGCTGCTGGATTATTATATTCAGGTAGTTGAAGGGATGGAAAAGGTTATTGACAAGTGATTTTTTGGTTTGGAGGGAATGGATATGCCACATATTATTGTAAAACTATGGCCGGGACGAAACGATGAAATAAAGAATAAATTAGCGAAGCGAATAGCACATACTGTTGCGGAAGAATTGAATGTTGATATGGGAGATGTGTCGGTTGCAATAGAAGAAATCCCAAGAGAAGAGTGGGGAGAAAAAGTATATAAGGCAGAAATTAAGGACAATCCCAATATATATCATAAGCCGGAGTATGAGTACAAATAAGGTTTATTTGGAATGGTTTATTACATGTAAAATCTGAGGCGCAAGAATATCAATTGGCTTAAAACGAGGAATGGCGTAAACATTAATAGGTGATGGAAGTATGATTAGAGAAGCAAACAAAAATGATTTAGATGAAATATTACAGCTTTACCTGTATCTTCATGAGGAAAGCGTTCCGAAAGATACAGAGCATTTACGAAATACGTGGGATAGCATTATTAATGACATAAATCATCATCTTATTGTTTGTGAAATTGATGGCAAGATTATGGCATCCTGCGTATGTGTGATTATTCCAAATCTAACAAGAAATATTCGTCCATATGCATTTGTTGAAAATGTGGTAACTCATGCGGAGTATCGAAAGAAAGGTTATGCTACAGATTGCCTAAATTTTGCCAAGAAAATTGCAGAAGAGAATCATTGCTACAAGATGATGTTGCTTACAGGTTCAAAGGAAGAAAATACATTGAATTTCTATCGAAATGCCGGTTATAACAGTTCTGACAAGACCGCATTTATACAGTGGATTGATATGTGAAATATATATACTTTAATCATTGGGGCAGAAAGTGAGTGTTTGAGTTATGACAGGAAAGTTAAGAAATATGACGTCAATTTATTTATTAAAGAATGATAAAATATTGCTCTTATATAGACAGGGCGGAAAAGTTGTAAGTGATGTATGGACAGGTTCTGCAGGAGGTCATTTTGAAGAATTTGAGCTAAATGATGCAAAGGCTTGTGTATTAAGAGAGATGAATGAGGAACTGGGGATTCGAGAAGATGATATTCGGAATCTTTCTCTTAGATATGTTACCTTACGAAGAACGAAAGGGGAGATAAGACAAAATTACTATTTTTTCGCAATACTTAACGAGGAAGTTAGTGATGATTTGGTCTCAAACGAAGGGGAATTGAAATGGTTTCCGTTAAATAAATTGAATGAACTGGAAATGCCATATACAGCAAGGTATGTTATGGACCACTACTGTTTGGTTGGGCAGTATTCAGACAAAATATATACAGGTGTGGCAAATGAGAATGAGGTAATTTTTTTGGAATTGCCAGAGTTTTGATGTAGTGACAGAGGTGCAGAATGATACAAAAATTTGAATATAAAATAGCAACAATGGAAGATATCGATGAATTGGTAAGAACAAGGATTATAGTCCTTCGTGCCGCTAACAAATTGTCTGATGATGTGGATATGTCTGTTGTGGAGGAGGAATCATATGCATATTATAGGCGTGCATTAGAAAACCGTGAACATATTGCATATCTGGTGTATGATAACGGAATATTTATCGGTGCAGGTGGTGTTAGTTTTTATCAGGTTATGCCCACATATCATAATCCTACTGGTAAAAAGGCTTATATTATGAATATGTATACAGCACCGGAATATAGAAGACAGGGAATTGCAATTCACACATTGGATTTACTGGTAAATGATGCGAGGGAACAGGGCGTGTCGCAGATAGCCTTAGAGGCAACAGATATGGGGCGGCCATTGTATGAAAAATATGGATTTGTAAAAATGGAAGATGAAATGGAGCTGGTATGATGCATAAAGTAACAGACTTACAACCTTGGGAATGTCTCATGAAGAGAATTGTATGGAAACAATTAGGAGAAATTCGAGATAAGAATATACTTGATTTTGGAAGTGGTATAGGAGTAACCGCAAACTATCTGGCAGAGCATAACGATGTAACAGCCATTGAACTGGATGGAGATAGCATAAAAGAGCGATGGATAGACAACCAATATACACAAATTGTTGGTAGTACCGAGGAATTGCGTGAATTTGATGATGAGACTTTTGATATGATTATCTGTCACAATGTTTTGGAGTATGCCGAAGACAGACCAGATATTGTTAAGGAATTTGCAAGGATTTTAAAACCTAATGGCAAGATTTCTATTGTGAAACATAATCGTGCAGGCAGGGTTATGCAGATGGTTGTACTTTTAAATGATTTTGAACATGCCCATAGTCTGTTGGATGGTAATGATGGAATGGCTTCCAAGTACGGAGCGATTCATTATTATGAAGATACCGACATTGAAAAATGGTGTCCGGAACTTGTGATTTCGAAAACATTTGGTATGAGAACCTTTTGGGATATGCAACAAAATCAGGAGATTCATAAGGATGCTGACTGGCAGGAAAAAATGGTGGAGATAGAGATGCGGGTATCTGATATGGATGGATATAAGGATATTGCATTTTTTCATCATTTAATGCTTGAAAAGAGATAGGAGACACAGTATGACAAGAGTGTATTTCGTGCGTCATGCACAGCCGGAGCATGATTGGAAGGAAGACAGAACAAGACCTTTGACGGAAGAAGGAAAGAAAGATTCTGCAATTGTATTAGATTTTTTAAAGGACAAGAAAATAGATGCATTTTATTGTAGTCCATATAAGCGTAGTATGGATACTATTGCAGAGGCAGCAGCTTTTTTCAGAAAAGAAATTACAACGGATGAGAGATTAAGGGAGCGTGAAAAAGGTCCTGATGGAAACAACCACGGAATGTTTCAGAAACGCTGGGCGGATCATGATTATCATGAAGAAGGTGGAGAATCTATTGCCATGGTTCAGAAACGTAACATGGAAGCCTTGAACGAAATTTTATTAGACAATGCGGATGAAGAGGTTGTTGTGGGAACCCATGGTACCGCTCTTAGCACTATATTGAATTTTTATGATAAGAGTTTTAGTTGTGAAGATTTCCTAAGAATTATTGACTGGATGCCATATATTATAGAACTGGATTTTGAAGGAGATAAGTTGGTTGGTAAGCATGAACATTGTTATGTGGAGAAGGAATTCAAGGGCAATCAGCGTGCGGATAAAAAATAGCACTGATTTATGAATGGAAAGGTTGTAGTTATGCAATATGCAAGAAAATTAAGAAAAGGTGACAAGGTAGCAATTGTAAGTTTGTCGAGTGGAATACTCGGTGAAGAATTTTGCAGTCATAATATAGAGATTGGTGTAAAGAGATTAAAAGAATATGGTTTGGAACCGGTATTTATGCCGAATGCTTTGAAGGGCATTGAATATTTAAAGGCGCATCCGGAAGCAAGGGCGAAAGACTTAAAAGAGGCATTTGGGGATGATTCTATTGCAGGGATTATTTGTGCCATCGGTGGTGATGATACATACAGACTTTTGCCTTATCTGATGGAAGATGATGAGTTCATAAAAGCAGTAGAGAAACATCCAAAATTATTTACAGGATTCTCAGATACTACGATTAATCATTTGATGTTTTATAAGCTGGGATTGTCTTCTTATTACGGACCAAACTTTATTTGTGATTTGGGAGAAATTGCAGATGAAATGTTACCATATACGAAAAGAGCTTTTGAGGGATATTTGGAAGGCAATGAATCTGATGAAATTGTATCCAGTGACACTTGGTATGAAGAAAGAGAAGATTTTTCTAGAGCTGCAATAGGAACAGAAAGAAAAACTTATAAAGAAGAACGTGGTTTTGAACTTCTGCAGGGAAGTGAAATTTTTTCAGGTGAATTATTGGGCGGATGCTTAGAAAGTCTTTATGATATATTGACCAATAGCAGATATGAAGATGAAAAGGAAGTTTGTGAAAGATATGGTCTGTTTCCGGATAAGGAAGAGTGGCGAGGAAAAGTTCTGTTTATAGAAACCTGTGAAGAAAAACCGATTCCGGAATTGTTTGAAAGAGAAGTTGCTTTGCTGAAAGAAAAGGGAGTATTTGACGTGGTAAATGGCGTGTTGGTTGGAAAACCACAGGATGAAGCTTTTTATCAGGAATATAAAGATATTCTTATTAAAGTAATAGATAATGAGAAACTTCCAATTGTTTATAATGTGAATTTTGGACATGCTACACCGCGGTGTGCATTACAGTATGGTGCTGTTGTAAAGGTAGATATGAAGCAGAAAAAGATTTATGTGAATAGGTAGGAGACTGTGTTATGGCTGTATCATATAACAAATTATGGAAACTATTAGTTGATAAAAAAATGAGTAAATCGGATTTGCGTAAAAAGGCAGAAATTGCTCCTAACACAATGACAAAGCTTCGCCGTGATGAAGAGGTGAGCCTTACAATTCTTAGCAAAATCTGCAAAACTTTACATGCAGACTTTGGGGATATTGTAGAGTATGTACCGGATGCAGAAATATGGGATTTGTATAATGAGAACAGAGAGCTTCTGGGAAAAGAACATGTAAGAGGAGAGCAGCTACCGATAGATGGATATCATCTGGTGGTGCATGTCTGGATTCGTAATTCTAAGGGAGAGTACCTTATCTCGCAGCGTTCTGCAAACAGACCAACATACCCTTTGATGTGGGAATGTGTAGGTGGTTCGGTTGTAAAAGGTGAGGATAGTTTATTAGGAGCAATCCGAGAGGCAAAGGAAGAAGTTGGAGTTGATTTAATGCCGGAAAATGGACAAGTTCTTTTTACAAAGACACGAAAAATCATTGAGGGAAAAATCTATAATGATATTATGGATGTTTGGCTGTTTGAATATGATGGAGAAGTTGATTTGGGCAATGCCACAACGGATGAAGTAGCACAGGTTGCTTGGATGAACAGGGGACAGATTAAAGAATTATTTGATGCTGATATGTGTGTAGAGACGTTGGAGTACTTCTTTACGGAAGTGGACAAAGAAAGGAGTTAAATGTTTAAATTTGTATTTGATTTAGCTACAGAACCATTGGGATTACCGATTGATTGGTATTATGAATGGATTATATTAGGAGTAATCGGATATATTGCATATTTGATTGCGTATGATAAAGTTGGAAGTTTATATCATGGGGATTTTATTTCAGGGAGAGCAGCAGGATCATTTTTTCACTGGATTATTCGAACTATTTATTTTATCGTTATGTGGGCTATTACATATGGAGTGATTTGGACTGGTAAATTTGTTATGGCACATAAAATACAAGTCACTATTGGCATATGCAGTATTGTGGTGGTTGCCATAGCTGTAAAAATATTTATTTGGATTAAAGAACGAAATAAATTGGTCAAGGTGTCAGTAAAAGTTGAAAATAATGATAACCGGTAAAATGCTTTAGAAATAAAGAAAGTTGGTGCATATATGAAAGAAAAAGAACATCAATCCATAGAGTGGAAGGAATCATGGCAAGATGAGTATTTAAAATGGATTTGTGGATATGCCAATGCTTATGGTGGAACAATATACATAGGTACGGATGACGATGGTAATGTTGTAGGTATTGATAATGCAAGAGATTTATTAGAGCGAATTCCTAATAAAATTACAGACACAATGGGAATCATTGCAGATGTGAATTTGTTATATAAAGGCGAACTTGAGTATCTGCAGATAATTGTTGATAAATATCCATCTTTAATAAGTTTTCGTGGGAAATATTATTATCGTTCCGGAAGTACCATGCGTGAAATTACTGGAAAGGAATTAGAAAGAGCTTTGTTGAAAACGCAGGGAAGAACATGGGATGGTGTGCCTCTGCCAAAACTGTCAGTATCTGATTTAAAGCAG
>Ga0129315_1000265_pt1 | contig 52042 bp, 52 predicted proteins | sample Cm827metagenome_FD_94432 | JGI IMG/M metagenome (GOLD analysis project Ga0129315, IMG submission 94432) | Eastern black-and-white colobus group fecal microbial communities from Wisconsin, USA - Cm827 metagenome | ecosystem: Host-associated > Mammals > Digestive system > Large intestine > Fecal... | reverse complement strand
TTGGAACCTTAATAAAATAGTCAAAGCTATAGGAGAAAAAACCAATCCACAAGCCTATGATTATCATATAGTAAAAAGAAATTTTTGAACACTAATTACCATGTGTTCATTATACAAGGAGAATATATGATTTACTTATTACTTGGACATTCTGGCTCGGGCAAGAGCACTATTGCAAGTGCCCTTATATCCCGTGGGCTAAATAAAATAACTACTTATACAACTAGAAAACCTCGCTCATCTGAAGTTGACGGAATTGATTATAATTTTATTGACATAGAAGATTTTAAAAAATTAGATAAAGAAAATAAATTTATTGGTACAACAAATTATGTGGGAAATTTTTATTCTACTCTAAAAAAAGATTTAGAAGATAATTATTTAAATAAAGACTGTGTAATAGTTGTAGATAAGGAAGGCGTAGTTGAAATAAAAAAAGAATTTCCCAAATCTATTTGTATTTATCTAAAATGTTCTAAAGAAGTTTTAGAAGAGAGAATGAAAAAAAGAGATGATAATTATAAAGATATTAAAAAAAGATTATCTGTGTTAGAAGATTTAACTCCCTATGCCGATTATATAGTGGATAGTGACAGAGATATTGACTCAGTCTTTGAAGATGTTTTAGAGATTGTTAACCGTACAATGTAAATATACCTTGACAAATGTTTTCTTAGTGTTATCATAAATTTATAAGTTAATAAATTTCTTCAGGGCGGGGCGCAATTCCCCACCGGCGGTAAAGTCCGCGAGCTTAGGCTGAATTGGTGAAATTCCAATACCGACAGTATAGTCTGGATGAGAGAAGAATAGTATTTGTATTTCACGAGCCCTGTTTTTTGGGCTCGTTTTTTTATAGGTGATTTAATGTATATTAATTTTAATGATAACTTTTACATGGAAAGGGCAATTGAACTTGCCAAGGGTGGTATTGGAAAGACAAAGACCAATCCCCTAGTAGGATGTGTAATTGTTAAAGATGACGAAATTATTGGCGAGGGTTTCCACGAAGAGTTTGGGAAAAATCACGCTGAAGTAAATGCAATATTAGATGCAAAAGAAAAGGGCCATGACATAGAAGGTGCAACTCTATATGTAAATCTTGAGCCTTGTTCACACTTTGGAAAGACTCCACCATGTGCCAATAGAATTGTAGAGGAGAAAATAAAAAGAGTTGTAATTGGAACAACAGATCCCTTTGAAAAAGTTTCTGGAAGAGGAGTTGAAATCCTTGAATCAAATGGCATTGAAGTTACAGAGGGTATCTGCGAAGATGATTGCAAAAATTTAAATGAAAGATTTTTTACTTATGTTAAAAACAATAGACCCTTTGTTGTATTAAAAGCTGGAATGACACTTGATGGCAAAATTGCAACATCAACTGGCGAGTCTCAGTGGATTACTTCAGAATATTCAAGAAAGTTTTCCCATGAACTGAGAGGAAAGCTTGACGCAATTATGGTTGGAATTAACACAGTAATAGCTGACAATCCAACACTTAATGTGAGATATGGAGCTTTTCCCTATAATCCAATTAGGATAATCTTAGATTCAAAACTTAGAATTCCAGAAGATGCAAATGTATTAAGAGATGATTTAGAAACAATTGCTATAATTGCAACTACAAAAAAATATGACAAAGATAAATTTGAAAAATTAAAAAATAAAAAAAATGTAGAAATCTTAATTTGTAATGAAAAAAATGAAGAAGTTGATTTATTAGATTTAATGGCCAAACTAAAGGAATTTGACATATCTTCAATACTTCTTGAAGGTGGTGCAACTCTTAACGCTTCAATGATTAAGGAGGGCTTAATAGATAAATATTATTTCTTTATAGCCCCAACAATTATTGGCAAAACTGGACTTTCTGCAATTGGAGATTTAAAAGTAGATGCACTTTCTGATGCTATTAAATTAAATAATATAAAAGTTGAAACCTTATTTGGCGATATTTTAGTAACTGGGAGTTGATTGTTATTTTTACAGGAATTATTGAAGAAATTGGAGTATTAAATTCCATAAAAAAAGAAAGTGACCTATATACTCTTGAAGTTTCTGCAAAAAAAGTTTTAGAAGATACTAAGTATGGTGACTCAATAGCAACAAATGGAGTTTGCCTAACAGTTACAGAAATTGGTAGTAATTTTTATAAAGCAGAAGTAATGGTTGAAACTATAAATTCTACAAATTTTAAAGATTTAAAAAAGGGAGATAAGTTAAATCTCGAAAGAGCTCTATCCCCTACAAAGAGGCTTGACGGTCACATAGTCCAAGGCCATGTAGATGGTGTTGGTGAAATTATAAATATAGTTAATAATAATAGAGAAGTTGTTTATAGAATAAAATTTGAAGGTGAAAATTCAAAATACATTGTAGAAAAGGGTTCAATTGCCCTTGATGGCATAAGCCTTACAGTTTCAAAGGTTTGTAAAGACTATTTTGAAGTTTCTATAATACCTACAACAGTTTTAGAAACAATTTTATCAAATAAGAAAGTTGGAGAGAAGATAAATATTGAGACTGACATAATCGGAAGATATGTCTATAGTTTCTTAAATGTATCAAATAAAAAAGAATCTATAACACTTGATTTTCTAAGAGAAAATGGATTCTGAAAGGAGTAAAAATGAAAGTTAACACAATAGAAGAAGTTGTAGAAGCTCTTAAAAATGGAGAAATAATAATTGTAACTGATGAGCCTGATAGAGAAAATGAAGGAGATTTTATACAAGCGGCAGAATTTGCAACTGGAGAAAGTATAAATAAAATGGCCTCACTTGCAAAGGGATTAATCTGTATGCCAATGTCAAAGGAATATGCAGATAAATTAAAATTTCCACAAATGGTTGCTGACAACACAGACAATCACGAAACTGCCTTTACAGTTTCTGTAGATCATGTAGAAACAACTACTGGTATATCAGCTTATGAAAGAGCTCTTACAGCTAGAAAAATTACAGAAGAAAATGCAAAACCTGAAGATTTTAGAAGACCAGGCCACATGTTCCCACTTGTTGCAAAAAAAGACGGAATATTTGTAAGACATGGTCATACTGAAGCAACTGTTGACCTTCTAAACATTGCAGGGCTTAAACCAGTTGGACTTTGCTGTGAAATAATGCAAGACGATGGTCACATGATGCGAGGAGATGATATATTTAATCTTGCACAAAAATTAAATATGAAAATAACTACAACAGAAGAACTCCTACTATATAGAAAGAGACATGAAAAAATCGTAGAAAAAGTTGCAGAAGCAAATCTACCTACTAAGTTTGGCGACTTTAGAGCTCACGCTTACATTGACACAGTAACTGGCGAACATCACATAGCACTTGTAAAGGGTGATATTGGAGATGGAATGGATGTACTTACAAGAGTTCACTCTGAATGCTTAACTGGAGATTGTTTTGGATCAAGTAGATGCGACTGCGGCAATCAACTTCACCTTGCAATGAAACAAATTGACGAAGAAGGAAGAGGAATACTTCTATACATGCGTCAAGAAGGTCGTGGCATAGGACTTGTTAATAAAATTCGTGCATATGCACTTCAAGATGAAGGAATGGACACAGTAGAAGCAAATCTTGCACTAGGATTTCCTGAAGACGCAAGAGATTATTCAACTGGTGCACAAATCCTACAGGATTTAGGTGTTAAGGAACTTAGACTTCTTACAAATAATCCTGACAAAGTTTATTCACTTCAAGAATTTGGAATGAAGATAAAAGAAAGAGTGCCAATAGAAATTCACTCAACTGAGCACGATGAATTTTACTTGAGAACTAAAGCCGAAAAAATGAATCACATGTTGTCAGAATTTAAAGATAAAGTAGAAAAATAAGGGAGGATATAATGAGAGTTTACAGTGCAAATTTACAATCAGAAGGCAAGAAATACGCCATAGTATTAGCTAGATTTAACGAATTTATAGTATCAAAATTATTAGACGGAGCATTAGACGGTCTTAAAAGACATGGAGTTAAAGATGAAGAAATTGATGTAATATGGGTTCCAGGTTCTTTTGAAATTCCAGTAGCAGCAAAAACACTTGCCCTTACAAAAAAATACGATGCAGTTATCACACTTGGAGCTGTTATTAGAGGAGCAACAACTCACTACGAACTTGTATCTTCAGAAGTTGCTAAGGGAGTGGCTCAGTCATCACTTGAAACTGGAGTTCCTATTGTATTTGGTGTTATAACTACTGAAAATATTGAACAAGCTATTGAAAGAGCTGGATCTAAAGCTGGAAATAAAGGTTTTGACGCTGCAACAACTGCAATTGAAATGGCAAATTTATTAGGAGAAATTCGTGGATAAAATAAAAAGCATAATATTTGATTTTGATGGAACGCTTCACGATACAATGAAAATCTACCAACCTGCCTTTGAATCAGGAGTAGATTTGTTAAAGGAAAATGGATATGCTAAAGACTTCACTCCCTTTGCTTCAAATATAGAAAAATTCCTTGGAGAAAAACCTGACTTTGCCTATAAACAAATAGCAAAGGACGCACCACGTGAATTAATAGAAAAAGCAATGAAAAAAGTTGGCACAGGCATGGAAGATAATATGGAAACTGTTGGAGAGCTTTATCCAGGAACAACTGAAGTCTTAGAAAATTTATACAAAAACTATGATTTATATATTCTATCAAATTGCAGAATAAGATATTTAGAAAAAGCACTAGATGTTTATGGAATTAGAAAATATTTTAAAGATTATTTTACTGGAGAAGCTTTTAACTACATCCCTAAAGAGGATATTTTAAAAAACGAGAGAAAAAATATTAAAGAAGGCATAATCTTTGTTGGTGATAGATACCACGACATAAGAGCTGCAGTGGATAATGATATTCCAGCAGTATTTGCAAGTTATGGATTTGGACCAGCTGAAGAGGGAAAAGACGCAGATTATAAAATAGATTCTATAAAAGAACTTTTAAAAATTATAAAATAATTAGAAAACACCGCCATAATTGGTGGTGCTTTTTATAAGCTGAAAATTTTTTTGAAATCAAATATTTCTAAGAAGACTATATGTTGTAGATAAACCCACTATAACGCTCACCGGATTTCGCTTTCTACAAATTCTAAATCTTAACTCGCTGAAAAACGCAAACTCGCTAACGCTCAATATTGCGTTTTTCGGGCGCTCGTTTTCGAATTGAATTTGAAGAGAAAGCTCAAAGGTTTTTTATATAGTGGGTTTTTACTTTGTCAACAGTCTACTATCTCATAAGAGGCCTGATTATTTTTTATTTTGATGTGCTATTCTTGCTGATGCTGCCGCTGCTATTGCTGCAACTATATCATCAGCAAAAGTTGTAACTCTCACAACTCTCTTCTTTTCATCTAATTCTTTAATTACCCCAATTTTTTTCTTATCGAGATAACCAAAGTTTGTTAGTCCAATTGTTCCATACATATTTACAATACCAAGTGTAAGTATTTCATCTACTCCGTATAATCCCTCGTCATCTTCAATTATTGATTGAATTGGCTCTGGAAGTAACTTTTCATTTGCCATATCGTCTAGTGCAAGACCTGTTAGTATTACATGAATTGACTCTCTTTTTCTAATAACTGATTTTACACTATCTAAACATCTTTCAATACTAAGGTCCTTAATATAATCACCTTGAAGTTCTTGTACAAGTTCAGCTATGTCAGTTAATTCAACTCCAAATTCATTAAGTTTTTTAACGGCCATTTCATAAAGTTCTTCACTATCGTATTTGTACATTTATCTTCTCCTATTATTTAATCTTTTTCTCATATTTCTATTTCTTAGAGCTATTTCTCTTTTAATAAGTTTTGATCTAGAAATTTTAATGCTTATTCCATAAATAATTCCAGGTATAATTGTGGCAATTAAAAGAGTTATTGCATTGTATTTAATCCCAAGAACTTTAATAGAATAAACTTGAGGCATGAGAAATAATTCCATTGGAAATTTCCAAAAACTTCCACCTACAGGACTTTCAAAGATATTCATACCCAGTCCAATAAATCCTATTCCAAATAATATTAAACCTATTAACACTATTAAATTTCCTGCAAAAAAATCAAGTGCCTTTGCTGATCTTTTTGATAAAAATTTTCCAAAATTATAATATAAAATTAAAACTACTGCTATTACAATAATCTTAAAAATTATATTTCCATACATTATATTTCTAACTGTACTATTAAAGTTAACAAGAAAAGCAAGAGCAAATATTATTATTGATATAAAAATGTGAAATATCAAACCTCTTGTATTATTTCTCATATTATTTATTCCCCTTGGTCAATGTATTCTAAAGCTGAATCTGTATATTTTACTTCGTAATTTTCATCTATCCAAATAATTGCTGAATTTGTTTTTTCTGCAATTTCTCTTATCTCTTCATCAGTTGAATTAAAGCAAGCAGTTGAAAGAAAGTCACATAGTCCTGAATCCTTAGCTATTACTGTAACTGATTTTAATTTGCTAGATGGTTTTAATGTGTCTGGATCAATTATGTGGCAATATCTTTTACCATCTACTTCAAAATATCTTTGATAATCTCCACTTGTGACAGCAGATATATCTTTAATATTTAAAATGGCAGCTACTGGATTATTTTCGTCCATTCTTGGATTTTGAATGCCCACTTTAAAGAACTCACGTCCGTCTAAAGGGCTTCCTATGGCTCTTACATTTCCACCAGCAGATATAAGAGCAGACTTAACTCCTCTTTCTTCTAGTTCATTTGCCACGATTTCAGTTGCATATCCCTTGGCAGTTGCACCTAAATCAAGAACAGTATCTTTTTCAAGTTCAACAGATTTTTTGTCATCATTTAATTTTATTCTACTAATATCTGTAAGTGGTCTTAAGGATTCTAAAGTACCATCATCTGGTATTGTCATGCCAACTTTTGCAACAACTTCTGATTTAGACATACCACCTTCATAAAGTTCTCTAAAATTATTCCACTCTTTTGTAACTGGTCCAAGTGCAATATTAGTTTTTTTTGAGATATTATTGTAATTATCTACTGAAGATTTAATTAAATCGTATAATAAATCATCTACAACTATAGGTTTTGTACCAGCATCATCATTAAGTGATTTTGCATTTATTATTCCATCATAATTTTTATAATTGTCAAATAATTTATGAAGTTCTTGATATCTATTCTTTGCATATTCTAGATTTTCATTAGCAAAATTTTCATCATCAGAATATATGGCAATTGTAATTACAGTGTCAAAAGTGTCATAAAATTCAGTTTCATATTTTTTTACTTCACTTGTTTTCTCTGTAACTTCTACATCTTTTGTTTCATTACTAACTTGTTTTTCATTTTTGTTGCAGCCTGTAATTATAAAAGTTAAACTAATTAAAGCTACAAGAAAAATTTTAATTTTATATTTCATTTATATCACCAATATTATAATAACATTTATTAGTATAATTTGAAATAATTGAAAAATAAAAAAGCTAGCCTAAGCTAGCAATTATTAATAAACAGGTCTTAAACTGTCTTTATATTTTTCATTTCTACCATGAGTTAAGTCTTCGAAAATCTTCTTAAGTTTTGTGCAAACTTCTCCAGCTTTTCCATTGCCTACTTTAATATCGTCAACTTCAACTACTGGAGCAACTTCCATTGCAGTTCCTGAGAAGAAAACTTCATCTGCATTGTAAAGTTCTGTCCTTGCAATTGATTTTTCGACGCATTCAATTCCTAGTTCATCTCTTGCAATTTCCATTACTAAATCCCTTGTGATTCCTTCAAGAATATCATCAGATGCAGGTGGAGTCATAAGTTTTCCTTTCTTGTAGATAAAAATATTTTCTCCAGGACCTTCACATACAAATCCATTTCTATTAAGAAGTACAGCCTCATCATATCCATTTCTTGTTGCCTCAAAGGAAGCTAGAGCTGAGTTTAAATAACCAGCAGTTGCCTTTGTTCTAGGTGGAAGCATATTATCTGCAATTCTAACCCAAGATGAAACTTTAACTCTAAAAGTTTCTTTATCAATGTATTTTCCCATTGGTTGTAAGTAAATAGCTACTGCATCATGCTCATTTCCTTCAATGCTTACACCAACATTTTCTTCGTTTTTAAATGCAAGTGGTCTTATATAAGTAGTTTGTCTATAACCATTTTTTCTTAGAAGTTCTATTGTATAATCAGAAAGTTCTTCAGCAGTATAAGGAACTTCTAGGTTTACAACTTTTGCAGATTGTAAAAATCTTTTATAATGCTCAATTAATTTAAAAGCATAAAGTTGTTCTTCTTCTTCATTCCAATAAGCTCTAATGCCTTCAAATACGCCTAGTCCATAGTTAACAACTCTAGATCTAATGCTTATTGACACCTTTTCTTCTTCAACTATTTCTCCATTATAAAAAACATAAGATTGTCCCATAATATTCTTCCCTCCATTATTTATTAAATATTAAAAAATATTTAACTTATTCTACCACTTTTAGGTGAAAAAATCTAGTTTTCAAAAGAATCAATTTTTTATGGCAGTACTTATAAAAAAAAGAGGCTGCAAAATGCAACCTCTAAATAATATATTTAAATTAGATTTCAGCCTTTATTTTTTGTTCTCTAAGAATTGCTTCTGTAAGTTTTGGAACTATTGCGTTAATATCTCCAACTACTCCAAGGTCTGCAATTTCAAAGATAGCTGCTTCTGGGTCTTTATTAACTGCTATGATAAGATCTGATTCTTCCATACCAGCAACGTGTTGGATAGCTCCAGAAATACCCATTGCAAAGTAAAGTTCTGGTCTAACTGTTTTACCAGTTTGTCCAACTTGGTGATCCTTAGTAATCCATCCAGAGTCAACTGATGCTCTTGATGCAGAAATTTCAGCTTCAAGTGTGTCAGCAAGTTCTTGAAGTGGTTTAAATCCTTCTGGTCCACCAATTCCACGTCCACCAGAAACTAATATCTTAGCTTCAGTGATATCTTTCTTATGTGATTCTTCTTTTTGAATGTCAAGAATTTTAACATTCATGTCTTCAGGAGTAAATTCTACTTTAAATTCTTCAACTTCTCCTTCTCTAGAATCATCTGAATCCATAGCTTGCATTACTCCAGGTCTAACTGTAGCCATTTGAGGTCTAAAGTCTTCACATAGAATAGTAGCCATTAGGTTACCACCAAATGCAGGTCTAGTCATCATTAGGTTCTTAGATTCTTCATCTATTTCAAGTTTTGTACAGTCAGCTGTAAGTCCAGTGTGAATTCTTGCAGCTAGTCTTGGTGCAAGGTCACGTCCTATTGAAGAAGCTCCGTAAATTACAATTTCAGGATCTTTTTCTTTAATAATAGCTGTGATTGCCTTAGCATATGGTTCAGTTACATATTCTTTAAGCATTTCGTCTTCAACGATAATTACTTTATCAGCACCATGTCTAATAAGAGTTTCTGCATGGTCTTTAACTTTTTCACCTAAAAGCATAGCAACAACATCTTGACCAAGGTCATCAGCAAGTTCTCTAGCTTTACCTAAAAGTTCAATTCCAACTTTTTCAAGTTTATTGTCTCTTTGTTCTATAAATACATATACATCTTTACTCATTTTTAAACCCCCATTAGATAATATACTTTTCTTGAAGTTTAGCAACGATTTGTTGAGCTGCTTCATCAGCAGTTAAATCAGTTAAAAGAACACCTTTACCTTTACCTTGTTTAGGGAAAGATTTCTTAACTCTTGTAGGTGATCCCTTAAGTCCGATATTTGACATATCAAGTTTGTCTTTAATATCTTCAAGTCCCCAAACTTTGATTTCTTTTTGATAAGCGTCAAAAATCTTACCAATAGTCATATATCTTGGTTCAGCTAATTCTGCAATTGCAGTGATTAGACATGGGAATTTAACATTAATTGTGTGATATCTATCTTCATATTGTCTTTTAACTGTGATACCTTTTTTATCATCGTCAAGTTTAAGTTCTTCAACATAAGATACTTGTGGAACTCCAATGTGTTCAGCAATTTGAGGTCCAACTTGTGCAGTATCACCATCTATAGCTTGTCTACCACAAACAATTAGATCATAGTCTAAGTGTTCAAGTGCAGCAGTTATTGTACAAGAAGTTGCCCAAGTGTCAGCTCCACCAAATGCTCTATCACTAATTAATATAGCTTCATCAGCGCCCATTGCAAGTGCTTCTCTAAGAGCATTTTCAGCTTGTCCAGGTCCCATTGATACAACAGTAACCTTTACATCTTCTGGATTTTCATCTTTTAGTCTTAAAGCAATTTCAAGACCTGATTTATCATCAGGGTTTATAATACTTGGAACCCCATCTCTAATAAGAGTGTTTGTAACAGGGTCAAGTCTAACTTCATTAGTGTCAGGTACTTGTTTAATACATACTAATATATTCATCTATAATACTCCTTCCGATTATTTAACGCCCATCCAGCTAGAAACTACCATCTTCATAACTTCAGATGTACCTTCATAGATTTCAGTAATCTTAGCATCTCTCATCATTCTTTCAATTGGATAATCTCTAGTGTATCCATATCCACCGAATAATTGAAGACATCTTCTAGTTATATCACTTGCTGCATCTGCTGCAAATAATTTTGCCATAGCTGCAAAGTGAGTGTATGGTTCGCCTTGTCCCTTAGCATCTGCTGCTCTATATACTAAAAGTTGAGCTGCATCTGCAGTAGTTTTCATATCAGCTAGTTCAAATTGAGTGTTTTGGAACTGAGAAATTCTCTTTCCAAATTGTTTTCTTTCAGAAGTGTATTTAACAGTTTCATCAATTGCTCCTTCAGCAATTCCTAGTGCTTGAGATGCAATTCCAATTCTACCTCCGTCAAGAGTTTTCATTGCAACTTTAAATCCTTTACCTTCTCTTCCAAGAAGATTTTCTTTTGGAATTCTGCAGTCTTCAAAGATAAGTTCGCAAGTAGATGATCCTCTGATACCCATTTTATCTTCTGGTTCTCCAACGCTAAATCCTGGTGTTCCTCTTTCAACAATAAATGCTGAAATTCCGTGATTTCCTTTAGATCTGTCAGTCATTGCAATGATTACAAAAACATCAGCAAATCCTGCGTTTGTTATAAAAATCTTTGATCCATTAAGTACATATTCGTCACCATCAAGGACAGCTGTTGTACGTTGACCACTAGCATCAGTACCAGCACCTGGTTCTGTTAAACCAAAAGCACCGATTTTTTTACCTGCTAATAGGTCTGGTAAGTACTTTTTCTTTTGTTCTTCTGTACCATTTTCAAAAATTGGTGCACAGCAAAGTGAAGTGTGAGCTGATACAATTACACCAGTTGTAGCACATTTCTTTGAAAGTTCTTCAACTGCCATTGCATAAGCTAGATAATCTGCACCTTGTCCACCATATTCTTTAGGAAATGGTATTCCAAAAAAGCCATATTTAGCTAATTTTTTTACATTTTCCATAGGAACTTCTTCTGTTGCATCTACATCAGCAGCAATTGGCTCTACTTCAGTTTCGGCAAAAGCTTGATACATTTGTCTTAATAGAACATGTTCCTTGTCCATTTTAAAATCCATTCTAAAATCCCCCTAACAATTATTATAAAGAATGTTATTTAATTAACATACCACTAGCTATATTATAACATTAACCTTTTTATTTTCAAGGATTAGTTTAAAAGAAAAGCCTTTTCATTATTGATATAAATCCTATCTCTGCCTTTAATTTACTTAAATTAAATAAAGACATAGGAATTTATTATTTTTGTCAATATTTTTTATAAAAAAATTACTTTTTTAACTTTTTGCAAAGATAAAACCCTTACTTCAATGAGTAAGGGTTAGTCTTTATTTTATATATCTGCTTTTACTACAAGTACAGATTTTGTTGCGTGATTAATAACTTTATTTGATACTGAACCTAGAAGTGTTCTAGAAAATGCTCCTAGACCTCTATTTCCCATAATTATGAGATCAACATTTTTTTCGTCGGCAAATTTACAAATTTGTTCTCCAGGATTTCCTGAAGTGTAGAAAGTTTCAATTTTGTGAGGATATCCACTTAAATCACTTTCGGCATCTTTAAGTATCATTTCAGCTCTTTCTACATTTGCCTTGTCAATTTCAAGGGTAAAGGAGAAATTTGCTGGATATTGTTCAAATATTGATGTTTCTGGTGTAACTGTTAAGATTAGAAGTTCTGCACCTAACTTTTCTCCCATTTCTCTTGCTATATCGATTGACTTCTTTGAACTTTTAGATCCATCAATTGGTACTAATATTTTCATATAATTTCCTCCTATGTATTTTATTAAAATCTTTTAGATTATCTTATCTATAAATAATATACCCATAATTTATCTATTTAAAATGTTACTTGTTAAAATTCTTAATATATTTTTATGTGGATTTAAAAAGATGGCAAATGCCAACTTCAGACTGTTGTCAAAATAAAACCCACTATATAAGCAAACCATATTGAGCTTTCTGTACTAATTCAATTCGAAAACGAGCGCCCGAAAAACGCATTGTTTGAGCGTCAGCGAGTTTGCGTTTTTCAGTGAGTTAAGAATTAGAATTTGTAGAAAGCGAAATCCGGTGAGCGTTAGAGTGGGTTTGTCTACAACTTCAAGCTAGAAAATGCCAGCTTCTTTATCTCCATATATTTAATTCTTCTGTCTTCTCAGTTTTTTGAGTTCTATGTGCATTTGATGCATCTAGTATTTCATAATAAGCCCAGTGATCTTTATCTACATCTCTAAATTCTAATAAATTAGAAGTGTTAAAATTAATGAGAGAATCTGGTCTTGTATTTCTTCCAAATGAAGAGTTTAATATTACAACAGCTTCTGCTCTTGTAAGTTCCTTATCAGGTTTAAATGTTCCATCTGGGTATCCACTAATTATTTTATTTCCATAAAGTTCGTTTACTGCATCACTTGCCCAGTGGCCTTTAATATCCTTAAAGTCTCCCTTTCCTGTGTATCCATCTTTAATAAATACAGATATCATAGTTGCAAATTCTGCTCTAGTTATATTGTTTTCAGGTTTAAAAGTATTATCACTGTATCCACTTATAAATCCCTTAGATGCTGCATAATTTAACTTAGGAGAATACCACTTATCATTTGAGTCAACAAATGGTGTAGTTTTATTTTCCTTGTCATAATTTCCTTTGCTTACTAAGTTTACAAACATGCTCACTGCTTCAGCACGAGTTACAGGTTTTGATGGTTTAAATGTGCCATCTGGATAACCATTTATATATTGAACCCTTAACACAGAATTAGTTGTAGGAACTTCTTCAATTTTACCCTTAATAGTGTATTCAATAGATTTTTCTTTTCTATTATTTTCCTGTGCTATTATTTTTATTTTTTCACCAGTTACAAGATTTCTATTTAAATCAACTACAAATTGTAAGTCATTTCCTGTTGTTGCACTTCCAAGATTATACCCTTCAGAATCTAGTACAGTTATGCGAGAATTACTTCCTGCCACACCCTTTACAAATTTTGTTCCACCTTCTGCAACAGTTACATAAGGTGCCTGTGAATCTTCCTTTTCTCTTTCAACTGGCAAATCTATATAATACTCCAGGTCTTTATAAGTTGGCACATACTTATTAAATCTAAAGTAAAAATATCCCTTGTCATTTGTGTATTCTCTTCCCAAGAAATTATTTCCTTCAAATATATACATGGAAGCATTTGGATAATTGTCTAAATTTCCACTTACAGAATAATTTGTTCTATAAATATTTTTTGGATAAACTCTTTTGCTATTGTAATTTTCATTAACTTTGTTTTCGTACCTTTTTTCTTGACCCTTTTGATTTACTAGATTAACCTTTTTAGAGTTATAGCCATTTTTTGAAACTAAAATATCTACTTTATAATCTTTTCCATAATATATTTCAAAGTCAATGTATCTTTTCTGACCATTTTCTAAATAAATATAGTATCCATTGTAATCAGAGTTAATCCTCTGTCCATTATAATATCCATCTTCTAAATATTTACTTCTATCATAATCACTTATTTTAAAGTCAAAATTTCCATATTCATCAGTATAAGTATTGTCGTAATATTCTCCATTAAGATAAATTTCTACTCTCGCCCTATATACAGAACCATCTCTTGAGTCTGTAATCTTTCCAGAAAATTTACCCATATCATATTCATCTGCTTTAACAGTTAAATCATTTATTCCAATTTTATTATTATCTTGAGATATTAAAGCTTCAGTATTTACTGATTTTATGTTATTAGTTTTTTCTGCATATATATTTGCAGGTGCAATTATAATTAAAAGTCCTGCAAGAGCCATTTGAATTTTTCTTCTTTTATTCATGACTTCCTCCTTTTTTATATGTATACCCTTTTTTATTTTTTATAAATTTAAAAGAATTTTCTACTTTTTAGCACTGATAATTGCTATTTTGCAAAATAAATGTATATCTTTTGAACAAAATTTTTGAATTCTATTCCCTTTAGCTTTTCAAAGTGGTATAATAGCAAAAATATCTAAAAAAAAGAATAAATTTAGACATTTGTTAGATATTAATTTAATACTAGAAAGGATTGGTAAGAATGAAGATGAAAAAATTATTTGGAATTATGTCCCTTGCTGTACTTCTAACAGCCTGTGGTGGAGACAAAAAAGGATCTGCTCCTGCTGATTCAGATGTTATTAAGTTTGGCGGTATTATTCCAAAGACAGGCGCTGCTGCTGTATATGGTAACTCGACAGACAATGGAATCAAACTTGCTGTTGAAGAAATCAACGCTAATGGCGGTATAGCTGGTAAACAAGTAGAGTATACTTCTGAGGACGACAAAGGAGATCCAACTGAAGCAGTTACAATTTACAATAAGTTAGTTGAAGGCGGAAACAATGCAATTATTGGAGCTATTACTTCTAAACCCGCTCTAGCTGTTGCTGATAACTCTCAGGCTGATGGAATTCCTATTATTACTCCAACAGGTACAAGTGCTTCTATTACTGAAGGTAAAGAAAATGTATTTAGAACTTGTTTTACTGACCCACTACAAGGAAGAATTCTTGCAAACTTTGCAGCTGATACACTTACTGCAAAAACTGCAGCTGTTTTAAGAAATACATCAAATGACTATTCAAATGGTGTTGCTGATGAATTTATTAATCAAGCAAAAACTAAGGGAATTGAAATAGTTGCTGATGAAGGATATGGCGATAGCGACGTTGACTTTAAAGTTCAACTTACTAATATTAAAAACCAAAACCCAGATGTAATCTTAGTTCCAGAATATTATGAAAAAGACGTTTCAATTATTAAACAAGCAAGAGAACTTGGAATTGATTCTAAAATCATTGGACCAGATGGATGGGACGGCGTACTTTCTGTTATTGATGCAGGTTCAGTATCTCTACTAGATGGAGTGTACTTTACAAATCACTATTCACTACAAGATGAAAATGAAAAAGTTCAAAACTTTGTTAATGCATATAAAGAAAAATATAACGAAGATCCTTCTGCATTCTCTGCTCTTGGATACGACACAGTTTACATTTACAAAGCTGCTATAGAAAATGCAAATTCAATGGAATTTAATGACATTGTTGATGCACTAAAATCAGTAGAAGTTAGTGGAGTAACTGGAGATCTTAAATTTGGAGAAAACAATAATCCAATTAAATCAGCTACTATTATAGAAATTAAAGATGGAGCATACCAATTTAATAGCTTAGTTTCAGCTGAATAATGTTAAAAATGAATAATTAGACAAGCTGTAATAGCTTGTCTTTTTTAAATAATATGGAGGTATTAATGGGTTTTATAAATCAACTTATTAATGGCTTGAGTTTAGGTTCGATATATGCTCTAGTTGCCCTAGGTTACACAATGGTTTATGGAATTGCAAAGCTTATAAACTTCGCCCATGGTGAAATCATAATGATTGGTTCCTACACTGCAATATATGTAATTTCAGGAGTTTTACTTGATGCAAATCTTCCCTTCTATCTTTCAATAATACCTGCAATGCTTGTTTGCATGATATTTGGTGTATTAATTGAAAGATTAGCTTATAAGCCACTTAGAAATAGTCCGAGAATAACAAATTTAATTACAGCAATTGGTGTTAGTTTATTACTTCAAAACTCTTTTATGAAAATTTTTGGTGCAGGAGCGAAATCTGTTCCGCCAATTTTCACATCAGAACCTATAAATTTAGGACAAATAAACATCTCGCCATCAACATATGTAACAATTATCATCACAGTAATCCTTACAATAATATTGCAATTATTTATGAAGAAAACAAAATATGGTAAGGCCATGATTGCTACAAGTCAAGATTATGGCGCAGCTGCTCTCGTTGGTATAAACGTAGATACAGTTCTATCACTTACTTTCGCCATTGGATCTGCACTTGCCGGTGTTGCTTCTGTTTTATATATTTCAGCATATCCTCAAGCTTATCCACTAATGGGTTCAATGCTTGGTATCAAAGCATTTACTGCCGCTGTAATTGGTGGAATTGGTCTTATACCTGGAGCTGTAATTGGCGGAATTATTATTGGTGTAGTTGAAGCCCTAGTAAAAGCTTATGTGTCTACAAAACTTGCAGATGCAATTGTTTTTGGACTTCTTATAGTTGTGCTTTTAGTTAAACCTACTGGTTTACTAGGCAAGAATCAAAAGGAGAAGGTATAATGGCGAGAAGTAAAAAAGGAATAATGGTGCTTACAATAATCCTATTGGCACTATTTTATTTAGCTGTACTTGGTCTAGATTTTGCCGGAATCCTTAATAGATATGGCATGTCTGTCTTAAGGCTAATTTGTATAAATATAGTTCTTGCAGTTTCTCTAAATGTAACTGTGGGTAACCTTGGACAAATAACACTTGGTCACGCAGGATTTATGTCAATTGGCGCATATACTGCTGCATTATTTTCAAAAGCTGGCATTGTTCCAGGACTTCCAGGATATTTAATAGGACTTATCCTTGGTGGAATATTTGCTTGTATTGTTGGTATATTAATTGGTATTCCTGCTCTTAGACTAAAAGGAGATTACCTAGCTATTGTAACTCTTGCTTTTGGAGAAATAATTAGAGTATTAATTGAGTACTTTAATTTCACAGGTGGAGCTCAAGGTCTATCAGGAATTCCAGTAATGCAAAACTTTTTAGTTATATTTTTAATTACAGTTATTTCTGTAGCACTTATGTTTAACACAATGACATCTAAACATGGAAGGGCAGTACTCTCTATTCGCGATGATGAAATTGCATCGGAAAGTTCTGGTATTAATATAACTTATTTTAAAACTTATGCCTTTGCACTTTCTGCTTTCTTTGCAGGAATTGCTGGGGGAATGTATGCACACAACATTGGCGTTATTGGAGCAAAGGTATTTGACTACAACAGAAGTTTCGACATTTTGGTAATGGTTGTACTTGGAGGTATGGGTTCCTTTACTGGAGCAATATTGTCTGCAATTGTTTTAACAATTATTCCAGAATTGTTAAGACAATTTGCAGAATACAGGATGATTTTCTATTCTCTAGCTCTAATTATTGTAATGATATTTAGACCTGAAGGATTAATGGGTAGAAAAGAATTTTCAATTACATCTTTAGTATATAAATTACTAAAGGTGGATAAATACTACGAAAGAGGTGAGGACTCATGAGTTCAGTTTTAACTCTTAATAATGTTGGTATTCAATTTGGAGGGCTTAAAGCCGTAGATGATTTTAATTTAGATATTAAAAAAGGCGAACTATTTGGACTTATCGGACCAAATGGTGCTGGCAAGACAACATGTTTTAACATGATTACTGGAGTCTACAAACCTACTGAAGGAGAAATTAAGTTAAATGGAGAAGTCATAAATGGACTTAATCCCCATAAACTTGTAGAAAAGGGAATCTCAAGAACTTTCCAAAACATAAGGCTATTTGGATATATGTCAGTACTTGACAATGTACGTGTAGCTCAAAACGACGAAATTAAATATTCAATCTTTGACGGAATGTTTAGAACTAAAAAGTTTTGGAAGGAAGAATATGAAGGAATAACAAGAGCAATGGAGCTTTTAAAGATATTTGACTTAGATAAATTTAAAAACTTTTCTGCAAATGCACTTTCCTATGGAGATCAAAGAAAACTTGAAATTGCTCGTGCCATGGCGACTAATCCATCAATACTACTTCTTGATGAGCCAGCAGCTGGTATGAACCCACAAGAAACTGAAGAACTCATGAATACAATTAGACTAATAAGAGACAAGTTTAACATAACAATTTTATTAATCGAACACGATATGAAACTTGTACTTGGTATTTGTGAGAGAATTTTGGTTTTAAATTATGGAAGAATGCTTGCTGAAGGAAATCCTAGGGAAGTAATTGAAAATCCAAAGGTAATTGAAGCTTATCTAGGAGGTCATCATGCTTAAAGTAAAAGATTTAAATATTTATTATGGAAATATTCACGCAATTAAAGGCATTGACTTTGAAGTTAATGAGGGAGAAATAGTTTGTCTTATAGGCGCCAATGGTGCCGGCAAAACTTCAACTCTTCAGAGTATATCTGGACTAATCCCAATTAAAAGCGGAACAGTATTTTTTGAAGGAAAGGAAATTACCAAGACAAAGCCTCATGAAATCACAACTAGTGGAATAGCCCAAGTACCTGAAGGAAGAAGAGTCTTTACAGATTTATCTGTAATTGACAATCTAAAACTTGGATCCTATGCAGTTAAAAATCCAGAAGTCAGCGATGAAGAAATTTTAAAAACAATTTACGAAAGATTTCCAGTTCTTGAAGAAAGAAAGGATCAAAGAGCAGGTACACTATCAGGTGGAGAGCAACAGATGCTTGCAATGGGTCGTGCAATGATGGCAAGACCAAGACTTATACTTCTTGACGAACCTTCAATGGGTCTATCTCCCCTCTTTGTGGATAAAATATTCGATGTAATCAAAACTTTTAAGGAAATAGGTGTGACAGTACTCTTAGTTGAACAAAATGCTAACTTAGCTCTTGGAATTTCAGACAGAGCCTATGTACTTGAAACTGGAAAGATTGTAAAAAGCGGATCGGCAAAAGAACTTGCAAATGACCCTTCAATAAAAGCTGCTTATCTTGGAGCATAAATTTAAAGTTGTTAGAAGAGAAATCTTTTCTAGCAACTTTTTTTATAATTCTATTTAGATATTTTTCAAAATAAAATTGACTTTTATTTATTTTGTATTTATAATCAAGATAAGTATTTAGATAATTATCGAAATAGAAAGTTTGGTGATGCAATGTTTTCAGATACTTTTAAAGCCTTATCTGATCCAGTTAGGATTAAAATCTTAAATATGCTGCGTGAGAAAGGTAGGATGAATGCAGGAGAAATTTCAAATAGTTTTGATTTATCAAAAGCTACAATCTCTCATCATCTTAAGATATTAAAGGAGCAGGACTTAATATATGAAACTAAAGAAAAAAATTATATATATTACGAATTAAACACCACAATCTTCGAAGACATTTTATCTTGGATTGTTAAATTTAAAGGAGGGCAAGATGAAAAATAAATTTAGATTTAGAAAAGAAAGTACAATTTCAATAATTGCATCTATATTAATTTTTATATTTTTTAATTTATTATTTTATAATAAAATGCCTGACTCTCTTCCCACTCATTGGAATTTAAATAGCGAAGTTGATTCCTATGGAACAAGATTTGAGGCAATGATTGGAATTCATCTTTTCTTAATAGCAATGAATATATTTTTATGTTTTATGTTAGATAATGATCCTAAAAATAAAAAACAAAATAATTTTGTAATCACAATTAGTAAATTTTCCATACCTGCAATTATGTTTATAATTTACATAATAACAGTTTTATCTGGATTTGGAAAAGATGTTAAGGCGACAAATATAATTACACCTCTTGTTGGGTTATTACTTATTGCAATTGGTAATTATATGCCCAAGATTAAGAGAAATTACACAGTGGGAATTAAACTTCCATGGACATTAAATAGTGATGAGAATTGGAGAAGAACTCACAGAGTTGGGGGCTACTCTTTTATATTTGCTGGAATCTTATTTCTCATTATCACTGTTTTAAGGTATGAATTCTTAATTCTTATACCATTTATAATTTGTATGATTATTCCAATGATTTATTCTTTTTACTTATATAAAAATGGGATATAAATAGTTTAAAGGAGGCATTATGATAAAAATTGAAAATGTTAGTAAGACCTTTGGTACTAAAAAAGCAGTAAATAATTTAAATCTAAATATCAATAGTGGAGAGATTTTTGGATTTTTAGGACCTAATGGAGCTGGAAAGTCTACTACAATTAAAATGATAGTTGGAATGCTTAAACAAGACACTGGAAAAATTACTATTGATGGAATAGACACCTTGGAAAATCCAATAGAATCTAAAAGAAAATTTGCCTATGTCCCTGATAATCCAGATATATATGACACAATGACTGGCAGAGGATATTTAAACTTCATAGCTGATGTATTTGAAATGGAAGAAAGCCTTAGAGTGAAAAAAATAATGGAATATTCAGATATTTTTGAAATGACAGGAAACTTAGATACTCTAATTTCTTCTTATTCCCATGGTATGAAACAAAAGATTGTGTTAATTGGAGCATTAATCCACGAACCAGAATTACTTATACTTGATGAGCCCATGGTTGGGCTTGATGCTAAATCTTCCTTTAGACTTAAAAATATTATGAGAGAGCGTGCAGATGAGGGAAAGACTGTTTTCTTCTCAACTCATGTTATGGAAGTAGCAGAAAAACTATGCGACAGAATTGCAATAATAAATAAGGGTGAACTTATCGCTCGTGGTACATTAGAAGAAATAAAAGAAAAGGCTCATGAAAGCGGAAGTCTTGAAAAAATATTCTTGGAGTTAACAGAATGAAAGAATTATTAATGCTATTAAAAAAAGATTTTTATTTGAGTTTTAAAGGACCTCTTGAAAAAATTAAAGCAAAAAGCGAAGGACGCTATGCCATTCAAATTATATTAATAGCTTTTTTAATAATATATTTAGGTGGACTTTACCTTTTATTTCTCTTTACATCTATTCTTCCTGGTATAAGACTTGGACTTGGAGATATGATAGTAACAGCTTTTGCAGGTAGTGTTGGAATAGTTGCTGTGCTTTTTACATCTGGTACAATAATTTCTAAATTTTATTACTCAAGTGATGTAAAGCTTCTGTTAAGCCTTCCTATAAAAATAAATAGTATTTTTATTTCAAAAATACTTGTATCCATACTAAGTATTTCAGGAGTAAGTTTATTTGTATTTTTACCAATATGTTATGGAATCATTAAATACTCAGGTATTAAATTTTTTGCTGCCCTTGGCATATTACTTGTTAATTTTGCAAATATAATAATCACTATAACTTTAGTTTCCCTTGCAATAACTTTATTTATGTCAATATTTGCTGGACGTGGCGGACTTAAAAATATTCTCCAAGCAATTGGATTTATATTAATTATTACTATATCCATTGCTCCGCAATTTTTAATTAATAATTCAAATATCACATTTGATAAAACTGCAGAATTTATGAATATATTTTTACCTCATCTATTCTTTTTAAGAAAAATTTATGAGATGAATAATATAATGGGACTTGTATATGGAATAATAATTTTTGCAATATCTATTTTAATTTTTTATCTACTTAGCTTTCCCCTATCTAAAATTATGGTAAAGGGAGTTTTAAAAAATGAAGTTATAAGTAGTAAAAAGCATAAGGGAATTGATAGAGCTAGCTCAGCTAAAATCGCCATTTGCAAGAAAGATTTATTAAATATTATAAAGACACCTGTGTATTTTTTTAATATTGGAATTACTGGAATTATATTTCCCCTAATTCTTTTAATAAATACATTTACTTCAGGAGCTGATTTTGACGAAATAAGAAATTTACTGGATAACTTTTATGCATTGGGATTTTCAAATTCAGATGTCTTCGTAATTGTTTCCTTTATATTTTTCCTATACGCCATTTTTATCCAGCCACTTGCACTTACAACTTTTACAAGGGAAGGAAGACTTATTTATATTATGCAGACACTTCCCATTACCTACACCGACCAAATAGTTGGAAGAGCCCTTAGTTCAATATTTTTTGAAATTCTAAACGCCATTCCAATGATTTTAATCTTGGGCTATTTTGTAAAATTTAACATAATTTATATAATTGCCATGATTTTTGGAACAATACTTGGATCATTTTTCTCAACAAGTTTTGGTCTTAATTTTGGAATAAAAAATGCAAAGCTTGATTGGGACAATCCTCAAGAAGCAACTAAGAGAAACTTCCCTATATTTGTTTTTAGCTTAATTGAAATAGCCATTGTTGGAATTAGTTTTTTAATAATATTTTTATTGCTATTTAAAATAGAACTTGATTATTTATTTGTAAAAATATTTATTATTTTTTATTTCATAATTATGTCAGTAATTGCAATCTACCTTTATAAAAAATCTATAAAAGATTTATCTATAAAAATGCCAAATTTTTAAATTGTAAAAAGCCCGTAGTAATAATATTGCGGGCTTTTTTTTGTACAAAATTTTTTTGAATTAATCACAAAAATAATTAAAAAATATATTCTAAATACTATTCTCTTTTTTGTAAAATTAGTATATTATTACATCAAGATATTATTATTTTTTAGCAGGTTAAAGCTAGAAAAAATAGGAGGTTATTTTATGCTAACAATATTATCTTGGATTATGATCATAGTATTTATGTATGTTATCCTTGGAAAGAAAATGACTCCCTTTGCATCTCTTGTTATAATTCCGCTTATTTTTGCAATAATTGCAAAGTTTACTGGCGTGGCAAGTGATGGTACAATAGGAGAATGGGTTTTAAAAGGTATCGATGGAACTGCCAAAACAGGTATTATGTTATTATTTGCTATACTATTTTTCGCAATTATGCTCGATGCTGGATTATTTGACCCTATTACAGAAAAGATGATTCGCTTTGCAGGCGGCGACCCAATGAAGGTCTTAATTGCAACTGCAGTTTTAGCTGCATCAATTTCCCTAAATGGTGATGGCACTACAACAACATTAATTTGTGTTGCAGCTTTCTTGCCGATTTATCAAAAACTTAATATGAGAATAATGAATCTCGGCGTTCTTATAATAATGCAAAACACAATTATGAATCTTCTTCCATGGGGAGGTCCAACTGCTAGAGCCATGGCAGTAATGGATGTTGGAGCAGAAATACTTGGATACCTTGCCCCAGGTATGGTTCTTTCAGTACTATATGTTATATTTATAGTTGCACCAATAATGGGTAGAAAAGAAAGAGCAAGACTTGGCGTTAAAAAAATGAGTGAAGAAGAAATCCAAGAATTGCTTGAAGTTAAAGACCCTGAAGTACTTGAACTTAGAAGACCACAGAACTGGGTTTTTAATGCAATTTTAACAGTAGGTCTTGTAGCTTGGCTAATAGCTGGATCATTTATTGATTCAATTTCAGTTCCACCACTACTACTATTCTTAGCTGGAACAGTTATTGCTCTTATGGTTAACTACCCAAAACTATCAGATCAAGGTAAAAGAATATCTGACAATGCTGGAGATGCAGTATCAGTAGTCATCCTAGTATTTGGCGCAGGAGTATTTATGGGATTATTCCAAGGATCAGGTATGAGTGATGCAATGGCAAATTCTCTTACAAGTATAATACCTGACAAACTTGGACATTTCTGGGGACTTGTAGTTGCAGGACTATCGGCACCAGGAACATTCTTTATCTCAAACGACGGATTCTATTTTGGTATACTACCACCTCTTGCCGAAATAGGAATAAGCTATGGATTTACAAATATGGAAATTGCCTTGGCATCACTTATGGGACAAGCATTCCACTTACTAAGTCCATTAGTTGCATTTATTTACCTACTTCTAAGACTTCTTGACTTAGACATGGGACAATGGCAAAAAGAATCTGCAAAATGGCTCATAGGAGTATTTATACTATTCATCATAGGAACAGTTATATCTGGTGGACTTAGAATTTATGTATAATTTTATTGGAGGTTAATTTGGAAATATTATTAGAAGGAATTTTAAATTTAGAAATTAAGCATATTATTATGTTTATTATTGGTGGGATTTTAATTTATCTTGCCATTGAAAAAGAATATGAACCAGCTCTACTTCTTCCAATTGGATTTGGTGCTATTATATCTAATATACCATTTTCATCAGCAGTTGGAGAGCATGGATTCTTGACAATTTTATACAATGCTGGTATTGCAACAGAGCTTTTCCCAGTATTAATATTTATTGGTGTTGGAGCAATGATTGACTTTAAACCACTTATTGCATCACCATTTATGCTATTCTTTGGTGCGGCGGCACAATTTGGTATATTTGCAACAATGCTATTTGCAATATCAACAGGAAAATTCACATTACCTGAAGCTGCATCAATTGGTATAATCGGTGCAGCCGATGGACCTACAAGTATATATGTAGCAAAAGAATTTGCTCCAAATTATCTTGGACCTATATCAGTTGCGGCATACTCATATATGTCACTTGTGCCAATAATTCAACCACCAGTTATTAAACTTCTTACAACATCAAAGGAAAGAAAAATTCGCATGAAGTACACAACTGTAAAAGTTCCAAAGAAAGTTGAAATACTTTTCCCAATTGTTATAACAGTTATAGCTGGAGTTATTGCCCCAATGTCTGTAGCATTAATTGGTGCACTAATGTTTGGTAATCTAATTAGAGTTTGTGGAGTTCTTGAAAGACTTTCACAATCTGCACAAAACGAACTTTCTAACTTAGTTACAATTCTACTAGGAATAACTATTGGAGGAACAATGTCAGCAGATGCATTCCTTAATATCAACACACTTATGATACTTGCAATGGGCCTTGTGGCATTTATATTTGACACAGCAGGTGGAGTATTATTTGCAAAAGTTTTAAATCTATTCTTAAAAGACAAAGTAAATCCAATGATAGGTGCAGCTGGTATATCAGCCTTCCCTATGAGTGGTAGAGTTGTTCAAATGATGGCAACAAAAGAAGATCCAACAAACTTCATCCTAATGCAAGCAATGAGTGCCAATGTAGCAGGACAACTTGGATCAGTAGTTGCAGGATCAATGATACTTGCCCTAGTGCCAATGTTTATGTAGGAGTGATAATATGGATATGAATATGTTTATGAATGGTGTAGAAGTTGCAGTATTTGGACTAATAGGAGTATTCTCTGTATTAATCCTATTTTATATTTCAACAAAAGCTATGCTTAAGATTTTTAAAGAAAAATAATAATTATAGGGCTGTATTTATTACAGCTCTATTTTTATGTATAAATTATGTCTTAAAAGCATAAAAAATGATGATTTAAGCCAGTTCATCTTTTTGATAAAATAAAAACCCACTATATAAGTAAACCCTATTGAGCCTTCTGTACTAATTCAATTCGAAAAAGATCGCCCGAAAGCCGCACTATTTTACCTATAGTGAGTTTATATTTTCAACGAGTTAAGAATTAGAGTTTGTAGAAAGTGCAATCAGACGAGGGTTACAGTGGTTTTGTTTACAAAAAAAGAGGCATTTAAGCCTCTTAATTTTTTCTATTAATTTATTGATTAATATTTGTAGAATCCTTCTCCAGTTTTTCTACCAAGTAATCCTGCTCTAACCATTTTCTTAAGTAGTGGATGAGCTCTGTATTTTGGATCTCCAAATTCTGTGTAAAGTACTTCCATTATTGCAAGCACTACATCAAGGCCTACTAAGTCTCCAAGAGCTAGTGGTCCCATTGGATGGTTTGCACCAAGTTTCATTGCTGTATCTATATCTTCTACTGATGCAATTCCTTCTGCATAGATTCCAATTGCTTCGTTAATCATTGGAATAAGAATTCTATTTACAACAAATCCTGGAGCTTCTTCAACTTCTACTGGTGTTTTACCAATTTCTTTTGAAAGTTCAACTATCATATCTTTTACTTTAGGGTCAGTTTTCTTGCCGGAAATAACTTCTACAAGTTTCATTGCTGGAACTGGGTTAAAGAAGTGCATTCCTATTACTTTTTCAGGTCTTTGAGTAGCTGATCCAATATCAGTTATTGAAAGAGATGAAGTGTTTGAAGCAAGAACTGTTTTTTCATTACATTTTTCGCAAAGTTCTGTGAAAATTGCTTTTTTAATCTTTGGATTTTCTGTTGCTGCTTCGATAATAAGGTCGCAATCTTTAACATCTTCAATTTCGCTTGAATATTTAAGATTTTCAAGTGCCTTATCCATTTCTTCTTTTGTCATTCTTTCTTTAGAGACATTTTTTTCATAGCCCTTTACTATTTTTTCTTTTGCTTTTTCTAAAGCTTCTGGTGCAATGTCTCTAACGATTACTTCGTGATGTGGTGCAAGTACTTGAGCAATACCTGCTCCCATTGTACCTGATCCTACTACTGCTATTTTCATTCTACTATCTCCCTTTATTCCCCTTTAAATTCTGACTTTCTCTTATTTAAAAATGCGTCCATGCCTTCTTTTTGGTCATTAGTTGCAAAGCATAGTCCAAAGTGAGTTTTTTCAATTTGCATTGCTGTATCAATATCTGTTTGTGAACCATTTACAATTGCTTGTTTTGCATATTCAACAGCTTTTGGTGCATGTGATGCAATCTTATTTGCCATTTCTAGAGCTTTATCTATTAATTCATCTGGTTCATAAACATGATTTACAAGTCCAATTTCATATGCTTTTTCTGCGCCTATCATTTCAGTTGTATAGATAAGTTCTTTTGCGTATCCTGGTCCTACTACTCTTGAAAGTCTTTGAGTACCACCAAATCCTGGAGTTATTCCAAGGCCAACTTCTGGTTGTCCAAATTTTGCCTTAGTTGAAGCAAGTCTAATATCACATGCTATTGATATTTCACATCCTCCACCAAGTGCAAATCCATTTACTGCAGCTATTACTGGCACTCTGCATTTTTCAATTTCCATAAATGTATCCATTCCAAGTTTTGCAAAGTCATATGCTTCGCTAGCTGTAAAGTTTGCCATTTCAGCAATATCTGCTCCAGCTACAAAGGATTTACCTGCTCCTGTAATGACGATACATCTGTCTTCATCTTTTACATTTAAAAAGAAATCATGAAGTTCTTGTAACATAGCAGAGTTAAGAGCATTTAAGCTCTTTTCTCTACTAAGTGTTAATAATACTACTCCATTTTCTTTTTCTTCAACTATTAGATATTTGTAATCCATGGTGAATTAGTCCCTTCCAACAATAAGTGCTGTACCCATTCCTCCACCTATACATAGAGTTGCTAGCCCTTTTTTAGCATCTTGCTTTTGCATTTCATATAGAAGTGTTGTTAAGATTCTAGCACCACTTGCTCCGATAGGGTGACCAATTGCTATTGCTCCACCATTTACGTTTACTTTACTTACATCGAATCCCATTTCGTTATTTACTGCACATGCTTGAGCTGCGAAAGCTTCGTTAGCTTCGATAAGATCAAGGTCATCTGCTTTTAGTCCTGCAATTTCAAGAGCTTTTGTAGAAGATGGAATAGGTCCTGTTCCCATAATCTTAGGATCTACACCTGCTGTTGCATATGAAATAATATATGCTAGAGGAGTTACTCCAAGTTCTTTTGCTTTTGATTCAGTCATGATAACAAGCATTGCTGCACCATCATTGATACCTGATGCATTACCTGCTGTTACTGTACCGCCATCTTTTTTGAATGCTGGTTTTAATTTTGCAAGGCTTTCCATTGTTACGCCTTCTCTAATGTGTTCGTCAGTATCAACAACTGTTACATTGCCTTTTCTATCTTTAACTTCTACAGGAACAATTTCGTCTTTGAATTTTCCTTCTTTTCTTGCTTTTTCTGCATTGTTTTGAGATCTTACTGCAAGTTCATCTTGCATTTCTCTTGTAATTCCATATTTTTCAGCTACGTTTTCAGCTGTAATACCCATGTGGTAGTCGTTAAATGCGTCCCAAAGACCGTCTTTAATCATTGTATCAACAACTTTTTTGTCTCCCATTCTTGCTCCCCATCTTTCATTTGTTAGAGCATATGGAGCCATTGACATGTTTTCAGTTCCACCAGCTAGTACTATTTCAGCATCTCCAGCTTTAATTACTTGAGCTGCTAAACTTACTGCACGAAGTCCTGAACCACATACAGCGTTAATTGTAACTGCAGGAGTTTTAATATCAATACCAGCTCCAAGTACAACTTGTCTTGCAACGTTTTGTCCTTGAGCAGCTTGTAGTACATTACCTATATAGGCTTCATCTACCATATCAGGTTTTACATTAGCTCTTTTTAGTGCTTCTTTAACTGCTGTTACACCTAGATCTATTGCTGATGTAGATTTAAATTGTCCACCAAAACTACCTACAGCTGTTCTAGCAGCTGATGCTATTACTATTCTTTCTTCCATTATTTCCTCCTTGTAATTACATGGCAAATGCCAATTTGAAGAACAACTTCTCCCTTTTGAAGTTGTTTTTACTTCACAACTTTATCCTTAATTACTTATAAAAGTAATAAAGTGCAATTTATTATTAAGGATTAAATTTTAAATCCAAAGAAATAAATTGTCATTTTTTATTTCTCCAATTTTAATCCCAACTAATAATAAGCCTCATATTATTTAGTTACCCCAAAACTAATCAATATAAATATATTATTAAATATTTAACTATATTTTTCAATGATATCTACAATTTTTTTAGCTGCATGTCCATCTCCATATGGATTTACTGCTTTAGCCATCTCATCATATAAGTTTTTATCATCTAGTAGAGCGATTATATTAGTGTAGACATCTTCATATTTTGTGCCTATTAACTTTGCTGTCTTTGCCTCTATTCCTTCCATTCTTTCTGTTTCATTTCTTACTACTAATACAGGCTTACCAAGTGATGGTGCTTCTTCTTGCACTCCACCAGAGTCTGTTACTACGAATTTAACTTTACTCATTAAATTTGAAAATGGCAAATAGGATAGAGGTTCAATTAAATGTACTCTTTCTAAATCGGAAAAATATTTATTTGCGACTTCTCTAACAATTGGGTTTAGATGCACAGGAAATATAACTTCTACATTTTCCCTTTCTTCTACAACCTTTCTCACAGCTGAAAAAATATTTTCCATAGGTTCTCCCCAATTTTCTCTCCTGTGAGATGTTAAAAGAATCACTTCTCTATTATAATCTATATTGTCTAAAATTTCATCGCCAAATGTATAATCTTCTTTAACTGAGTACTTAAGTGCATCAATGACAGTATTTCCAGTTATATAAATATATTTGTCATCATATCCTTCTTTAAGTAAGTTTTGTCTATTTGCTTCAGTTGGTGCAAAATGCAGGTTTGTAATTATTCCTGTAAGTTTTCTATTTGCTTCTTCTGGATATGGTGAGTATATATTTCCAGATCTAAGTCCAGCTTCTACATGGCCTATTTTAATTTTTTTATAAAAAGCTGCAAGTGCTGCTGCAAATACAGTTGTTGTATCTCCTTGTACTAGTAAAATATCTGGTTTTAACTCATCAAGTACTTTTTCAAGTCCTGTAAGTGTCTTTGTTGTAACTTCTGTAAGAGACTGTCCCTTTTTAAAGATATTTAAATCATAGTCAGGTTTTATATCAAATATCTCTAGCACTTGATCAAGCATTTCTCTGTGCTGTCCAGTAACACAAGTATAACTCTTAATATTATCTCTTTTCTGAATCTCCTTTATTATTGGAGCCATTTTTATTCCTTCTGGCCTTGTACCAAATACAAATAATACCTTCAATCTAGTCCTCCTTATTTTTAAGCATGCCTGCTGCCACTCCAGTAAATAGTATGACTAATAAGACTGCTATAGAAATTATTAGCCCCACTGATGAGTGGAATTTTGATATCACATTTGCAAGTATTCCAAATAATATTGATATTGAGTACAATATCACTACAGTCTGTCTTTGATTTAGTCCCATGTTTAACAACCTGTGATGTAAGTGCCCCTTATCCGCTTCTACCATACTTCTGCCTGATAATTTTCTTCTAAGCATTGCAAAGGCAGTGTCAAATACAGGTACCCCAAGTATTAAAACTGGTACAAAAATCATAAGTATGGCCGCTTGCTTTAGAAAACCCGCAATACTTATATAGGAAAGCATAAACCCTAAGTAAAGTGCCCCAGTGTCACCCATAAATATTTTTGCAGGATTAAAGTTATATGGTAAAAATCCAAGGCAAGCACCTGCCACAATTACACAGACAAGGCTTACGCCTACATGACCCATTTCATAAGTTATAAATGCCATTGAAATTGCACAAATCATAGATACTCCAGATGCAAGTCCGTCAAGTCCATCTATTAAATTTATCGTATTTGTAATTCCACAAACCCAAAAAATTGTCACAGGAATTGATAATAAATTTAATATTAAAAGTGCATCTTGAAAGTCAAAGGGATTTGTAAAGAATTCAATTTTTATTCCTGCAGCTATTAAAATTACTGCCGATACTATTTGAAATCCAAATTTTAATTTAGGGCTAAGTCCATATTTATCATCTATAAGTCCTGATATTGCAATTATAGTAGAGCTTATAAGAAGTGCTATAAGCTCCTTTGACATTGGTAGATAAAATAAGATCAAAAGACTTACTACAATATAAATTGCAATTCCGCCACCAACAGGTATTGGTTTTTTGTGGACTCTCCTGTTGTCCTTTGGAATATCCAAATATCCAAACCTATGCGCCAGCTTTATAGTTATTGGCATTAATAAAAATGTAAATACAAAAGCTAGTGCAAAAGGTATTAAAAATCTTTGCATACTAACCTCTTACTTTGTACCGAACAATCTATCTCCAGCATCTCCAAGTCCTGGAACTATATATCCATGTTCGTTTAACTTCTCATCAATTGCAGCAACATATATTTCTACATCTGGATGAGCTTCTTCTACTGCTTTTATTCCTTCTGGTGCTGCTAGTAAATTAATAGCCTTTATATTTTTTGCACCATTTCTTTTTAATTCGTCAATTGCTTCTATTAGTGATCCACCAGTTGCAAGCATTGGATCCACAATTATCATAAGTCTTTGAGAAACATCGCTTGGGAATTTAGAATAATAAGTTACTGGCTTTAAAGTTTCTGGATCTCTATACATTCCAACATGACCCACTCTTGCTGCAGGAATTATTGATAGAAGTCCTTCAACCATTCCAAGTCCTGCTCTAAGTATTGGCACAATTCCAATTTTCTTTCCTGAAATTACTTTTCCTGTTGTCTTTGCAATTGGAGTTTCAATTTCTATTTCTTCCATTTCTAAATCCCTTGTAACTTCATAGCCCATTAGAGTTGCTATTTCATTTACAAGTTGTCTAAATTCCATAGAAGATGTGTCTTTCTTTCTTATTATTGTCATTTTATGTTCAATTAATGGATGTGAAATTACTTTAGCCATATTATTCCTCCTCGATTTTTTCTACTCTATTTATATGTCTTCCGCCTTCAAATTCTTCTGATAAAAATGCGTCTACTATTTCTTTTGCCATATCAAGTCCTATAAGTCTTGCTCCCATGGCAAGAACATTTGCGTTGTTATGTCTTCTAGAAAGCTTTGCAGAATATGGTTCACTACAAAGTGCAGCTCGTATACCCTTTACTTTATTTGCAGCTATGGATATCCCTATTCCTGAACCACAAATAACAATTCCAAAGTCTAACTTATCATCTATTACCTTGTGGCCAACAGCATGTCCATAGTCTGGATAATCAACTCTATTATCATTAGAAGGGCCCAAGTCTATTACTTCGATTTCTTTTTCTTCAAGATATTTTTTTATATCTTCTTTTAAATAATATCCTGCATGGTCTGATCCTATTGCTATTTTCACTTTACACCTCAAATTCTCATAACTACTTTTCCGCCGCAGGCCTTTAGGAGCCTATTCATTATACTTAAGCCCATTCCTCTAAATTCATAGCCTTCCGCAAAAATTATATCCACTTCTTCTTCATCACATTTTCTTAAAGCAGAGAATAAATTAGTTGCAACTTCTTCTAAATGTTCTCTAGAACCTAGATTAATTAATAAATCTACTCCCTCGTTTTTATACTCATCATAACTTTCTGATGATGCAAGTACTGCAATTTTTTTGCCCTTGTTTTCTTTTATATTTTTCTTTATTTCTATAATTATTTTATCAAGTCCGCCGCCAAAACATATTGCTGGTGCCTTAGGTGCATAGTGTTTATATTTTTGACCAGGTGATTTTGGTATTTCACCGCTTTTTGCATCTATTGTTGCACTGTCAATATTTATATTTTTATCAATTTTCCTTAAATCTTCAAGGGTAATCTTTCCTGGCCTTAAAATCATTGGTGGATCAACTGTCACATCTAAAACTGTTGACTCTATTCCAACTACAGAATGACCTCCATCGACAATTATATCAACTCTGCCCTTTAAGTCCTTTACTACATGCTTTGTCTCTGTAGGAGATGGCCTTCCAGATAAATTAGCAGATGGTGCTGCTATTGGAAGATAAACTTCCTTTAATATTTCATGAGCTATCTCATTTGAAGGCATTCTAATGGCAACGGTATCAAGTCCCCCAGTAGCTTCATTTGGAACAAGTTTAGATCTTTTAAATATTATAGTAAGAGGTCCTGGCCAAAATCTATCCATGCATTTTTTTGCTACTTCTGGTATTTCTTCCACTAATTCTTTTAATTGCTTAATTTCAGCTATATGTAGAATAAGTGGATTGTCGCTTGGCCTTCCCTTTGCTTCATATATTTTCTTGCAAGCATTTTTGTCTAGTCCATTTCCACCTAAACCATAAACAGTTTCTGTAGGAAATACTACAAGGCCTCCATCTTTTAAAGTATCTGCTATTCTTTCTAATTTTATTTTATTTTCTTTTTGATTTTCTCCAAATTTAATTATATCAGTCTTCAAAAAAACACCTCTATTCATATTATTATATCAAGAATAAAGGTGCTTTTTAATAGTTATTGTAAATTATTTTCATTGTGAGGGATAATTATTCCCCTTTTTACATTTTCGTTAAATTCTTCTCTGATTTTTTCATAAATTTCATGATTATTTAGTATTTCCAGTGCAACATCTACAATTGATGCAATTACAAGTTCCATTTTTTTCTTTGCATAATCTGTAAGTGTTTCTTCTGCAAATTCTCTAGTGTGTAGATTAATGTCTTTGTCAGTTATTTTAAAATACCCATGAATTGTTGGAACATTGTGTGAAATATTTCCAGCATCTGTTGAACCAGTTGTAAATTTCAAATCATTTATTTCTTCGTCAATGTATTTTTCCATTGACCTTTTTAAGACTTCGTTAAATGCTTCATTTCTAACTAAATTGTCATTTCCCTTTTCATATTCAGAAATTTTAACCTTACATCCAGTTGCGAGTGCTGAAGCCTTTGCAATATTATCCATTTTTTCTAATAATTCAATTAAATATTTTTTTGAATTTGCTCTTGCATAAAACCTTGAGTCAGTATAATCAGGAATAATATTTGCAGCCTTGCCGCCATCTTTAATTATTCCGTGAATTCTAGATCCATCCTTAGTTTGTTGTCTTAGTGCATTAATTGATGTAAATAATATTATTGCACTATCAAGTGCATTAACTCCATCATAAGGCGCATCTGAAGCATGTGCAGTTTTTCCAAAAAATTCATATCTTCTCGTTTGAAGAGCAAGTGAATTAGGTGTAAGAGCATTTTCTACTCCAGGATGCATTTCAATACATAGGTCTATATCATTAAGTTTATCTGAGTTAGCAAGAACAACTTTAGTTCCACCTATTTCTTCAGCAGCAGTTCCAAGTACTACTACTCTTCCACCAATTTCATCTATTAATTTTGATAGAACTATTCCAGCTCCAGTTGCAGCTACTCCAAGTATATTGTGACCACAACCATGACCAATTCCTGGAAGAGCATCATACTCACACATATATGCAATGGTAAGTCCCTCTTTTTTAGAATCATAAACTGCTTTAAAATCAGTGTCTTCAAATAATGGATTTTCAATTTCAAATCCATGCTCTCTTAGTATTTCCATATGTGCCTTAGAAGAATTTACTTCTTCATATCCTAGCTCTGGATTGTCATAAATATATTTTGATAATTTATTTAGTTCGTCCTTTATTTTACTTACTTCATTTAAAATCTTATCTGACATTTCTACTCCTACTTATTAATCCTATAATATTCATAGCTTCTGTAATCATCATAAATTTCACTTATATTTTCAGGTGCTTTACTTCTCAAATAAGCATTTTCTCCGTCATAAAAATAATTTCTAGAGATTATTGGAAGTTTCTTTCTAAGTTCTGAATTGTACATAAAGAAATTATCTATTTTATTATAGTCTAACATATCTAGAAATAGTGATGAAAGATAATTTGCAGAAATAACTCCTCCTTTTTTAACTTCTACATTGTTAGAGTTTAAAAAAGCTCTACCCTTTTCATTAGCACATATAATAAATGGTGTTGAATAATATTCAATTTCTTTTTCTAAAGTTTCATTTGATAAGCTCATTCCAATTTCATCAAAACCACTTGGATTAGTTCCTAGATATGGCAAGTGATCTCCATAAAATACCATAATAGTTGGTTCATCTATAGAATTTATCATTTCATAAATTTCGCCAAGCTTTTTATCCATATCTTTTATTCCAAGAAAATATGAGCCAAGACAATTTTTTGCAGCTTCAGAAATTTCTACACTTGTATTAAAATCTATTACCTCGCCATATTTTGTCTCATCGTAAGGTCCGTGATTTTGTATATCTACTGCATAGCTAAATACAGGATTATCACTTTTTATTTTTTCTAAAAATCTATTTCTATAAATTTCACTAAATTGTTTCTCAGAAACATATCCACCCTTTATATCAGGATTTTCTATTTCTTCAAGAAAATGAGTTTCGTCAAAACCAATCTTTGGATAGACATCACTTCTTCCATAAAACCAAGCATAACCTGGATGAAAAGCTGAAGTATCGTAACCAATTTTCTTTAAAATATTAGGCAGTGCCTCTGTCTCTCTGTGAATTGCACCAAAGGATACACTCCCATCAGGAGCACAGTCAATAGTCAAAGTACCAGTCAATACATCAAATTCTGTATCACCTGTTCCACCACCAAAGGATGGAGTTACAATTCTTCCATTAAATACAGATTCATTTTTTATCTTTCTATAATTTTTTAAAGGATCATTTTTTTCAGTGAAGGAAAAAACATCATTATCAGATAAATCTGTGAAGGCCTCTCCCATAATCCAAACAATATTTGGCCTTTCATTGTATTTAATTACAGAAATATTTTCGCTTAAATCTCTATTTTCAATATTGTATAGTTTTTTCTCATCATAATTTTTAGGCTTACTTACAAAAGATTTTTTTATATTGTAAATAAAAGAATAATTAAATCCCTTTGAATCAAAGTGATCAATTTGATTGTATACATTTCCAGAACTTTCTAAATTATTATATATATCATCCTTTGCAAATACACTTGGATATAAAATTCCAGAAATAATTATGACAAAAGCTCCCAAAATAATTCTTTGCTTTCTAAAGATCCTATCATTATTTACTTTAAATAATAAAAATATTATTAAAAAAATAATTGCAATTATTGCAAAAATAGCCTTTATATCTGGCAAATAAGAATTTTTTACCATAGTTGCAGCTTCTGAAACCATTTTTAAATCTGATATTCTAATTGGAGCACTTCTATACATTATTTTTGTCCTATTGATTACATATAAAACTAAATAAAAAATAGAATTAATAATAATAGCTATTCTAAACTTTCCAAAAATTGCTTGAAGAAATAAGCCAGTAAGTAAAATTGGAATAATATTTAATATTATTTTTATAGGACTTTTTAGTACTAATAATCCCAACCTATTACTTTCTGTTGGAATTATTACCATTGCTAAGAGTATTATTCCCGCAAAAATTAAATGAAATAATAAGTCTTTAAAACTAAAATTTCTTTTGTTGCTGTTTTTATTAAAAATTTTCATTAACATCACCTTCTAATTTTCTCTATTATAATATAATGTTAATTTTTTGTAAAAAATAGGTAAATTTTAAATTTTAGAAATTTTTTTGATATTCATTTGAACAAATAAGTATTTAAATAAGAATTTTTTAAAATAAAAAAAGACTGCATGGCAACAGTCTTTTTTTGCTCTTTTCAGAGTGAAGATTGGTATATTTTATTATTAATCTTAGGAGTTATTGGGAAGTCCCAAAATCTAATCATATTTAGTTAATGACATTTATTATCATTAACTATGTTTAGTATAATCTTTTAAATAATATTTGTCAAGCCTTTTTTGATATTTTTTATCATTTATTTTTATTTTTTAAATACCTTGAATTTACAATGGTTTAAAAGAGGACTATAATATATTTATTAAAATTATGTAATTTTATTTTAAATAAAAAAAATGCACCCAAGGAGGTGGGTGCAAGGGGATTTATAATTGCAATTTATTATATTTTAAAAAGTTGGCAAGCATTGCTTGAGGGATTCCGTAATAAATTAACAATTATCTTGTGATATAGTATATAATAAATTTCAAACAAAATAAATTTACATTTTTTTGATTCTGCAACAAATTATTTTTGATAGGTGATTTTATGAATTTTGAAACAATATATTATTTTACAGAGCTTGCTAAAAACTTAAATATGAATGAAACTAGTGAAAGATTATATATTTCACAACAAACTTTATCTAATCATATAAAGAGAATCGAAGAATATTATGATACTAAATTTTTCTTTAGAAAGCCAAAGCTAATGCTTACTCCAGTTGGCGAGGAATATTTAAAATATGCAGAAAAACTTTTAGCAGAAGAAACTGATATTAAAAATAAAATCATTGATCTTGATAAGGGTACTACTGGAACTCTTTCTGTTGGAGCGTCTTCTCCTAGAGCTGATATTTTCATTCCTTCAATTATTGAAAAATTCACAAAAAAATATCCAAAAGTTAACTTAGTCCTTCACGAAAAACAATCTCATGAATTAGAAGAAATGTGTGAAGAAAATAAATTAGATATTGCAATTTCTATTGGCGAAGATTATGAGAACCATAATTTAAGTTCAAGGCTTTTACTAGATGAAAAAATTTATCTATGCGTCAGTGACAATCTTTTAAAAAAATATATATGTGATTTAGAGGATTTTAAAAAGAGAAATTATGAATCCGTAAATTTAAAGGATTTTAAAGATATTCCATTTTTACTTTATACTCAGGACAATAGAATAAGATCTTTAATAAACAACTGCTTTTATGAAGCTGGAGTTAGACCCTTTGACTATATAGAAACTGCCTACTCTAGAATGGGGCTTGCAATTTGTAACAAGGCAATTGCAGCTGTTTTTATCTCTCAAATGAATATAAATAGGTGGAAAGATGAACTTAACGATGATATCAACATCTTCCCTCTCTATTCAAAGGGAGAAGAGGTAACACTTGGCATTTATGCTATAAAAAATAAAAATAGATATATTACAAAATATTCTAAGGATTTTGTAACTCTTCTTGAAGAATATTTTGAGTCTATTCAATACGAAAAACTAAAGAGAATGGCAAAAAGTTAAGATAAATATTTATTAAAAAAATAAATCACTTTTTAAGATATTTAGACTAATGATAAATCAAAAAACTCTATTTTTTAAATATTTTTAATCTATGTAAAAAAGGTGGACCAATTATTAATCAGTCCACTCTTTTTTATATTTTATTTAGTTTCCAAATTGCTCTTTAAATCTTTCTAACAAGTCTTGTTCTTGAGATTTTCTTCTTTGTAGCTCTTCTTGTCTTCTGGCCTCTTGCTTTTTAATATCCTTTTGCGCATCAGAGTCATTTTCTATTGAATAGTCAGTAAATGTTATTTGAGTTGTATTTTCTTTTCCATTTCTAATATAAGTTACTTCAGCACTATCTCCAGTTTGATATTTATATAAAATTGATTTAAGTGAGTTATTGTCTTTTACTTCATCTTTTCCAATTTTTGTAACAATATCACCTGCTTCAAGTCCTGCTTGTGCAGCTGGTGAATTATCGTATACCTTATATACAAATATTCCATCTTCAGCTGGTTTTTCTTGACCAAATATTTGAGCAGCTGTATTTGCATCCATTGTAAGCATACCTATTGAAGTTTCCTTGTAAGTTCCTGTTTCAATAACTTGCTTAATAATTGGCTTTATAAAATTAATTGGAATAGAAAATCCAAGTCCTTCTGCTGATTGAACTTTAACTGTGTTTATTCCTATTACTTCGCCATTTGCATTTAGAAGTGGTCCACCAGAGTTTCCTCCATTGATTGATGCATCTGTTTGAATAAGTCCTGTCATATATCCACCACCACTTACTGCACCAACATATCTGTCAAGTCCTGAGATAATACCTTGGGTTACAGTTTGTGAAAATTGAAGTGAAAGTGGATTTCCTATTGCTATTGCAGGATCTCCTATATTTATTGCATCTGAATCTCCAAGTTCTGCTGCCACAAGCTTCTCGTCTGTGTCAATTTTAACTATTGCAAGGTCAATCATTTCATCTGCCCAAATAGTTTTTCCTTCAATGTCCTTTTCATTGTTAAGTCTAACAGTTACATTTTCTACAACTTGATCATTAAGTTTAACAACATGGGCATTTGTAAGTATATATCCCTTTGAATCTACAATTACACCTGATCCAACACCTTGAACTTCAACTGATCCAAAGAAAGATTGTTGAACTCCCTTAGTTGTAATTCCAACTACAGAAGGCATGGACTTTTGAGCCACTGCGGAAGCTACCGTTGCATTGTCCTTTGCAGAAATTGTAATATTGTTATTAGATGCTTCACTTCCACTTGAATTATTGCCCATTCTATAGCTTGTTATCATTGATCCAATTATTCCACCAATTAGTGAAAACACCATTGCCATAACTACAATAAGTGCAGTGCTTGTTTTCTTCTTTTTCACAGGTTTATAATTTGTTTCGTAATTTTCATAATTATTATCTTTATAATCCATATATCCTCCCACCTTTTTCTAATCTCTTTCATTTATCTACATTCTATTTCTATAATGTGAAATATAGATGACTTTATTATCAAATATTTTTGAAAATAATATGTAGCCCTTATCATTTATTTACCACAAAAAACACCTTTAAAACAAAAGTCCAAAGGCGTTGTTTTTAAATTATTTAATTTTACTCATTTGAAAGCTTTTCTATTACTCCCAAAAGTACATTTGCTCCATTTATTAAATCTTCATCCTCTGTATATTCCTTGGGATTGTGACTTATTCCATCAATTGAAGGGACAAAAATCATTGCAACTTTTGAAATTCGTGCCATCATTTGTGCATCATGACCTGCGCCAGATGTCATTTTTTTTACTTCAAGCCCTCTATTTTTCGCTTCGTCTTCAATTAACTTAACAATATGTGAATCAAATTTTACTGGGTCAAATCTCACAAGTCTTTCCTTTTTGTAAGAAACTTCTTCTCTTTTGCAAATTTCTTTTAAAAATGCATCAAGCTTTTCTTCAAGGTGAGTTAATCTATCATTATTTGGATTTCTTAAATCTACAGTAAATTCACATGAACTTGGTATTACATTAATTGCATTTGGAAGAAATTTAATCATGCCTATTGTTCCAACTGAATTTGGAATTTCACTGCACATATCGTGCACGAATTTATTTATTTCTGCTGAAACATATCCAGCATCATGTCTTAAATACATTGGCGTTGTTCCAGCGTGATTAGAAACCCCACTTATAGTTATTTTTTGCCAAGATATTCCCTGAAGATTTTCTACAGCTCCTATTGATATCCCCTCTTTATGAAGTATTGGTCCCTGCTCAACATGAAGCTCTACATAGGAATATGGTTTTAAAAATCCAGGTTCTCTAGCACCTGCATAGCCAATTCTCTTAAGTTCCTCTCCAAGTACTGTGCCATCTGTTCCCAAAGTTTTAAGCGCTTCACCTACACCCATGCCGCCCGCATAGACAAGTGAACCCATCATGTCTGGTTGATATCTTATTCCTTCTTCATTAGTATAAAAACTTGCAACTACTGGTCTTTTAGTCTTTACATTATTTTCCTTTAATGTTTCTACGACTTCAAGCCCCGACAGAACTCCATAACATCCATCGTATATTCCTGCATCAATTACAGAATCCACATGAGATCCTATAAATACTGGCTCTTCATTTTTATTTTCTTCATTTTCCCAGATTCCAAAGACATTTCCAATTTTATCTATTTCAACTCTAAGTCCCAAGTTTTCCATCCACGATTTTACTAAATCACGGCCAAGCTTGTCTTCGTCTGTAATGGCAACTCTCATCACTCTATTTTTATCGTCGCGGCCTGTATCCCCTAGAGTTTTTATTCTATTTATTAGTCTTTTTTCATTTATTTTAAGCATAACTTCTCCTTATAAACTTGGATACTTACCTTCCCAAACTATATCTCTATACCCCTTTTTATCTGTATCTCCTTCTGTGGAGAAACAAAGGACAATGGAATCTTCATTAATTTTTAAAATATCTTTATATTTTTCTAGGCTTTTATCTGTCATTAATTTAAACACAACTCGCGTTGTAACAGCTCCCGACTCTCCAGAGATAACTCTTCTGTCATCACCTAGTGGATTTCCAAGAACTCTCATTCCAAGAGCAGTGTATGTGTCATCAACTGATAGGAAATAATTTGCAAAATTTTCTAATATTGGCCAACCAATAGTCACTGGCTCGCCACAGTTTAGCCCCGCCATTATTGAGTCTAGATGACCCTCAACTTTGTGAAGTTCTCCGTCATTAATCTTTGCAGTTTTATAAATAGGATTTGCCTTATTAGGTTCAACTATTGTTATTATAGGTGGATTTTCCTTTAAGACATTTCTGTAAAATGCAGTCACTGACGCAGGAAGAGATCCCACTCCAGCTTGTATGAAAATATGCGTTGGAAGCATTTCTTTTTCCTTTAATTCTTCATATGCTTCAAGAGCCATTGTCATATAACCCTTTATAATATCTCTTGGAACTTTTTCATACCCTTCCCAAGAAGTATCTTGGATAAGTGCACCATTGTTTTTTCTCGCATATTTTGCAGCAAGTCTAACACAATCGTCATAATTTTCTTCCATAATATTTGCATCAGAGTTTTCTTTTCTAATATTTTCAAGTCTTTCAATAGCTGTTCCCTTTGGCATAAAGACCTTTGATTTTTGATTTAGTTTATTTGCAGTCCATGCAACTGCCCTACCGTGATTGCCATCAGTTGCAGTTGTAAAAGTTATATCTCCAAGTTTTTCTCTTATTTCAGGAGATGTTATCTTCTCATAAGACAAATCAGAAATATCAATATTTAATTTATCTGCAATATAGTTTGCAATTGCAAAGCTTGCACCCAAAACTTTAAAGGCGTTAAGTCCAAATCTATATGACTCGTCTTTTACAAAAAGTCCCTTTAATCCAATTTTTTCTGATAAACTCTTTAAATCTGCTAGTGGCGTCTTTTCATACATGTCAAAGGATTTGTGAAACTTCATAGCTTCTCTTGCAGTTTCAAGACCTAAATCAGAAATATCTGCACTTTCATATTTTTTATTTACCTTCGTCAAATTAAACTTTTCCATAAATCCTCCTATACTAAATAATTTTTTATAATTTGAGCAAAATATTTCGCTCCCTTAATTAAATTTCTATCATTGTAATTGTACTTTGGACTGTGAAGGCTGTAGACTTCTTTTCCTTCAATTTTTCCACCTAAAAATGCAAAGCATCCAGGCACAATATTAGAAAAATATCCAAAATCTTCAGAAACCATTTCTGGAGTTGTGTCTTCAACTACATTTTCATCTCCCAAAACTTCCTTTGCGGCAATAGTTGCCATTTCAAGAGGCTTTTTAGAATTAATTGTTGGAACAAATTCATGAGTATATTTAACATCACATTCTGCTCCATAGGCCTTTGCCGTAGAAATTGAAATTTCTCTCATTCTATTTTCTATTAATTTAGAAGTTTCCTTTGTAAAGGATCTAGTATCGCCCTTTAGAATTACATTACTTGGAATTGCATTTCTTATACCATCAGTTAAAATTTCAGTAATGGAAACAACTGCAGTGTCTGTTGGATAGGAATTTCTAGATACAATAGTTTGAAGTCCTAAAATTATATTTGCAGCAATTACAACTGGATCGACAACATATTGAGGAGATGAAGCGTGACCTCCCTTGCCCCTTATGTGAATTTCAAAATTATCTTCACTTGCCATAATGCCGCCTTCTCTTAAAAAGATTTTACCTTCATCTCTTGCGGGCATATTGTGAAGCCCGAAAATGTAATCAACTGGAAATTTATCAAATAATCCATCATCTATCATTGCAAGTGCACCCTTTCCATGCTCTTCATTAGGTTGAAAAATAAATCTAACAGTACCATTAAATTCACTATCACTAATAATTTCTGCTGCACCAAGAGCAGTAGTCATGTGACCGTCGTGACCACAAGCGTGCATTCTTCCTTCATTTTTAGATTTATATTTTAATTCATTTTCTTCATTAATTGTAAGAGCATCCATGTCAGCACGAATTCCTATTTTTTTGTTAGAATATCCCCTTGTCATTGAGCATACAAGACCAACTTTACCTATCCCTCGCACAACTTCGTATCCAAGCTCTTCCATTTTATTTGCAATATAGGCAGATGTGTTTTCTAAGTCAAAACCAATTTCTGGATATTCGTGCAAGTAATGCCTTATTTCTATAAGCTCTCTTTCTAAATTTTTGTAATCCATAATGCCTCCACAATTTATAAAATATTTATTTATTATTTAACTTTATTTTATTCTATCATCTCATGAATAAGTAATATATAATTAAAGTGATTTGAAAATATAATTATATTGAGGTTTAATTTATGAAGGAAAAACAATTAGTTCTAGAAAATAATAATGAAGAGCTTGCAATTCAAGTAAAAGACAATTTAAGCATTGGAGTTATGAAATCTACTTTTTATAAAGATATTTATAATATTGTTAATTATCATTGGCATAAGGAATTTCAATTTACTTTAATAACTAAAGGTGAATTCATATTTGAAGTATACGACAAAAAATATAAATTAAAAGAAGGACAAGGTCTTTTTATTAATAGCAAGCAAATCCACAAAGCTTATGCAACTCATGAAGGATCATCCTATGTATTTATTTACTTTCATCCAAATATTTTATACTCAAACACTGATTCATATATTTATAAAAATTTTGTGTACCCAATATTAAATAATTCCATTCCTTCATATCTAATCGAAGAAAATAGTGAAATACTTGGTTTAATAGAAAAAGCCTACAATATTTACAAAAATCAAGAGGATTATTTTGAATTAGATTTAATTTCGATTATTTTTAAAATATGGAAATATCACCTAGAGATTTTAAATAATAAGGACTTTAAATCACTTATCCCAGACAATGTAACAGGTGATAGGCTTAGAGAAATTATTCATTATATTGAGAAAAATTATAAGGAAAATATAACATTAGAAGATATATCAAATCATATTAATTTATCTCCTGCCGAGTGCTCAAGATTTTTTAAGAGAACACTAAACAGAAAATTATTTGACTATATTTTAGAATTAAGAATTAATAAAAGCATTGATTTAATAATAAATACTTCTATGCCAATAACAGAAATTGCATTTGAATGCGGCTTTAATTCTCAAAGTTATTTTATTAGTAAATTTAAGAAGTTAAAATCAATCACACCTCTTCAAATGAGAAAAAATTACAAAAAGTCAAAGGAAATTTTCATAAATTCATATTGCAGTGAAATAAAAAATCCTAGTAAATAAAATTTTACTAGGATTTAATAAATTATTCTATTTTATTTAAAATACAGATACATAAGCGTCTTTTTTATCTAAAATAAGCATATGTCCAGGTGCGTGAGTTATCATAATTTCAGGTTTAGAAGCCATTGCCACTGCTTGAGGTGTTACTCCACAAGCCCAGAACACTGGAACTTCTCCTTCTTTTATTTCACTTCTTTCGCCAAAATCTGGTTCATCTACATTTTTAATTCCAATAACTGATGGATCTCCAATGTGAATTGGCGCTCCATGTGTGTCAGGGAATCTAGCTGTAACTGTTGTCGCTTTTACCACGTCTTTGTAAGGAATAGGTCTCATTGATACAACAGTATTTCCGTGAAACATACCAGCAGGTTCTGTTTCTATATTTGTAATATACATTGGCACATTGTGATTATCTTCAATATGTCTTACTGGAACATCTGCTTCAAGCATTGCCTTTTCAAAAGAGAATGAACATCCAATTACAAATGTTACGAAATCGTCTTGCCATACATCTTTAAGGTCTTTGACTTCTTCTACATATTCACCATTCTTATAAATTCTATATCTTGGAATATCAGTCCTAATATCTGCTCCATCTGCCATAATTCTAGTAAGTGGTGATCCTTCATCTAGCACTTCTAGTATTGGACAAGGTTTTGGATTTCTTTGTGCAAATAATAAAAAGTCATAAGCATATTTTTTAGGAAGTATTGCAAGATTTGCTTGAAGATATCCTTCACTCATTCCAGAAGTAGGTGCATCTACTTCTCCCTTTCTTATTAGCTCTCTTACATCTTTAGGATGCATATTTGCAAGTTCTCTTAAATTCATAGAACTGACTCCTCTCTAATCTTTTCAAAATTCAATTTATATTCTTTAGTCGCCTTTTCAGCTTCTTCAACAGATACTTCATCAAATAAGACTTTGTCTAAAAATTGCATTTGAGCAAGCTTGTGTAAATCTGGAGTGATTACTGTACCAATTTTTGTATATCCGCCAGTTGTCTGTCTGTCTGCAACTAATATAATAGGTTGACCATTTGCTGGCACTTGAATTGAACCAAAGTTAGTACCATCAGATATTATATCTGCAGTTTCTTTATGTTCAATGGAAGTTCCCTTAAGTCTAATTCCCATTCTATCAAATTCTTTAGTTACTTGATATCCACCTGATCTAAATAAATCGTGAATTCCCTTTTCAGTGAAGTAATCATCTTGAGGTCCAAGAACTACTCTTAAAATATTAAATCTTGAAATTTTTGGAATATATTTTTCAGGAATTTTCCTCATAGTTTTATTTTTATTTTTTATTATTTTAATTTCATCTTTGGCTTTTAATGCTCTGCCGTCTATGCCGCCCATTTTTGTTTTTAAATGAGTTGATTTAGATCCATTTACTACTGGAACATCAATTTGTCCACCAAAGGCAATATATCCTCTAATTCCTTCTTTTAGCTTTCCAAATTGAAGAGTATCTCCAGATTTTACATGAATTGTTTCATACATTGGAGCATCTGTGCCATTAATTTTTGCAGTCATGTCTGCACCAGTAATGGCAATGTTTAAATCTTCGTTAAACTTAATCATTGGTCCAAAGTAAGTTGTTTCTAAAACTGCTTCATCTAAGTCATTTCCAACTAAAATGTTTGCAAGTCTATAGTTGTAATCATCCATGGCACCTGATACAGGGATTCCAAGTTCTTGGTAACCATATCTACCGCTGTCTTGAATAGTAGTTAATATACCTGGATTTATAACAGAAATACTACTCATGAAGATCACCCCTCTTTACTTTCTTTATTTTTACTTTATAAGTTCCATTTTCAACTTCAGATTTAATCTTATCGTATTCATTTTGATTAACAGAGACATATCTAATGTAGTCCCCTGCTTGAATAAATACAGGTGGTTCTTTAGTTTCATCATAAAGTTTAAGTGGTGTTCTTCCAATTAATTGCCATCCACCAGGAGATTCTAATGGATACATTCCTGTTTGATTGGCAGCTATACCAACTGAACCTGCTTCAATTTTAACTCTAGGACTTTTTAGTCTAGGAGTTGCAATTCTTTCATCAAGTCCACCTAGATATGTGAAGCCTGGCATAAAGCCCATCATATATACTAGATAATCAGTTCCTGTGTGAATCTTAATAACTTCTTTTTCACTTAAATTAGCATTAGATGCTACATTTCCTATATCTGGTCCATATTCTCCACCGTAAATTGTAGGAATTTCAATTAGTCTTACATCATCAGACTGACTAGAAGAATCTAATTTAGATAGTTTAGTTAAGATATCTACAATTTCTTTGTGACTAATTTTTACTGGATCATAATTTATTAAAATTGATCTATATGTTGGCAAAATATCTAAAATACCTTCAGGTTTTTTATTTTTTAGATTTTCTACAATAGTTGCAATCTTGGCGTTAATATCCTTTGCTATTTCATCACCAAATTCCATAACTAATGCAGAATCACCAGCATTTAGAATTTTTGGTTTATCATACATTTTTTGCTCCTATCTTATCCAAATAACTTACCAATGTTTGCCATTACAGTTTGAATACTCATAAATGCAGTTATTGCAACAACAATCCATCCAAGAATGTAAAGCACATTAGAGTGAACATAATCTCCAACGATTTTCTTGTTTTTAGATGCAAGTAAAATTACTGCAAGTGTTATAGGAAGAATTAATCCGTTTAATGTACCTACAACAACAAGAAGTGTTTGAGGTTGTCCTATAAATATAAAGCATATTGTTGAAAGAACTATAAATGCTATAGTCACCATGTTTGCATTTTCATCAATTGGTTTAAATAAAGTTCTTAAGAAAGATACTGATGTATATGCTGCACCTACTACTGAAGTAAAAGCTGCTGCTGCAAATACGAAACCAAATATTTTATAACCAATAACACCTGATGCAGCTAAGAAAGATGATGCCGCAATATTGTCAGGATCAATATTAGCATTAGTCATTTTTGTAACACCAAGAATTGCTAGGAATAAAAGAATTCTAACGATTAGTGCAACTCCAACACCTAGAGATGCTGATCTAGTTACATCTGGAAGAGCTTCTTTACCAACAATGCCTGCGTCAATAAGTCTGTGACCACCTGAAAATATAATATAACCACCAACAGTTCCTCCTATAAGAGTAAGTGTAGGTTGAACTAAATTCATCCATCCGCCTGCTGGAGCAACAGTTGCTTTAACAGCTTCTCCAACTGGAGGTTGAGTCTTAATAGCAACAAATGCTATAAGGACAATCATTGATGCTCCAAGTACTTGAGTTACTCTATCCATTGCTGAACTTGCAGATTTAGATGAGAAAAGAATAATACCTATAACTCCACCAATGGCTGCACCAATTTTTACATCAATGCCAAAAATTACATTAAGACCAACACCAGCTCCGCCGACATTACCAATGTTAAATGCAAGTCCGCCAAGAGCTACTAAGAATGCGATTACATATCCAAGTCCAGGAAGTACCTTATTTGCGATATCTTGTCCTCTCATTTTGGATACTGCGATTACTCTCCATACATTAAGTTGTGCTATGTATGAGAAAATTATTGATACTAATATTACTGCTGCAAAATCTGCTCCTATGGAAGTTGTAAATGTCGCTGTTTGCGTCATAAAACCAGGCCCAATTGCAGAAGTCGCCATTAAAAAAGCCGCCCCAATTAGAACGGATAAATTATTTTTTTTATTATTTTCCATGTTCCTGCTCCTTATTTATTATTTTAAAAATTCAACCAAAGGTTTCACTTCAATTCCCTCAGCTTTTAATCCTTCTTTAATATTCTTTACGAATTCAAGGGCTTCAGGATTGTCACCATGAACACAAATAGAGTCTGCTACTATGTCAATTTCTTTTCCATCTGCAGTAGTAACTTTGTTTTCTTTTATCATTTTTACTACTCTAGGAATAGCTTCTTTAGGATCTTTTACAAATGCTCCTGGAAGTGAACGATTTACTAATGTTCCGTCTTCATTGTATCCTCTGTCAGCAAAAACTTCCTGTGCAACTCTTAGTCCTCTTCTCTTACCTTCCTTGGCAATATAAGATCCACTAAGTACCATTAAAATTAAATCTTTGTCGTACTCTTCAACTGCATCTAATACTGCATTTGCAAGTTTTTCATCATTACAAGCAGTGTTGTAAAATGCACCGTGCATCTTCATGTGTTGTAATTTTTTACCATGAGCTTTAGCAAATGCTGCAAGTGCTCCAACTTGGTAAAGCATATATGCTCTTGCTTCTTCTGGTTTAACATCCATTTTTCTACGACCAAATCCCATAAGGTCAGGATATCCAGGGTGAGCTCCAATTTCAACACCATTTTCAGCTGCCATTTTAGCTGTTTTATCCATTATTAATGGGTCACCAGCATGGTAGCCACATGCACAGTTAATGCTTGTCACATATTTGATAATTTCTGAATCCATGCCCATTTTATATGCGCCAAAAGATTCTCCAATATCACTGTTTAAGTCTACAAAATACTTCATAATTACCTCCTAAATGATTATACTTTAATGTATTAAACATACTACCATTATAATAAAACATTTTACTTTATGCAATGTTTTCAAACTTATACTTTTATTTATTAGACCACCCCATTAATTAAAATAATCTAAAAGTCTGTCACTCCAATGATTATAGCATATATTTTTATCTATATTTCTATGAAAAATTTATATTTTATTTACAGGAAATCATTTTACTTAAAAATTTAATAATCTTAGTTTACAATTTTGGTATCCATTAACAAACTTTATAATTAATTTTTTAATTGTGATAATTACTAATATTTTTTTTAAAACTATTAGTAAAAGTGAATTCACCTTCTAATTTAACAAAAAATAAGCCGCAACTAATTGCGGTTTATTTTTCTAAAGAATCTAATTTTTCAATAATATATTTTTTTATTTTTATAAATTTTTCATTTTCAAAATAATTTTCTCCAAAATCTTCATCAATTTTAAGCTCATCAACTATAATTCCAGGATTCTTTCCTAAAATGTAAATTCTATTGGAAAGTTTAATAGCCTCTTCAATATCGTGAGTTATAAAAATTGTTGAAATTCCAAATTCATGAATAATATTTTTATACCATTTGTGAATTTGTGATTTTGTTATTGCATCAAGTGCTGAAAAAGGCTCATCTAAAAGTGCAATCTCATTGGAAAATACATAGGTCCTAAGAAGTGCAACACGCTGTGCCATCCCTCCTGAAAGTTCATGAGGAAATTTATATTCAGTTCCTTCAAGTCCAAATTCTTTAAAAAGTCCCTTTACCTTTTCTCTAGCCTTCTTCTTATTCTCTCCCCTAAGCACTAGAGGTAGAGCTACATTATCTATAATCGTCATGTAATGAAGTAATAGATTTTTCTGAAGCATATAGGAAACTTTTCCAGGCTCTCCTGTGATGTCTTCTCCCTTTAGATAAACTTTTCCACTATCAGGTTTTAAAAGACCAGCTATTATGTTAAATAGCGTAGTCTTTCCACTGCCAGACACACCTATTAGTGAAATAAGTTCTCCCTTATTAAGTTTTATATTTATATCCTTTAAGACAAGTCTATTGTCAAAGGATTTGTTAATATTTTCTGTTCTTAAAATTTCTGTCATTTTAATTTAGCAGGATCAACGAAATTATTTGTAAATCCAAAGTCCACTGGAATTTCTTGATCTATTAATTTATTTTCCCATAACCATGCATAGAAATTATTCCATCTATCTGCGTCAATTTGTCCAAAGTAGTCAGATTCAGCTTGATATTTGTCGGCAATGTATTCCATTCCCTTTTTAATAAAATCTGCATCAAGCTCTGGATTTGCCTTAACTAAAATTTCTGCTGCTTCATCAGGGTTTTTGATTGCATCTTCATATCCCTTTATGAAAGCTCTCATAAATCTCTTTGCAACATCTTCCTTATTCTTTAAAAAGTCGTTATTTGCAATTAATATAGGAGTATAGTAGTCAAATGTATCGTTTATGTCTTTAAATGCAAAGTAATTAATTGGCACATTTGCCATTTCAGCAGCTATTCCATCTACTGGGTAGAAAATCCACACAGTGTCTATATCTTTTCCTTGAATAGCTGCAAGTGTATTTGTAACATCTCCAGGAATTAAGTTGACTTTAGAGAAATCTCCTCCGTCATCTTCTACAACTTGTTTTAAAATTGCCTGTTCAATAGGAAGTCCCCAAGTTGAGTGATTGTGTCCTTCCATGTCTTTAGGTGACTTTATATTTCTATCTTTTACAGAAATAATTCCTGAGGTGTTGTGATTTATTATTGCTGCAACAGCTGTTACAGGAAGTGGTTCATCCTTTGCAAAGGCTGGTGCAATTGTGTCTTGGAAAGAAATTCCAAAATCTGCCTTGCCAGATCCTATAAGTGCTTCTGCTCCATTTGCAGGTGGTTGATTAACTTCTACTTCAATACCTTCATCTGCGAAGTATCCCTTGTCCATTGCAACATAAAGTCCTGAGTGATTAATATTAGGTTGCCAATCAAGTAAGAAACTTACTTTTTCTAATTCTTTGTTTTCTGAATTTTCTGTACTTTCTTCTTTTTTATTATTTCCACAAGCTGTTAGTAGTGAAACCACTAAAAATAGAAATAATACTTTTTTTAAATTTTTCATTTGTCCTCCTCTATCCATGGCATTGTCTTCTTTTGTAAGAAGTTTACAAGCTTCATAAGAATTAGTGAAATGCCAGAGATTAAAAATATAACTGCAAACATTTTGTCAAAGGAATAATTTTGTTGGACTCTAATCATGTAGACACCAAGCCCTTTAAACCCTCCTAGCCATTCGGCAATAACTGCACCAACAACAGAATAGGAAACTGCAATTTTAAAAGAACTAAAAAAGTTTCCCATACTTTCAGGAATTTTTATATATTTATAAATTTTGTATTTATCTGCTCCCATAGCCTTTAAAAGTTTAATCTTGTCAGGATCAACTGATTTAAATCCTTCAAGCAAACTAATTGCCACTGGGAAAAATGTAACGATAACTATTAAAACTATTTTTGGAAGAATTCCATATCCCATCCATAGCACTAGCAGCGGTGCGATAGCTACTGTAGGCACAGTCTGTGTCAAAACTAAAATTGGATATAATGCGTGATATAATGTGTCCGAAAAATCCATTGAAAGTGCCGCAATAAATCCAAGACTTACTCCACATAAAAGACCTAAAAAGGCTTCTAAAAGTGTAGTCTTAAGATGAGAAAAAATAGTTGGAAAGTCTTCTATAAATGCCTTTACTACATCAAGTGGTTTTGGTAGTAAAAATGGCCCTACAATTCCCGTAGTTGTTAAAAAATGCCAAACTATTAAAATTACAATTATCAGAGAAGCTGCTGAGATATTATCCTTGATACTTGCCTGTTTTTTCATCAATAGTAAGTATTCCCTTTTCAGAATAAAAAGTCTTGCTGTAGCAAGCCACTTGTTCTGAAATTTCACCTGCCATTTTTACACAGTGCTTTAAAATAGCAAAAGCTTTTTCAAAATCATCAAGTTCAATCACTGTTTCAAATGGAGTGACAACATATCTTACATTTTGACTCTTAATATATTCTATAACCTTATCTACTACTGCTACAATGGACTCAGAAGTTCCTTCTTTAGTAGTAGGAAGTATTTGTATTGCTATTGAAATCTTCATAATAACCTCCTCATTAAAAAATAAAAAAAGCCTCTACAAATAGAGGCATCGCTTCCCTAGACAGCATTACCTGTCCCGGTTCAAAGGGTTTAAGGAAAATCCTAATCTCAGCATGCGCTCCCCTGATATATTTAATTATATTCGTTACAAGCTTTTATTACAAGTATTGTAAAATTTTTGTCAAAAATGATTTTTATAGTTTCTATACTGTATAATCATATTAAAAATACACAAAAAAACCTGCTAACAAAAGTCAAGCTTAACCTGAAATTAATTTCAGGTTATTTGATTATTTTCGTAATTAAATTAGCACATGGCAAACAAGCCGAGAGTAATAAATCGGCTTGCCCAAATCTT